>Ga0123352_10015957_pt1 | contig 11959 bp, 9 predicted proteins | sample TergutLab28metaG_FD_89700 | JGI IMG/M metagenome (GOLD analysis project Ga0123352, IMG submission 89700) | Labiotermes labralis P1 segment gut microbial communities from Petit-Saut dam, French Guiana - Lab288 P1 | ecosystem: Host-associated > Arthropoda: Insects > Digestive system > Gut ...
AACGAGACGAATTCAACTTTTCCGTCGCCGGTAACAGCGATTTCAGCAACGCCGCTCTGCCCGACGGTGAATTTTCCGTCAGAAGTGGCGGTAAGCGGCTTCAACCCGCTGTTTTCATCGAATTGCCCAAGGTTTGGTATGTTTATCATAGTTATTTCCTCCTAAAATATATTAAATCTACAAAATTTTGTGTCAAATTGCGTGCAATTTCGTCGAAAACCTGAAAGAGCGTGTATAAATGATACCCGATTTCGGGTTTTCGGCGGAAGTGTGCGTAATTTCACGCAAAATCTACATCAAATTTCCCAAGAATATGCTTACAAATAAAAAATAGATTAAAAGTCCCGCAATATCCTTAATAGATGTAATGATCGGTGCAGAGCCTGCCGTTTGGTCTACGTTGAACTTTATCAACACATATGGAATCAAGAATCCCAATAACGAGGCTAATGTCGTAGTTACAATCACCGCAAGTCCAACAGCAACCCCCAATACGGCAGGCGCTCCTCGCCAAAAAGCGGCAATAATCCCGGCGGCGGCTCCTATCAAAATTCCCATGCTAAGTCCGATACCAATTTCTTTTAGGAAATGTTTTGCAAACTTTTTCGGTTGAATATGTCCCAACACGACGGCGCGCGCAAAAAGAGTGGAAGATTGCGTGCCGACACTACCGCCCATGTCCATAATCAATGGTATAAAAAAGGCTACTGCTGTAATAGTTTCCAACGCTTCTTCAAAGCCGCCCATAATACTTGCCGCGATGAGTCCTCCGGCTAACGTGATTATCAAGAAAGGTAATCGCACTTTCCAAATTTTCCACATGCTTCCATTTATAAGAATCTCGCTTCGGTCGGATTCGTTGCCCGTAATATCCGCAAGACCGGCTTGGTCGAAGATGTCCTCGGTATATTCTTCTTCCAAAACGTCAATCGCGTCGTCGATGGTTACGATACCCACCAAACGCTCTTCCTTATCTACAACGGGAATCGCCAAAAGGTCAAGCTCCTGCAACGTTCGCGCAACTGCCTCTTGGTCGGTGTCGGTAGACACCTTTACCGCCTTTTTCGACATAATATCGTCTATTTTTGTGTCACCGTCAGCGGTAAGCAATTCTTTCAGCGTAAGCACGCCTTCGAGCTTCTTTGAATTGTCGGTTACGAACAATGTATAGATTGTTTCCTTATCTTTCGCCTGTGTTCTTACTTTTGCCAACGCTTCGTCCGCCGTCATTTCGCGCCGAAGCGAGATATACTCGGGCGTCATTATACGGCCCGCCGTTTCAGGCTGATACCCCATCAAGGCGTTGGTGACTTGCCGTTCTTCGGAAGAAAGCGAACCGATAAGCTTTTTCGCGACAACGGCGGGCATTTCTTCCAACAATTTCACCCTATCGTCCGGCGCCATTTCGTTCACAAGCTCTATTGCCCTTTGATCGGTAAACGAATGCAACAAATTCTGCTGCTCGTCTGTGTCTAACTCTTCAAATATTAATAATGCCTTATCCTTCGCGAGCAATCGAAACGCGATTACCTGCTCTTCAGGTGACAAATCGTAGAACGCGTCAAGAAATTCCAGCTCTTCCGTGCTCGCAATCAAGTTTTTCAGCCCCGCCATATCCTTGCCTTTGATGTGAGACAGGATTTTTTCGTGTAGTGTCATTTGTGTTACCTCCGATATTAAATGATTAGTATTATTCCCCTTACTACCGTCCGAATCCATAAACTCACCTCCTAATTTGCGAGTGAAACTAAAAAACGCCCCCTAAAAGGGGCGTTAGTTTAACATATCTATCCATACGCAAAAACAAGTACAGCAAAACACTGCAAAGTTTGCGCAAAGATGCGGATGTAGCTATTCAACCCCTCGTATGAGTTTTAGCACTAAAAGACGTAGATTTAGAAAGCAAACCAGCTACATTAAGCACGCCTTAATCCGACTATGCCTGTTATACCCTAATGGCGTCTCTCGACATTTAAGGGCAGCAGCCTGTGTTCTTTTAGGAGCCTCACCTAACAAGTTATATTACTTATACTTATTGTACACAATATCGCAAAGCTTGTCAACAACTTTTTTATTTTCGTCGTTCGGGAATATCGTCCGCCACAGGAACATGATGAAGTTCGGCGTAGGATTCCATTTCTCCCTCGTCAGACGGCGGTTTTTGCACAAGTCCGGTAAGGTCGTTTGTTGATACGACCATTTCATCGTCCGGGTAATTTGGCGCGGGCAAATTATCTTTTGTTTTATCTTTTCGATGGCACATATGGTATATCATCTCCTTTATAATGAGAGTGTACTGCCGAAATAGCGAAGCTATTTCGCCGCGGCGCATAGCGCCGCCAAAAATTTTCATCGAAAATTTTTAAACACCTCATTGCAATGATCATTGCTTGAATTTTTTAAATTCAATATGCAAAATCAAGAATTTTGCGGTAGAAATGATTGCATTTCTACATGCAATGATCTTTATAAACATTGTCCGCAAAATAATAATTTTTTATTCGCAAAAAACGGTTGACAAAGTTTGAAAAATATATTATCATATTAAAGTTGATCAAATACGCGCCCGTAGTTCAGCTGGATAGAGCGTCAGACTTCGAATCTGAATGTCGGGAGTTCGAATCTCTCCGGGCGTGCCAAGTTATAAGCTACATTATGGGAAGGGGTAATCCCTGTCCGGATGTAGCTTTTTTCATGCAAAAGCAGAAAACTCAAACCACAAAGGAGAGCAAATGAAATTTAACGAACTAAACCTAATTGAACCAATATTAAAAGCTTTAAACGACGAACGATACGAAATTCCGTCGCCAATTCAAGAGGAATCCATTCCGATATTGTTGCAAGGCAGAGATTTACTCGGTTGCGCGCAAACGGGAACGGGAAAAACCGCCGCGTTTGCCATTCCTATTTTGCAAATGCTATATCAACAACGCGAAAACGGCGCGCCGAAACCGAAACCAAATTCGCCGAAAGTACTCGTTCTAACACCGACGCGAGAACTTGCGACACAAGTTGCGCAAAGCTTTGTTACATACGGACGATATACAGGCTTGAAAACCATTGCAATCTTCGGCGGAGTAAGTCAAAATCCACAAACCGCCGCATTGCGCGCAGGCGTTGATATTTTGGTTGCGACGCCGGGCAGACTTAACGACTTAATCGGGCAAAAATTGTGCGATTTGAGCGATGTTTCGATGTTTGTGCTAGACGAAGCGGACAGAATGTTGGATATGGGATTTTTTCCTGATGTGAAAAAGGTAATCGCTCGATTGCCGCAAAAACGGCAAACTTTACTGTTTTCCGCAACTATGCCGGAGGAAATCGAAGCGTTAGCGAATTCTATTCTCGATAATCCTGAGACGGTAATGGTTACGCCTGTTTCTTCAACCGTTGACTCAATCGAACAATACATATATTTCGTGGATAAATCGAACAAAATTAAGTTGCTTATCAATTTATTAGAGGATAATAAAATTTTCTCGGCGTTGGTATTTTCACGAACCAAGCACGGCGCGGATAGAATCAAGAAAGCATTAACCCAAGCCGGAATCGAAACCGGCGTTATTCACGGCGACAAAACGCAAGGCGTTCGGCAAAAAGCTCTGTCTGATTTCAAAGCGCTCAGAACACGAATTTTGGTTGCAACCGACATTGCGGCGCGCGGAATCGATATTGACGAATTATCTCACGTGATAAATTATGATTTGCCGAACGAGCCGGAAACATATGTTCACCGAATCGGAAGAACAGGCAGAGCAGGACTTAGCGGCATCGCGATTTCGTTTTGCAACTTTGATGAAAAGGAGTATTTGAAAGATATTCAAAAGTTGATAGGCAAAGAAATGCCTGTAGTTAAGGAACATCCGTATCCCATGAAAATTTTAGTAAAAACTCCGAAACAACAACGCCCGCCAAGACCTCCGCGCGGGCAGCGGAGTCAAGAGAATCAGAAAAAACCGAAAAACAGCCAAAGTAATCGGAAAGCGAATCATAGTAAATCATCGAATTGGAAAAGAAAAGGAAAGCCGACTAAAAGTTCTGAATAAATAAAGTTTTTATGCAAAATGTTAGGATGACACCTAATTCGGTAACGTCACCCCAATTTTTAAGGATACTTTTAAGGATATATTTTAATATGTATCCTTTTTTTGTGGACAATTTTAAAACGCTCAAAAAAAATTTACAAAATTCGCAAAAAAAGTGTAGACAAGCCGAGCTATTAAGTGTATAATATTATATTAAAAAGGAGAGATGACAGATGGCATTGAAAAGCGCATATTTGCAAAACGTACTTGAAACTGTGAAAAAGAGAGACCCTGCTGAAAGCGAGTTCCATCAGGCGGTTACGGAAGTTCTTGAAAGTCTTGAGTCAACGATTGAAAAAAATCCTCATTTCGAGAAAATGGGAATTATCGAGCGGCTTGTTGAACCCGAGCGTGTGATTTCTTTCCGCGTTCCGTGGGTTGATGATTCGGGAAATGTTCAGGTGAACCGCGGATTCCGCGTTCAATATAACAGCGCGATTGGTCCATACAAAGGCGGAATTCGTTTCCATCCGTCGGTTAACTCGGGAATCGTTAAATTCCTGGGATTTGAACAAACCTTTAAAAACGCGCTTACCGGACTTCCTATGGGCGGCGGTAAAGGCGGCGCGGATTTTGATCCGATAGGCAGATCTGACAACGAAATCATGAGATTTTGCCAAAGTTTTATGACCGAACTTGAGAGACACATCGGCGCGAATACCGACGTTCCCGCGGGAGACATCGGCTTTGGCGCGCGCGAGGTCGGCTTTATGTACGGGCAATACAAAAGAATACGCAACGAGTTTACCGGCGTTCTTACCGGTAAAGGTTTATCGTACGGCGGAAGTTTGGTTCGCCCGCAAGCGACCGGTTATGGTTTGTGCTATTTTGCCGATGCTATGCTTCGCGCGAACGGAAAATCGTTCAAAGGCGCGACGGCTGTAATTTCCGGTTCGGGACAGGTAGGCATGTATGCCGCGGAAAAAGCGGTTCAATTGGGCGGCAAAGTGATCGCAATGTCTGATATAAGCGGATGTATCTACGATGAAAATGGCATTGACGTAGATGTTGTAATAAAATTGAAAAATGATAGAAAAAATCTTTGTGAATACGTGAAAGAAGTTCCGTCGGTAACGTTTTATGAAGATTACAGCGAAGTTTGGAAAGTTAAGTGCGATATCGCGCTTCCTTGCGCGACGCAAAACGAGCTTAACGAAGACGCGGCGAAAACTTTGGTTGCTAACGGTTGCTTCGCGGTTGCGGAAGGCGCGAATATGCCGTGTACGCCGGATGCCGTTGAAGTGTTCCATAAAAACAATATTCTTTTCGCTCCGGGTAAAGCGGCGAACGCCGGCGGCGTTGCGACAAGCGGTCTTGAAATGAGCCAAAACAGCATGAGATATTCCTGGTCGTTTGAAGAAGTTGACGCGAAGTTGAAAAATATTATGGAAGATATTTTCGCAAAAGCAAGCGCGACGGCGAAAGAGTACGGCGACGCCACCAATTACGTTCTTGGCGCTAATATTGCAGGATTTATGAAAGTCGCGGAAGCCATGTTGGCTGAAGGCGTTATTTAATATTTATATTATGGGGGGGAGCGTTTGCTCCCCTTTATTATAGGGCGAATGCCCTATAAACCCGTTTTTGCGCCGACAGGCGCAGGGTGTCTTGCGCTGACAAGCGCATATGTGCGCCCAACGGGCGCGGGGTTAAGGCGCGTTGCGCCTTAGACCTTGCGGCGAACGCCGCATAGTTTTTAGGGCTTTGCCCTAAAAACCTTTTTGCCGCTGAGGCGGCGGGCGTTGCGCGGGCGCGCGCGGCGCGGCAAGGACCAGTCCTTGCCAATCCAGCAAGTTTTTGCGCGCCAAAAACTTGACTAAAACCGTCGCCCTCCCCGCCGCGACCCACGCAAAAGACGCGCGGGTGCCCCGCTGGCGGAACCACGGGCGAAAGTTACTGCAAACAACTCGCTCCTCCCCCAAAAACATCTCGCGCTTTTAGGCGCGGGTCGCTCTCGAACGAGCGCGGCGTGCGTACTCGCTAGTCTTTCCCGACTCGCTTACGCTCACTGGATAATTCGACTACAGCTTGCATAATACGCAAGCTAAGTCTCATTTACCGCGAATGCGGTTCGCTAACCCAAATAGCGGCGCGGTTTTAATAGCGCGAAAGCGCGTTTGCGCCGCAAGTTTTACTAAATTTTTTTGAAAAAAATTTTTGGGGCTTGACAAGGGTTTCAATAAACCCTTGTCGTCCTGCGCTGACAAGCGCAATTGCTACAGCGACTTCGCTGAAAAGGTTTTAAGCCCGCACCGCAGGTGCAAAAGAATACGTAAACTATAGAAATACTTAAAAATATAAAAAGGAGAGTGTTAAAATTGCCAAAAAGAGATGACATAAAAACCATCATGATTATCGGATCAGGGCCGATCGTTATCGGACAAGCTTGCGAATTTGACTATTCAGGAACGCAGGCTTGTAAAGCACTTAGAAACCTGGGCTATAAAATTATTCTCGCAAATTCCAATCCCGCAACCATTATGACCGACCCTACCGTTGCTGACGTAACTTATATCGAGCCGCTCAACGTTGAGCGATTGACTTCTATCATTGCGAAAGAAAGACCGGACGCGCTTTTGCCGAATTTGGGCGGGCAAACCGCGCTTAACCTAAGCCTCGCGCTTCAAGAAGCGGGCATTTTGGACGAATATAAAGTTGAAGTTATCGGAGTTAACCTTGACGCGATCAAACGCGGCGAGGACCGTATCATATTTAAAGAAATGATGGACAAAATCGGCGTTGAAATGGCGCGAAGCGCCGAGGCGTACACCGTTGAGGATTGCGTTGCCATCGCCGAGGACTTGGGATACCCCGTTGTTGTTCGTCCGGCTTACACAATGGGCGGAACCGGCGGCGGAATCGCGTATAATAAGGAAGAATTGCAGGCAATTTCGGCGCGCGGCATACTTGCAAGCCGAATTAACCAAGTTTTGATCGAGGAAAGCATTTTAGGCTGGGAAGAGCTTGAAGTCGAAGTTATCCGTGACGCGAAAAATCAGCTTATTGCGATTTGTATGATTGAAAATATCGATCCGATGGGCACGCACACAGGCGACAGCTTCTGCTCCGCGCCTATGCTTGACGTTCCCGAATCGGTGCAGGAACGCCTGCGCAAAATCGCGTTTGATGTCGTTTCCGAGTGCGGCGTTATCGGCGGCTGTAACGTTCAAATGGCATACGACCGCACAACGGACAGAATCGTTATTATCGAAATTAATCCACGAACCTCTCGCTCGTCGGCGCTCGCGAGTAAGGCGACGGGCTTCCCGATCGCTTATGTTTCCGCGCTTTTGGCGGCGGGGCATACGCTTGACGAAATTCCATATTGGCGCGGCGGAACCATGGATAAATATGTGCCATACGGCGATTATATCGTGCTGAAATTCGCGCGGTGGGCGTTTGAGAAGTTCCCCGGAATCGAAGACAAGCTTGGAACGCAAATGCGCGCCGTCGGTGAAGTAATGAGCATCGGGCGAACGTTTAAAGAAGCGTTTCAAAAAGCGATTCGTTCGCTTGAAATCGGACGCGCGGGACTTGGGTTCGCGAAGAACTTTTGCGAAATAAGCAAAGAAGAACTTTTGCGGCTAATTTCTACTCCGAACAGCGAGCGATTCTTCGCGATATACGAAGCGTTGCGCCGCGGCGTGACGGTTGATGAGCTTTACGACATCTGCAAAGTGAAGCTCCACTTCTTGAACCAAATGAAAGAGCTTGTGGACATGGAAACCGAAATTCTATCGTATAAAGGCAGAGTTTTGCCGGACGAGCTGCTCCTCAAGGCGAAGAAAGACGGTTTCGCGGACAAATATCTCTCGCAGTTGCTCAATGTTCCGGAGGAATATATCAGATTGCACCGAAAAGTGCTTGGAATCAAAAAAGAGTGGGATATCGTGCCGGTGAGCGGCGCGGACGCGGAGTATTACTACTCAACTTACAACGGTTTAGGAATTTTAAGCGGCGAAGTGAACGCGTCACGCGAGAAGCGCGGCGTTACGCCGATTGCTCCCATTGACAACGGCAATAGCAAGAAAGTCATCATCCTCGGCGGCGGCCCGAACCGAATCGGGCAGGGAATCGAGTTCGACTACTGCTGCGTACATACCGCTTTCGCATTGCGGGAGTTAGGATTCGAAACTATCATGATAAACTGTAACCCCGAGACGGTTTCGACCGATTATGATACGTCGGACCGATTGTATTTCGAGCCTTTGACGGTGGAAGACGTTCTATCCATTTGCGAAGCAGAGAAGCCGCTCGGCGCGATTGTGCAGTTCGGCGGACAAACGCCGCTTAACATCGCAATGGAACTTAAGCAAGCAGGCGTGCCGATTTTGGGAACTTCTCCCGAAGTGATCGCCATGGCTGAAGATCGCGATTTGTTCAAGCAAAAAATGGAGCAAATGAATATTCCTATGCCTGAATCAGGAATGGCGTGCAACTTTGAAGAAGCCGCGGCTGTTGCTGAAAAAATCGGTTATCCGGTTATGGTTCGACCATCTTTCGTGCTTGGCGGACGAGCAATGGAAGTTGTGTTCGACGGCGAGCAGCTTAGAAATTATATCGTAACCAACGCGCAGTATATAAGCAACGACGCGCCAATTTTGATTGATCGATTCTTGGATAACGCGCTTGAATGTGAGGCGGACGCGCTTGCGAACCTTGGCGTTGCGTTTACGCCGGCGGTTATGGAGCATATCGAATACGCGGGAATTCACTCGGGCGACTCGGCTTGCGTAATCCCGGCGGTGAATATTACCGACGAGCAGCTTGCGACAATTCGTGATTACACCTGCAAAATCGCCGGCGAGCTTGGCGTTGTCGGACTTATGAACGTTCAATACGCGATTCACCAAGGCAAGGTTTATGTTTTGGAAGCCAACCCCCGCGCGTCACGAACCGTGCCGATTGTTTCGAAAGTGTGTAACCTTAACATGGCGAATATCGCGACAAAAATGATTATGGCGAAGTATACGAATGAAGATATTGACGTATCCGCTATGAAACCGCCGAAAGTGTCGTATTACGGCGTAAAAGAAGCGGTGTTCCCGTTTAATATGTTCCCCGAAGTTGATCCGCTTTTGGGGCCTGAGATGAGAGCGACCGGCGAAGTTATGGGATTGTCCGACTCGTTCGGACTTGCGTTCTACAAAGCGTTAGAGGCGACCAAAACCATACTTCCGCTTAGCGGAACTGTGTTAATTTCGGTGGCAGAAAAGGATAGAGAGCCTGCGGCGGAAGTTGCACGAGAGCTTGAAAGTCTCGGATTCAAGATTGTTGCGACTAAAGGAACGCACGCATATCTCGCGTCAAAAGGCATAAGCGCCTCCATGATTAACAAAATCCACGAAGGTCGCCCGAACATCGAGGACGCGATTAAGAATCACAGTTTGGATATGATTATCAACACGCCGAACGCAAGTAGAATCAGCAGTGTTGACGATTCTTATATCAGAAAATCGGCGATTCGATACAATATTCCGTACTTGACGACGCTAACCGCCGCGGCGGCAAGCACGAAAGGTATCGCGGACAAGATTAAAAACCCGACAGAAGTGGTATACTCATTACAGGAGTATCATAAGAGATAAAATATGTAGGGGCGGCATTTTGCCGCCCGCCATTATTTGATTTCTGTGTTTTTAATATAACAGGCGGCAGAAAACGGTCGCCCCAATTAAAAAAAAGCCCCCTTAGGCAAAAGGGGTGCCCATAAGGGCGGGGGATTGTCAAAATACAATCCTCAGTCACTTCGTGACAGCTCCTTTGCCAAAGGAGCCTATTTTTAAAACAAAGGCGGGCTCGTTATGAAAAATTGGAAGCTTGAAACCGAGTTGCGGCTCGAATTTATCCACGGAATCGTTAAGGCCGCCGGCGTAAACGGCATTGTGTTCGGCAACAGCGGCGGAAAAGACAGCGCGCTTGTAGGAATCCTTTGCAAAATGGCGTGCGACAACACCGTCGGAATCATTATGCCGTGCGGAACATCGCAAAACTACGGCTCGGACAAAACCGACGCCGAAATTTTGGCGGAACAATTCAATATCGACACGCGAATTGTTGATTTAACGTCTACGAGAGACGAACTCGTTGCGACGGTCGGCGGAAATACCAAACTAACTGATTCCGCGTTGTCCAACATCGCGCCTCGGCTTCGAATGACCGCGCTTTACGCCGTTGCCGCGAGCGAAAACCTACTTGTCGCGGGAACGAGCAACCGAAGCGAGCGGCACATGGGGTACTTCACGAAGTGGGGTGACGGCGCTTGCGACTTTAACCCGATTGCCGACCTTACCGTTACCGAAACGTATGAGTTTCTGCGCTATCTTAACGCCCCGAACGTTATTATCGACAAAGTGCCGTCTGCCGGGCTGTTCGAAGGTCAGACCGATGAGCTTGATATGGGTGTTACCTATCGCGCGATTGATAATTATCTACTTACCGGCGAAGTGAGTGAATCGGACAAAGCGATCATTGACAGGTATCACAACTCAAGCGAACATAAGCGAAAAATGCCTCTGACGTTTGTAAAATAGATTTTGTTGCGCTCTTGATTGTCAAATTTAACATAACCTTAACATAATTATATGATAATATTACGAAAACAATGTAATATAATGTGATATATTGGTGTAAGGAGGGGGCATTTTATGGGAGCGAGAAAAGCAACGGTAATTATCTCGGTTGTTTTGGTGCTTGCCGCAATCGGACTAATGATTTTCGCAATAAGCGGCAATGGATTCGGTCGCCAAAGACGCGAAAGAGCAGGGCATAGAATATTGCATTGCGAGTTTTATGGTACTGAATATTGTTCTATCGAACAAGGGCTGCCCTGCGAAAGGGTTAGGGCGGAATGCCGCCGGCTAAGAGGGCAAGACTGCCCGTGGTATGAAGTTGATGATGAGTAAATTTGATGATATAATATACTAAAAAACCGCCCTTTCGGCGGTTTTTTAATATTGATTAACTGCTACTTCGGAACACTTTCCCAATCCTTCAAAAATATCTCAATTCCCTTATCGGTCAAAGGATGTTCAACCATTTGCAAAAGCACATCATACGGAATTGTCGCGATATCGCTGCCTGCGCTCGCCGCGTCAACAACCTGCTTCGCGTTTTTAATACTCGCCGCGATAATTTCGGATTCAATTCCATGAACCCCGAAAATATGTGCGATTTCCTCTATTAAGCCAATTCCGCTTCCGCTCAGAACGTCAATTCTGTTAATAAACGGACTTACGTATGTCGCGCCGGCTCGTGCCGCCAAAAGTGCTTGTGCCGCTGAAAAAATCAGCGTCACGTTAGTTTTAATGCCCTCGGCCGTAAGAATCTTTGTCGCCTCAAGTCCATCGGCGGTCATAGGAATTTTAATAACGATATTTTTATGAATTTTCGCAAGTTCACGCGCCTCTTTAACCATGTTTTCGGCATCCAACGATATAACTTCCGCCGAAATAGGGCCGTCAACAATTTGAGTTATTTCGGTCACAACTTCAACAAAATCGCGCCCCGAACGCGCAATCAACGACGGATTTGTGGTAACTCCGCAAATAATACCCATTTGGTTGGCGTGTTTTATATGCGCGACCTCCGCCGTGTCAATAAATATTTTCATTTTAAATACATCTCCTTTAATTTTGCAATTTTCTATATTGTACATGATTAATCAAGCATTGTCAATGAATTTCTCGAATAGACTTGACATTTTTCGCATGAAATTATATAATATACATTAATTTAGGAAAAACCAAACAAAAGAGGAGAAAAAAGATGAGTGAAATCAAGAAAATAGCAATAATGACAGGCGGCGGCGACTGCCCCGGACTAAACGCCGTAATCCGCGCCGCGGTCAAAACCGCAATCCTAAAATACGGGCT
>Ga0123352_10015959_pt1 | contig 11959 bp, 9 predicted proteins | sample TergutLab28metaG_FD_89700 | JGI IMG/M metagenome (GOLD analysis project Ga0123352, IMG submission 89700) | Labiotermes labralis P1 segment gut microbial communities from Petit-Saut dam, French Guiana - Lab288 P1 | ecosystem: Host-associated > Arthropoda: Insects > Digestive system > Gut ...
TATTCACAATTCAATTCGTATTTGCAAACGAGGTGTTGTTGCAGCACATCATGTTGTGTAGGCATGTGTTGTGGAGCAGTGGCTCGGTGTGCTTCAGAATTGTGAATACTGTAACGTAACTTTAGCAAGGAACAGAGCTCCCTGATGATGATCTGACAAGATCGAAACATGTCGGTGTGTTTTAAAATGTTTTGAAAGTGTTTTATGTGAAATTATATGTGCATTCGTTGGTTGATAAATTGAAGTGATTCTACAAAAAATGCACGGTCCTACAATAAGATTTAAACAATATTATTTTTTAAGACAAGACACTCACGTTTGTGTTAACAAATCACAAGTAGGCCTATATGTATTAACACAGTGACACACATCACTAGAGCTATCAGTTTATTCACGACCGAAACATGTGGCTGTGAATGAACGATAGAACCAGTGCTGTGGATGTCTGTGTTAATAAATATATTTGAAGCTGTTGTTTTTACTGTTATCGCTGTTTATTGTTAGGTCTAGGGTAATGACATTGAGCGAACGCGGGTACATAACTGGAGAAAATGACATGATGGGCTTCAAAATTTTTAATCTTCGCCTAATATTAGTAGCAGCCGATCCCGATAAGGCGTGGGTCTTCGGCCGCTCGCTTGCTGGGATTGAGGGTTCGAATTCCGCCAGAGGCATGGATGTCTCTTCTTAGTGTCGCGTGTTGCCAGGTAGAGTTCTCTGGGACGGGCCGATCAGTCTTCCAGAGGAGTCCTACCGAGTGTGTGTGTGTGTTACTGAGGGTCATGTCGGAACCTCAGCAATGAGTTGGCCTACGCACACTAGGGCTGTCGACCCGTGGAAAATAAATATTATTAGGACAATGAAGTAAATAAATGAGATGGAGGAATAAGTAGCACGCACAAGCACACACACACACACACACACACACACACACAATGTTCACGTAAACGTAACGGCAAAGTACCAGCTACTTGAGAGACCTGGCCATAGGCGAGTGGGTAATACTAAAGCAGATGTTAGGAACAGGGTTAGGAAAATATGAACTGGATTGAACTGGCTCAAGACAGGATTTCATGATAGGTTTTTGAAGCTCTTATACAAATGTTCGGTTTCCACAAATTTGGGGGAATGAACATGAACAATGAACATAGGACACGCAAGTTATTAAGGCAGCCGAATGATGGGGAAGCGCAAAGGGGGTCAGGGTGGAAATGGAAGGCAGATGTATACGACGCGGGTAGGGAAACAAGGCTTCGCTCCGATAGTTCGGCCACATGATCATGGAGTGGCGCACAGCGACATTGGTTATGATTATTATCAACATTACTACTATTACCATTATTAAAGAAGTACTCCACGGATTTTCTTGTCAGTCTACCGCCATATCGCGCGACCGGCCGGCAACTAAGACACAACCTGCGCGGAAGTTACGTCACAACTGCTCACCTACGACCCAGTACCACGCAGTTAATTCTGGCACGAACCAAAAGGGGATATTTTGCGGAACACCAAGGAGTTCCGGACGACTAGATAAGATCAGTACTTGGGTATGGCATTCCTTTTGGGCCCGATGCACCTAGGCCGGAAGATTAACCTGTACACATGACGAAACGACATTTTAATTCGGGCCGACATTTCTGCGCACCACAAGTATTAAGTGCAAGAGGAAGACGCATAAAGTTGCCGATCTTTTGAGATTCGCACAGCTGCGCTGGCAATCACTCCATTCTTCTGGGATGTAACGCATTTTCCATTGCTACACAGATGCCAACAACGTCTTCAGATTAATCCTAGAAGAGTGGACAGCGTTTAATATGGAGACAGTATGGCATTCCAAAACGTTTGTTAACATATTGGTGTACGTGCAACATATCCCCGAAGACAAGAATCTTCAAGCTGAAGACAGCATTTTCTTTCTTTAGGGAAGCCACCCGTTGTGTGTATATAATACCAATCAGTTATGTGTAACAGTCAACACAACGTAAACTTTATGTATTTCACCTAACGTTTTACAGCTACACCACATGTTTTGGTGTTTGACGATCATTAGGTGTACTAATAAAGAACAGCCATGCGAGGAAGATATTTTGCAGAAACGTATCAAGAAAAGGAGCCATTTTTAAAATGCTGTCACGTACAGAAGTTTCATGCATTAATACCTAAAGTGTAAAAACTCAGAATTTATTAGAAATTAAGTCCCATTTTTCTTTTTTATGAAGGAATTAGAATAAGATGTGAGTGTAGTGTTGGAGTGGTGTGGCAGCTGCGATGGTACGGTATAATATGTTACATAATGTATATAATTTCATGTAACTGTGTTGGTTGTCTATGGATGATCCACGTGGCACTGCCGTGGTCGGTGTAATGGAGGCTTTGTGCGGTGGTCAGGGAGACATCTGTCGCCTTCATAACGCCTTATTATATAAAAAATCTTGCTTGTCCCAGTAGTGGTTTTTATTACTTATTTGGTTGTTTTTACTGATTCATGATATATATATATATATAAATTATCTTCCTTTATTGGCAAAGTGCAGGGTTTCCATAATTTCTTCTGTGGGTCCGTGCGAGTGTCCATTATCTCGGAGGTGTTGTACAAAGGCTGAGTTTGTGGTACTGTATTTACAAGACCGGTAATATTCTTTGTATCTTTCCGTGAAAGGACCTCTCGGTTTGTACGGTGTACTTTTTCCCACAGTCTGGGAATGACAGCTGGTAGAGGCCAATCTACACAGACATGAAAGTTAGAAAGCAATCAGTTACCCTATAACGTAAAAAATGTGCTCGAAATGGGGCAAACGGATAAATGGGGTCTAGGTTTCTTCCGAAAGACGAATATACAAATTTTCGGAGGAATAAAACTGAAGTTCAACATCTTAGAGCGGGTGCTGCATCAGCAGGTCGACGTGATTCATTCTGCTAACTCGCTCTGTCAAGAGCAACGACCGTCCATCTCTCTATTACGGACGGATGTTATTTCGAGGGGCGGGACACGAAAACAAACGGTAAAAGAATATGAATAAGGAAACGTCAAGTAAAATTATCCCAGTACACGCCATAAAGGCGTATGGAGTTATAGCTCAACTCATTCTTCACCTCGACACTAGATGGGGTTGAGTGGTCAGCTTCACTACCCAGCCGCTTTGCCCCGGAGAAAGAGCCTTCAGGACCAATCTTGTAGAAGACTGCGCGCGTCCCAGATTAAGTGCGGAAGCGTTAGAAAAAAAATTAAAAAATCTTACCACTGCCGGGAATCGAACCCCTTAATCCAGTTCATAAACCACAGAGGTGCTACATGCTTAAATATGTGACAACCGATAGGGCGTGAGAAAGATGTTAACATACAGAGACACTACAGGCCTACACACCTCACAGTCTATTGCAAACCTTACAATTACTAATCTGGAAGTCCTCGTGGCCTCACACACTGAAGGTCTTGCCAGCACGGAGCTCGGTATATCTTCCACAAAGAGAAGTAATTAGCAAAACCTATGGTTCAGGCGGGTGGTCGTCGACTTCTCAGCTTCCAGGCCCTGGCTCATACCTAGGATAGTTCATGTCTAATTTGTAGTGGGAAAAGTGGCAAGGGGGGAGGTTGCTCTCCGAGCTCTTGGGATTTCCTCCAGTCAATTACAATTGCATCAACACTGCATCTTTAGACCTACATTATCAGGAGATGTCACACACAGCCCATCTGCATATACTCACCATTATGCTAAATGACTTAGCTGAAAAATTGTAATTATCTTGTTACCTCCAAATATATAACTTTGCACATCAAAAATTTAAGAATGAAGGAGCAGGTATTCTAAATTTTGCTACAGCTAAAAGTTAGAATGGTCACTTCCGAGTCTAAGTAATTATCTACACGGCTCAGGATATTGTTCAGCAGTCCTCGGTTCTTTCATCTCTGGTGTTGTGTTCGCAGTTTTGTTACCAACTTCCTCAGCAGTTTCGTTTCGAGAAGGGATAACTACCCATCTGACGTTCATAGGGCCGTGCATCGTAATATATTTCTACAGTAAAACCAACTAGATGCACCAATGTATCAAATTTATTTTATTTTTGGAATGACACTCTACATGTTTGGGACGGTATTTCCGTCCATCATCATGAGTTCACGACTGTACATACAGCAAAAGGCATTTGTCAAACAGATACAGCAGTATCTGTTTGACATATACAGATACTGTTTGACAAATGCCTGTTGCTGTATGTAGTCTTGAACTCCTGATGATGGACGGAAATACCGCCCAAAACACGTAGAGTGTCATTCCAAAAATAAAATAAATTTGATACATTGGTGCATCTAGTTGGTTTTACTGTAGAAATATAGGAATAATTACCCATCAACTGTCTTACTACGAATTGGAGGCAACACAATTATGTCCCCTAATAATTTGCAATCAAGTGCTAACAGATACAGTATTAATGAGGACCGTGACAGTTAAATACAATATAAAGATTTTGAACAGCGAATTTTCGGACATTTCAACCTACAAATATGAGCAAATGGTATTTGCAATATTTTGCAATCGAAAATCAGTATGGAGAAATATGAAGATAAATGCGCAAATACGAAATTTACTTGCCGATATCTCTTCTCGGAAAAACTGAAAATTTGATCATAACAAACCCCAAGTTTTATTTTATTTGGAAAGGTTTTGTGAAAGAGTTAAGTTCAGTACATCGTAAGAAAAGCCAAGAAATTTCTTGCTTTTGCTGTAGCAAAGTCGTCGTCACAACGGGCGGTGTTTGTGCGAGCCAAACACAAACACACACTGCACCCCGTGTACACGGTACCGGTCTGCATATGCAATAAACGGTGCTGCCCGCAACACGCATTTCCACAATCAATCTCTATGCTACACACAAGGTTGTGATCTCTGGGCTCCCCATACATATAACTTAAGGGACACGGGGCTAGGAGATGTGTGTTACTGCTAAATACTGGGAAAGGGGAGGCGGACTCAAAAAAAGGAAAAGGGAGAAGCACCCCCTAACGTCACTTCCGTGATACGGGGATCAATAAGGGTAGCTCATGTGAGAGGGTACAACTACACGGGGGTGGATACTTGCTAATCTTCACTTTTGTACCCCCTCCTTCCGCCATCTCCCGCGCACAATTCATCCCTCCCCCCCCCATCACGTCACCAGCACTCGTCTTGCCAGCAAATTAAAAATAAAAGGAAGACAGTACATACTCTTAATACTCGCACAAGCTACCTTAGGCCGCACACCCATAGGAATAGTGTAGGCCTACACGGGGTTTGGGGCTTCTCTCCCCCTTATTTGTACGCAACCACACTAACACAGCAGTTGTGCAGTGTTGCCATTCACTGAGCCGGAAGCTGCTGCGGCGTGTTGTTTCTACGTGCATCACTGTCCTAACAACATGCAAATTTTTGATTCTTGGTTTCAGGGGATTCGGCACCAGTAGGACGGCAGTGCAACACTCGGTTTAATTGTCTGATGTTACATTGCGCGGAAGGCATGAGCGAGTCTGCTGTTTAAATCGAGGGCAGTCGTACAGAAATAAATTAACAAAATGCACTCACAAATCATCTTGATGTGTACAAATGAATACACCTGAATTCCAAATTTGACCTTCAGGTGACCGTGCATCGTGATAAATTCTTATAATAAAACCAACCAGATGCACTAATTTCTCAAATTTATTTTTGGATAAAAACTCTACATTTATCGGACAGTTCCACTGTCCATCATCAGGAGTTTTCCACTGTACACACAGCAATGGTATATGTCATACAGGTTACAGTTACAGCTTGCGAGCAGCAAGCTGTCAGCAAACCTGTATGACATATACCATTTCTGTGTGTACAGTAAAAAACCCCTGATGATGGACAGAGGAACTGTCCGATAAATGTAGAATTTTATTCAAAAAATAAATTTGAGAAATTAGTGAATCTGGTTGGTTTTATTATAAGAACCTAAATTCCAGTTACACGGCTACTACAGGTACCAACATCCAATTATTTTATTACCCGAAATGAACCATGAATATAGGTTTTGACTAAAATTAGTCATTTTTAAGTCGATATCATGCAGTTTTAATTTCAAATAGAGTGAATATAACGCATTTAACCATTCACGATACTTAAATGCTTTACCATTAAGTTATCATTTTACAAATACTTTCTTTACCAACTCTGACTTATCTCGCAGTTCATTTATGGCTGAAAAGCTAACCAAACTGCACAAGTCACCATAAGGGTAAAAAAGGTACAGTTCACCACAGAACAGGCCAGGAAAGGACCAGGGGTGCAGTAACGTTATAGCTCTACTTTCCTGAACCTCGGCGCTAGGTGTGGGTGGGTGGTTAACACTAGGCCTCGGCCGCTGTACCCTCGGGGGAGAGACCTGGTACCGCTTGTACAGGAGGCTGGGTGGGCCCCAAGGCCGGTCTGGACGGATGCGGAAAATCTCGCTCCTACAGGGTTCGTTCCCCGGGCCGTCCAGTCCACACACGGTACCATGCGTCAGGATATTTATGGATGTTGAGATGCAGAAAGCAAATCACAACACAAGTAACGGTGATCAAATCAACGCCGTGTATTTAGTTAACAATACGAACTACTGTAGCTGTAGGCAGTGCAAACACACGCAGGTAAACACCGATCTCGCTATGTCCTTCGGTATGACCAAGTTTGTGAATATTTAGTACGTCTCAGAAATGTAAGATTACAAAAGTTGGAAAGTCGTAAAAGACTTAATTTTAGTTGTCTTCAAGACTTTCCTCCTGAAGTCACCCGGTTTCCTGAAAATATTCGTCTGTGGGTGTGTACGACGACACATGGCGGCAAATCAGTTGGTTGCTGCCTCTCGACGCAACAGGGGCACCGCCAGTTGCGGAACCACTGAGCTCAACATGGAGGCTGTACGGAGAACTACCGGGAAATTGGCCTTGAGCTATCAAACAACAAAGCAGTGACTGGCAGAGAAAAAGAACTGCGTTAAATATATTAGTTTAATTATACCGACTGGATAACTAATTTAACTAAACTGAAGACTTTAATTAAAAGTGATTACACTAAACACACTTAGAGTTCTATATTTTCAAACTGATGGAGCAGCAGAATTGGGTTAATACATCACGGCGCAACAGAACGTGTATTATAGTAAAGATATGTTCATATGCGTTTGTGTGCGTACGAATGTGCGGACGTACTTATGTATTTGTGTATATAAGCTGAGACTATGTTATCCTTCACATCTCGTTATGATTTCAGTTCGTTAGATCCTTTCGACAAATGAATTATTGGACAGAAAAATTTGACAGATAAGAAATGTTTTACAAAGAACGGGAGGCAAATGATGAAGTAACTGTTAAAGCAGTTGCTCCTGAAAGCGGGCGGTACCTAACGGTATGAAGCTGTATTATATCACTACGTTTTGAACATTTGCCTCATAACACTAAGTTCTACCGACTTAACTATTAAGAACTCCACGGAACACCGTCAGTACACGAGGGCCAGAAAATTCATTCTTTTTTACCAAGCCTGCCTTTTGATCTCATTCTGCACTTTAACCCATTTGATAGAAACAAGATCGTCATAACGGTTTGATGTTTCTGTGGCCGTGCATCATAGATACAATAATATAAACAACCAACTAGATGCAACAATAATAATTTTATTAATAATTTCAACCAGCTCAACATGTTTCGGGCGATAATTTCGCCCATCCTCAGTAGCACTAGACTGTGTTTACAGCTTGTGGTATAAAGCACCGATGATGCTGCAGTCTGGTGACCAGCAGGCAGCATCGCGCGTGCATTATACCACAAGCTGTAAACACAGTCTAGTGCACCTGAGGATGGGCGAAATTATCGCCTGAAACATGTTGAGCTGGTTGAAATTATTAATAAAATTATTATTGTTGCATCTAGTTGACTGTTTATATTATTGCGCCATAACGGCATTATTATTATTATCATCATCATCGTCAACGTCATAATCATCTTTATTATGTTACTATTGCTGAGATGCCCCAGGGTATTCGAATGCTGACGTGGCTGGCTATGGCCTGAGTACGGATTGTAAACTCTGAATCTCTTTGCCACGACGTCCAAACCAGCCGTGGGGTCCACCCCGCCTCCTGAAAGGGGTACCGTGAAGAAACCAACCGAACTGTATATCTAACTGCTCGCCTTCATCTAAAGCAGAGACTGCAAGACCCTGGTGTTTGCTTTTCCTCCACCGTATGTCTTAACGACCTGATTCTTAGCACAGGGACAAATTATTAATATCGATACTAATATGAATATTATTAAGCCGGGATAGCTTAGACGGTAATTAACAGGATGTGGGCTGGACGTCCAACGATCCGTGGTTCTGCTTTCAAATATGCAGACCGTCTCTGATGCCCACCGGTAGTGGGGGACTCTATCCCTTGAGGAAGAGCAGCGGTGTGTGAAGCTGACAACTCACCTGCACTGAGTGGAACTATACCAGTACTCACTCATATCCTTGGATGGCTTGCACGGGGACAAGTTAATAATAATAAACTTCACGTCTTAACTTTCATCATAGTGGGATAATTACATAGGGTGATTAGCCAGCCCACACCTTAGCTAAATATTCATGTTGGTATTTTATTCTTATCTTCATCGCCACCATAATCATTGTCATTATCGCCATTCGACATATCCTGCACAGAGGGGTAATCTGAAGTAATTTTCGTGCGTTTCCTCAGTTGCTGAATTTCGAGTAGGCCAGGTCGTTTCCTTCGAAGCCCTATCCATCTCACAGTTCATCAACATTCCAACAACCCACGACATACAGTCTAAGAATGATCGTACAGTAAGCCAAGCCAGACGACATATTATTCACCATTGCGTGTATTATTGCTCCAATACCAAATACTGTCTTCACTATTTTAGTTTATATATTATCTGGATACACAGAAACCAGACTTAGTAACTAGCAAAATTAATGGATGAACTTACAACACAATTCTTCTCACAAACAAGAGCTTAACTGCACAGATTATGGAACAATGAATTGTGAATTGAACAGAGTGACGTCAAGAGACTGCCATGCCCTATTACAAGGGTATGTCCCAGCGTGTCAGAGACGATGCAGGGAGAACCACGATAAAACCTGTCGTCAGCCATCAGTGTCCGTTCAGACAGGCAGTGGACTCTTTGCACTGGTAGTAATGGGAAAAAGGATGCAGCATGCCACCAAGAGGCCAAACAGAAACGCAAGGAAACAGTCGATTTCTAATGATTTTTCAACAGTAATTAAACTCTAGTTGAGTTCTTCTTGCCTGTGTTACGAGTCATTTCCAGCCTGCCCTTTAAAGCAACCACTTCGCTATTATCTAAATCAAGTATACCACATTATAAAAGATTACGTTTAACGATACCGACCGCATGGAATGAATGGCATCATAACACCCCCTCCCCCTCCCCAAGACATCTGCCAAGTGACTCTTTCCACTTCGAAGCCAGACCAGATTAAAAAGCAAAACAGGGCAAGTAATGCAGCGATGTGCATACCTTAATAGTCATTGTTTCATTCTGATTTGGCAACGTCGCTGGTTGTTTGCAGGGATTCCCCATTAGGAGGACAGAGAGTTCGCATCGATTATTACCACTTAGAGGATGGGGTGTGGTAGAAGGGTTTGTAATAGTGTGGGGTGGTTAGGGATTGTTAGGGTGCCCTTTAACTCTGGTCATAAGCGCTATTCCGTGCAGGCATTATAACCAATCTTTCTGCATAACCTCCCATCCCTACTTCACACGATCCACCACGCCTCGAAAGATGCGTCTTCCAATTCCCATAGGTGCACCGCGCTGCAAAACAGCTCTCCGCTCGCAAAGTGCGCATTGTCCTTATTTAAAGGACCCTTTGCACACGATTTAAAAGCACGAGTTGAAAGCAGTACAAATGTCTACGCGTGTAAATTTTCTAAAAAGAGCGTCGCGACAATTGTTATGTTAATGGCAGCAGTTTCATCTCAGCTGAGATGATGCACCCGTTTATAAACGTTAATGAGTACTGCAATTTCGCGTTGGACAATTTTCAGCCATCGACATACATACAGTAAGCATATTCCATGGAGACAGTTAAAATTAAAGCCTTCGACTATTTTCGGCAGCACTCGGGTTTATTCGCTCGCTTTTCCATTCACGCAAATGCAACGGTCGTCTATCCAAAGACGGACTACCAGCGAAACTCGTTATGCGCAAAATCAGAGACTTCAGCTCCAATGAAAAATGTCGTGTAAATTGACTCAGAACGAATTTCGATGAGAATCCCTCGAAGTGCGGTGAGACAGACGACTGGTCTATTTGTGTGCGTGAAAAGGCATAGGAACAAACGTGAGTGGAGCCGAAAGAGTCAAAGAACTTTTTTCTTTACAGTTTCCGTGTGTAACACACGCCCATGCTTCTGCCGGTGTTAGCTCACAATCCCTCTCGTATCATACCGTATCGTCGTCACCAGGGCAGTCTTCGATACCGGTGTCGGTTCGGCGCAGGCGTCGATTTTGAACTGTAGAAGGTTCCCACTTCATTGGCCCATGTTGCAATGTATTCAGCGGAGCATTTCCTAAATGCCAAGTTATTGGCTCAAAGTCTTTATTCTCTCATTCATCTCAAGGCCTCAGCTCCAAGGATTTGTCATGTTTTGAGATCTTACATATTGGTTGCCACTTACCATGTTGCTGTATTATGAGACAGCTTTTCGAATATCGATAACATTGAGATATACTTAAATCAGGGATTATACTGTTCCAAAATGACCTAAAATGTGTTCGTTTCTCAATTCTTACTGTATAAAAACACAACATTTGATCGGAATCAGTTAAACAAGAAACAGGTGGACGGAACTACACCATCTCATTATTATGTATTCATTTGATAAGTTGCGATCTGTGACGGCACACAACCATCGCTCGTGCGAGGAGTTTATAAAATGCAACAATATAATTTATTTAAAGTCTCGGTTATCTTTATGACGCTTCAAATATCCCCCAGCTTACAACATCGAAAGGCACGGTTCTTAGTGAATAATAAATTGGGAAGGATGTGGACGAAAGCAGTCGTGGCCTGAAATGAGGCATCCAACCATTAACTGAAGGCTCCCACCAAACACACAATCAATCTGTCAGGATATCCACTCTCCGTGTCGCAATTAGAAACAGACTTCCTTAATGCAGAACCGCAGCGCTAACCACTCACCGCGACGTTTCGGCACATTTGACATTCAGAGGACCGTACATCGTGATATATTCTTATGATAAAATCAACTAGATGCACTAATTTCTAAAATTTATTTTAGGAATAGAACTCTACATGTTTCGGACACGTTTTCTGTCCATCAACAGGAGTCTAGTACTGTATACACAGCAATACAACACTAGACTCCTGATGACGGCCAGAGAAACTGTCCGAAACATGTAGAGTTCTATTTCAAAAATAAATTTGAGAAATTAGTGCATCTCGTTGGTTTTATTATAAGAATAGTTCAGTCATATGTAGTTAACGTGATTCGTCACAAACGGTTCATCATAACTACACATGGGGAACACAATGACAGGCAATGGTGAAGCCCGCTGGGCATGTGTGCATTCTCAACAAATGTCACCTTATATGGCAGTGCACGCTATGTCTTACAGGATGTAGTTTGGTAGACAACCACGAACGTCTCGGAGGAACCAACAGCCGGTACATCCCAAACAAATGCCAAATATCAAAGTAATCAGGTCTAACAGGACAAGAAACTGCCAGGTCATTCAGGCGTTCAAAGTAGCCAGCTGTACCAGAATTGTGCGTCTTAACTACAGAAGTACAACAATCGTATTATGCTAAGGCAATGGCAATTTAAAGTACATACTCCTACCGCTAATTGAGGAACCATTACTACCACCACCACCACCACCACCACCACTACTACTACTACCGCCACCACCACCACTACTACCGCCGCCACCA
>Ga0123352_10015961_pt1 | contig 11958 bp, 5 predicted proteins | sample TergutLab28metaG_FD_89700 | JGI IMG/M metagenome (GOLD analysis project Ga0123352, IMG submission 89700) | Labiotermes labralis P1 segment gut microbial communities from Petit-Saut dam, French Guiana - Lab288 P1 | ecosystem: Host-associated > Arthropoda: Insects > Digestive system > Gut ...
CGCCTAATGTCAACTATAGTGGTCGTACCGCACCGCTAACCTCTAAAGTTGCATTTTATATATTTATTCAACAAATATAGGTACTGAATATTTTAAACATGGTATATAATCTCCGTTTTTTTAATCTTCAAAATGCAGTTTATTTCATAATTCTAACGTATTTGGTTCCTGTATTATTCACATTTTATATACAGAGTGTGCTAAAATTTAAAAAAAATAATTCCGGCGCCAAAAGGTTAATCCTAGTCTTCCTGAAGATATCACACATTCAGTCATCTACATTGCCTATGTTCTTAAGTCGAATGCACGTTTTAAGTCACATTATGGACAAAGAAATGCGGTATCTAACCATATATTTAACAAAGTTTTGTCGCGTACGTGTCAGTTGCTCACCCTGCTCCTGTGTCAGTGCTACTGATGGTAAACAATTAACATCTCCGTTTGTAACACAAGGACAAGGCTTTGACGTAAATTTCCATACTGGCTAAAGATTCAGTAGTTCCGTGGATAAACAGGCACACGGTAGGCACGTGCACACGAAATTGATTGTGCAGAAAACAGGCTACTTCCCTTATTTTCTGTTGCCTTTATGTAGGACCGAGATTAAATAAAAATGGTACTGCAAAAATGAACCCCCATTCTGTCATTTTATGGGAAATATTTGGGGTCATGTACCACGTATAGTAGGTATGAGAGATGCAGTGACCCCATAAATATTTGGTAATATTCTTGAACGTATGATACTACTTCATATTAATGTGTGTAGATGGGAGAATAATATTAAAAAGGATTTTTAAAATGTTATTTCAAGTTATGGTCGAAAATAATATAGTTCAAGGCAATGAATATTTCCGGGCTATGGCACTTACAGGTACAGTAGAAGTAAGTGAATGTGATGTTTAAATCAGTAAATATTAGCTTTTCAAGAAGTGGCCTCTTTGTACCAAGTTAAGGGCTGGACGACAGAGGTGGAATTATCTAGACAGGCAGAAAACATTCGCTTTGCTAACTTGTACAGCAGGCTCAGATATCTCACCCACCCTTCTGTCCGAAGGATACTCTGCAGTAAAGGTGTCACAGCGTGAAGCTGATGGCTCATTCTCTTTTGGTGCCGGTGTTATTTTGCGTTGCCTTTGGCGCTCACTTCTCCTACGTCTGCATTTCATCATGCTTAGACACACGAACAACTTCAATTACTTAAAATTTTCTTTCATAACCTTCTGCATTACTTTCAGACAAATTTCAGCCCTTTAACTGAAGAACTTCAAGCAACTCTTCATTCCTTCTTTGTGCTCTCTAAATACATTCCAATATCATAAAAATGTAAAGGCAAATCTGTCCCTCTACGTGCCATAAACTGATATGGTGGATTGGAGATAACAGCTTCACCGTTTTTTATCTCGGTATTTAACCAACTTGATGCACAAAATTTGTTTCACAATAAGTTTTTTCCATGCCTCTAAATGATTCGAGCACATGTGTTCATTATCAGGAGGTCACACCTGGTATCATCACACCTATAGGTGTGATGATACCAGAGGCTGTGTAATGCAATTTTGACCTCCTGATGATGAGCACATGTGCTCGAATCATGTAGAGGCATGAAAAAAACTTATTGTGAAACAAATTTTGTGCATCAAGTTGGTTAAATACTGAGATAAATATACTGAGATGCACGGTCAGCAAAACATAAAAAAAAGCTTCACTGTTATTTACTTCGGCACTAGATACTGTTGAGTAATCAGAATCATGCCTCCATCTCTTTAACCCTGGGAAACACTCCCTGTTACACAGTGAACAAGAAGCTGCGTGTAAACAGAGCCGACCTGAGCGCTATGGGAAGAGAAACGCTTTTTCCTTGCCGGGTGTCGATCCACAATTCCTGTGGCTGTCTGTAGTGGTATGATATTCGTACCATATTTTATTAAAATTTGTTAACTTAGAGTAGTTCATAAGTTAATGTGGGTTGGAGGTGTGAACCGACATAATGATTTGATAAAATGATAACTATTTCTTCACATATGGTGCCATCAAAGTAATTCACAACGAAAAGAGATTTTGAAATGTCAAGTCAGCATTTTAAGTTTGAGAGGCAACAAACAGCTGACTGCCATATCAGCGGTATATTGCATGCTTGAAATAACGTGCCAGCAGGACCAATGTTTCGAAACAAGCTAGTATCTCCGTCATAACGCGGATTACTTTGATGTTGTACACAGCCGCTAGGTATACATACACAGTTCATACTTAGTGTGGTGGCGGGGGTTGAGTTCGTGCCGGATTATCCGCAACGTTTGAGCAATCCTCACCCCCTCAACGAACGCATGCGTAGAGCTCCGCCGTCACGCATATATTGTCACGCAGATTAGGCTCGTTTAGAACAGCCGTGTGACCCTTGCAGCATATTTGCATTGCATGTTGCATAACATGGTCGGCGAAGGTCTAATGAGATTATGATGCCAGCAGCCAGCAATGGGGGAGAAACAAGATGGCGGAAGGGTTGATGATAACTGTCAGAGTCCTTAGAGGTCTGCAGCAGACATACGTGTACATTTAAATGCAAAAGAAATAGAAGTACCTTAGCGCTTTAAGAAGGCTTGTATAGTAAGACAAATTCTTGGTGTATCATTAGAAAATGTTAAGGGTTAAAAGGCAAAGTTCATCCTATAATAAGCCATGAAGGCACAGTGGGAAGGGGGGGGGGGGCAGACGTATACATTTACATTTTTTTTAAAACTCGGTGCTAGTTGGTAGTGGGTGGTCAGCTCCACGTAACGGCTGCTTTACTGCAAGGCAAGAGATTCGGTACCCACTGTACAAAAGCTTGGGTGGGTCTTGGGGCCGGTCAGGGCAGGTACGGAAAACCTCGCCCCACAAGGGTTCAAACCACAGACCGTCCAGCCCGTAACGAGTCGCTATACCGAGTATGCTACCCCAGCTACCATCAGAAAATGTGAAGAAATATAGCCGTCAACCATATCCTATACGCTGACACGCTCACCGCACATACGCAATACCAAAACATGTAAGGCTCTACAACTATCAACTTTGAAGCAGGGGTAAACAAATTTCACAAAACTCTGGGAGACACACTAAAGTTCTAGGCGCCAAGAAGGTGATACGAAGCAATCTCCACACTAATGACCCACAAATACCACACGCCATCCTACAAGACTGAGATTCGGATCTCACACCTTCCGAATAAGTACGAGGGGGTGCTGATAAGTCCTTAGTTCAACCTATTTCTCGACGTCGTAGGAACGAATCGATAGTGTCGTTGGAAAGAGGGGTCTGTTCATGTGCCGATTTGCAAGTATTTCCTGTTACAGAGGCTGAAAGGAAGCACGTCAGGCGACGCGCGTGATTTCAACAACATGGAGACGCGAGCTGTCATCAGGCTAAGGCAAGGCACCGAAGGAAATTCACGCCATTCTGAGACAAACATTAGGGGAATATACACCATCATATGCCACCATCGAAAACTTGGTGACATATTTTAAACGTGGTGATTTTTCCACCTGTGATGCGCCTCGTCCTGAACGACCCAAAACAGTGACCACCCCGGAGATTATTGATCAAATTCACGAGCTAATCTTGGAAGACCGCCGGATTTCGGCTAAATCAATAGCAGAGCAACTGGGCATCTCACGTGAGCGGGTTGGGTCCATCATTCATGAAGATTTGGACATGCGGAAGTTCTCCGTGAAGTGGGTCCCGAAATGCCTGAACGCGGATCAAAAACATCAACGGTGCCGGTCGTCTGAGCAATTTTGGAATTTTTTTCGGCGCAATCCAAATGATTTCCTGTCGCGATTGGTGACTATGGACAAAACCTGGTTATATCACTATGACCCTGAGACAAAGCAAAAATCAATGGAGTGGCGGCATGGCGGCTCACCCCGCCCCCAAAATTCCGTGTGCAAAAATCCGCTGGAAATATTTTCGCCTCGAATTTTTTCTGATCCAGACGGCGCCCTCCTCATTGATTATCTTCAAAAGGACCAAACTATCAACACGGAGTATTACTCATCTCTACTGGTGCAATTGAAAGACACTCTGAAGGAAAAACGCCACGGGAAGGTCACCAAGGGGGTCTTGTTCTTGCACGACAATGCCCCGGCTCACCGGGCACTTGCAAGCCGGAAGAAACTGGCCTACCTGGGCTTCCAGAGTCTTGATCATTTACTCTTTTTCCCCGGATCTGGCCTCGTCGGACTACCACCTGTTCCCTGGACAGAAAAAAACAATTGAAAGTTCGCCATTTTTCGTCCATCGCGGAGGTCATTGCTGCCGCGGAGACCTGGTTGGACGCACAACCTTCTGAATTTTTTTTTGAGTGGTTTGCGAAGGTTAGAGCAACGAGCTAAGAATTGCATTCAGCTTCGTGAGGAGTATGTTGAATAAATCCCGAATTTGGTCGCTGTTGCTTGTTTACTTCCTGGCTAGGCTAAGGACTTATCAGCACCTCCTCGTACACACAAGCGAAAGTAAAATAAATCACTCATCGAGCTGGTAACACGATCAAGCATCAACACTGCAACACCAAAAAAATACAAAAAGAAAGAATATAAGTAGAAATTCCGCATCCACGTAACAAGACCAAAAACCAGAAAAAGCCAAGAAAAAAATAATAAGTAAAAGAACAAGAGGCAAAGGCAGACAAAACACAACATGTAATAAACAGAACTCACGACTGAACCATTCACAAGTTTAGAATAATAACCCTAAAACTTTATATGAACGACAACATTTGAAATATGTGCAAATACTGTCATTTGAAATAAGTTAAATGTTTTATGCCTTTTATTGTACACAACTAGTGAAGTACATTAAAGTATTGTCGTGCTGACAAGATAATACCCAAGTATTTTACAACGCAATTGTCACAAAATGGCTTCCACGTTAAAGATCAATCAAATTACTTTTCCAAATTATGCGCTTTAGCATTAATGCATAATCAGAAATCGTCAACCTGTGTTACGCACCATATTTTTCACAATACTAACAACATTTTTTTATTTACATACGTCCGATCTGACGGTCGACCTGGGGAAGGCTGGAAACTGTAAAGTGGTGTTCTTTCTGCACACAAACTTGTTTCTTGTTTATACTTGGTCTTTCCCTACCTCGTGCTGTACCGTACGTTTCTGCCTCTCTTCAATTTTCAAAGGTTTTAAGACATTTCAAAGATTACCTTCCTACTTCTACTGAGTAGCCATCTCGTGAGATCCCACTGTATCAACGATCAAGCCTTTTACAGCAGTCCTTGTTTGTTGTGTATAAGAAGCATGGTCTGAGGATAGAAATCTGAGAAGCGCAGAAGCGCTAGTGTGTTGTTGAGTGGAGTGGGAGGGGTGAGGTGCGCGCGCTGAGGCGTATCCGCGTGTTCGAAACCGGATTTAAGAAACAAACTGAGACTCAGAAGCACGACCTTCAATTCGGGTACACTCTCATAGCCAGAAGGCAATGCATCATTAAGTGCAGATTTTAAGGCACAGTTTATTTCAGCTGTCTTTGTACCAAAGTACAAACGGAACTTTGTTATGTTTGAGTGTTAGTTCGCGTCTCATTATCAGGGCACTTCAGCTCTATCTTCGCAAAGTTAATCCTAAACAATTAAGAAATACTTTGCTGTACAGTTTTGAAATCGCAAATACATGAAGCTGGGGTTTCTTTGTATATGTCAGTTTTCTTTAATAAGATATTTTAGGAAAAATAAATGTTAGACATTTGTTTATAAGCAGTACATCACTGCGAAAGAGAGTCAGCAAACGCAGTGAACCTCCTACATTGCTAAGAACATTTCCTCTGAGTCTCAGATCAGAACAACAGTGCCAAAACATGGCTTAACACCATCCGCTCAGGTTTTTTTTTAATAAATCCCAAAACGATATTGGTTTCGTCATCGTTGTTTCTGTTGTCATAGGTATTCCTCCCCTCGTTCGTTAAATTAATTCCTATCATGCAAGAAGTTCTCTTTGTGTTCCGTCAGTTTTTTAAAAATATCTTGGTATTTTACACCGTACATATTGAAATGTCTGTAGCTTTAAATCTGTCTTATTTGCCGGAAATTAATTGCTGTTTAGATCTACAAAAGCGATCTGAAGGAGCGCTTGTTATTTGTATATAATTCGTTGCTTTTCTTTTAGTGTAAAATCCGAACTACGCATAACTACTTCTGGTTTAAAATTCAAATTTCACCTCACTATGTCTCATAGCCGGGGCGTGACGCTGACCCCTCACCCCCATCTAGTGCAGTGGTCAAGAAAGAGTAGAGCTATACCTCTACTCCCCCTATGGGCCGTACGGCCTGTACAGAGCCTCAGTGCCTGTACAAGGGTGCACTTTGCATTATGTCTCATAGTGTCAGGACTGTATGTTTTAAAGAATCGGACCAACTTGGAAAAGTTCGCGGCTTGTTGCTTTGAAATGTAGTATAAAGACCAACTGTTCTACTTTGTCTGCTCGTCTTTGTTCTGCTGTGTAGCTTCACACACACACACACACACACACACACACACACACACACAGCCGCCACAATTCTACAGCACAAAGAGTACTGAGGTCTCTTGACTTGTGGTATCGGAGGCTGTCATTCCCGGTAAGGTATGTGTTGCTATGTTTTTAGGCAGACAGTACAAATATCTGAGGGCAGCAGTATGAAGGTGTGGGTTGACGTATATAAACAAACACACTGTTTCTACGTGGTGTGGGGTCAGTGGTAACCCAAGGACGTTCTTGCTGGCACAGACTTCCGCTAATTATACCATAGTATCTCTCTCTCTCTCTCTTTCTCTGTCTCTCACTTGTGCCATCTGGCTGGCTTATGGCCAAACGACAGGCAGCCCGTGGTCCGCGGGTACGTCTTGTTCGGAATCTGTGGGAAACGTAAACGAAATATTCTCTCCGCCTTAAGGAATGAGTTTCGAGGTTTATTTAACGACTCTGACACTGATGATAAGTAAATATCGAATTATAATGGACGTGGCAGGAATAGGTCTTGGCGTAATTTGAGAACGGGCTGGGGAGAAGGCAATGCAATGTCTCTAGGAACCTCTCGAGGGCAAGAGAAAAACTTTACTGCTTCAGGCATCACAACTGGGCTTCAAAGGTCTTTTATAAATAAATCATTATAAACATATGCAGTGCAAGTAAGTACAGTAGTACACCCAATCTACTGTAGTTTTACATTGAGAAAAAAAAAAAATCTTACAATAATAGCGTATAACATTTTCTCGTTGTAAACCCCGAAGTATAATGATTCAGAAAAGAATTATATAATCCTGTTAACTTTACTATTTTTGCGCGTATTTGTAACACACCTTTCTAAAACCGATTTGGGGAGTTAAGTAACTGAAAAATTCTGATTTAAATCCCAGTTTTTAAAAAGGTACTTAAACGTGTGGGACTTTAAAAAATTTACAGGATAATACAAAATCCAGCAAATAATAATGAGATAACATATTTCAGACACAATAAAAAATACTGAGTAAGACTACCATACAGGTATGTCCAAAAGATCAAAAGATCGCCAATACAATTTGTGGAATGTTCAAAAGATCATTTTTCTTTTCTGAAATAAACTCTGAGTTAACTTGTTGGTTGGCAGGAGACTGAAAAAACTGGGAATTGTCCGTAGACCTGATAATGTTGGCGCTTTCGCTCTGTTATTAATTATCCTAATTATTTTCAATACGTTCTATACAATCTAAATGCAATCACTACTTCCTTGCTCTCTGTTTGTTTGCGTGGGATGACTGTTACATTTTCCTGGCTCTGGCTTTATTACTGTCCATATTATTTCGTGAACATCGATATATCGAAATTTTCATTGGTCTCGTATGAATGGTGCTGTATATTGTTTCCTGTACTTGTCCTGTAAAGAAAGATAGATACTTCCTGTAGTTTTCCGGAAAAATAAAAATGATTATATAGCCTAATTTCTGTTGGGTGTCAGCGAGTACCTCACAGAGGATACAGTCTGTATTATGAGCAGCAATCGCATAAAAGTAAGCAGACGCTCATGTACTGTCTTTTTTTTTTAAACCAAAATAGGAACGTTTCGACAAATTATTGTAAAAATGTCAAATATGCAAATGCACGAAACTTTGCCGAGCGGATGTCGCGTTATTCCATGCAGACAGACGGACAGGCTGACGTGACGAAAACAGTAGTGGATAATCACCTTGCCAGAAAGCCTACATTAGATCTTCACACAGGACTATAAAATGACCATGACAACATTAATATCATATATCAGAGGCTAACTTCAAACAAAATATGATCACAGTGTGGATAACAAACCAACTAGATGTCACTTTTGTGTAATGCTTTATTTTCTCCTTTATAATTTGCTCAACATGTTTCGGGCAACTATGTGCCCATCATCAGGAGCTGACGACTGGTTAGTGCTTTCGCCACGTGTTGGTATTGAGCTGTGGCTGCAGTAAGGTTGTCAAAACCGGTTGGTAGGTAGTGTGTCCATTGAGGGGTTCCTACTAACCCCTCAATGTACACACTATCTACCAACCAATACCAACACGTGGCGAAAGAACTAACCAGTCGTCAGCTCCTGATGATGAGCACATAGTTGCCCGAAACATGTTGAGCAACTTATAAAGGAGAGAAAAAAAGCATTACACAAAAGTGACATCTAGTTGGTTTGTTATCCACACTGAATTACGATGCACGGTCAACCACATGTCAAAAATAATTATCACCTTTGTTTCTTTACTAAATCGAATGACTTGTTGGGATTTCGTCATTTTTTAATTTAATGATACTATCAATAAATCCGAATATAGTGCATTCCCTGGTAGGACTACTGTGACCGAATGAATTATGGAAGAAACCCGTCGCGGCCTAATTTGTTGTACAGCCCTTACAGTTACGTGGCAGGGACGAAACCATTCCTGATAATTTGCAAGGTGTGTTACACATGATAAAATCTCAGGCGAGTTACTTATAAACAGAGCAGGATATGACTAGAATTATCGTCATGGATGCATGTGAGATGGCGTGAAATATGCGGTTCAAGTACGGGAAATGAGCCCCATGAGTCATCCTGTAATTTAACATTGGAGTGCCTGTAACTGTGTAAGTGTGACTCCCTGTGCGAGAGTTCTTCTTAAAAAGGTGTTAATCTCTCATTTGGTTAAGAAATTTCACTTCTTCAACTCAAAAATATTTTAAAGCTATTTTATACAAGAAACTCGCATTAATTTTATCCCAAATCTCGTTTATGCTCGCCATATCAATCCGTCTTATTTCTGTGAAGCAAACTCGGTATCATCCTCCGTTCAAAGCCCAATTTTGTACTGTGGTCTCTTTAAGGATTTCCGAAAATATTTGTGCTCGTGGAATATATGATCGTCTGTTATATGCCTGATTTATGTTCGTATAGATTTTTTAACGACGATCTCAGTAACACACATTAAAACGCATCGAAATTTAGGCTGATTATTGAATAAAGAAATGGGGAAGATGTGGAATGCTGCTACGTTTGTACGGATGAGACACGTACGAAAAGTTTCATAACAGAACAGACCGTATTCCGTTCGGTACTTGAAAAAGTTCGCTTCCCGAACGCAACGTAATTATCTGTGTCGCTTGTTTCCACCACTTCCTTTGAATTTTATCATCTTATATTTCAGATAAATGTACTCTACCCTTCAACCAGTTTTCATACACTGCAGAGAGAAGACAAAATTTGCACCCACATAAAAAATACCTAAAATGATAATTTTGTACAATATAGCTTCTCTGTAGGCTGGAAGACTGTAGGGAATTCAGTGTTATGAAGTGCTTATGCAAAGTTTATTTAACGACTTTAATAATTTTCCAACAAGATGCGACTTATTCAGTTTATTACATTTCTGTAGTCAGCTCTACATGTTGGAAACTCAACAACGAGAGCGGATGGTAGTGGATCCGGTTAAGCAATACCAGAAGCTGTATTTACAGTTGTACGAGCTTCTGATGATGGGTGTCAACACACGAAACATGTAGAGCTGCCTACAGAAATGTAATAAACTGAATAAGTCGCATCTTGTTGCAGAATTATTAAATTCGATTCACGATGCACGGACCCACGTGTATAAAATTTATTTAACGACGTTATTCGTAGCTCGCATTCTAAGTGTGTAATGACGATAAGCAGGACGATTATGGCCTAAAAATAATAAACTGAAATGAAGTAGATAGACTAGGTCCTGGCACAATTCGAGATACTATCCCGAATTTTTTCTTGAGGGACAGTCAGAAACCAGTCATGAAAATCTTGGTCCTTAAAGCTGATTTCCAGGCCGGGATTTTAAACCAAGACCTCCCGAATACGAAGCAGGAATGTTACCCATTCAACAGCGACATTTTTCACTTTAATGATGCATTGTGAATACAGAATATTACAAACGTTTTTGCGGTAAAATTGGAAACTGCCCGAAAAGTTAGGACTGTTATTTCATACAAGGAAAAGGTATGTAGATCCTTAAACTACCCAATATTTCTTATTCACAGGAAAACGGAAGACTGTAAACAGGTGTGCGATAGACTTAACTTTTTTTAAGAATGAAATTTATTTAAATAACGCATAGAAACTTATTTCCTAATAGAAAAATCCGCGTGTCACTTAAAAAGACCAGTTACTGCAAAGTGTATGTGGAAATAATTGCTGTTTCCCATGAGACACACACACACACACACACACACACGCTGTATTTGAAAAATGCATTTTTTTGTGTTAAACAGACTGTACATACATTTCGCACTGTGCTTTGTACGTATTTTGCTGTGTTCTGCTGACATACAGACTATACAGTATAGGTGGCCTCTTTGGTGTGGATTCATTTCTTTTTCGGACAGAAGTCCTATAACCGACCGCATATGGTCAACATAGGAGTCACGGTAGAGTACTCAGTATAGTGACTGGAATGCCGGCCAGGTGTTCGAGGAATCGTGGTTCGATTCCCTGCAGCGAAAAGTGATTTCATGTCTCCAAAGCGTCAAGAAGGGCCATGGGGTCAAAACAGGACAGCCTTACCTGTGATTAAATCGGTCGGAAGTGCAAAGCTGACCATCCTCTCCATTCGGTGTTAACGTTAGGAAGGAATGGATTTATACTGTCACTTCCTCATATGACTTACACGCGTCCAAAGAGATATCTTAAGCTGTATTTGATCAAAACGTACAGTGACACCCAGGTCATGCATTTCACGGAATGACTGCTGCGTGGTTTATAAATTAGTATTCCATTCTATGAACCGCCAGCAACTTATCACTCGGGCGTGTCAACACCTACTGTGCGGTACGTGATTTTGCAAACATTTTGGTCTCTATTATTTTAACCAAAAGCGTGTTTCTGTGCCACCGTTTTTGTTTGACATTTCGTACAACGTGCCTAATTGTAAATATCATTTCCATTTCTGTTTCATCGGGAAAGACTGCAGTCATTCGATATGATTATAAAACCAATAAATGCATATAAACATTTAAGAGTATTTTATATTTTTATAAACATAATAAGCCTCCTACATGTACATGTTTTGGCCACTCTTGTGGCCATTTTCAGGGGGGTGTCGTACAAAGGATACGTTATAAAGACTTCAAGAATCAATGCACAAATGTAAAATATTAAGTTTTAAAAGTGTGTTATAGAATATACAGGGTGAGCATAAAGTCTTTCCCTGATTACAAACATTTATTACAGGAAAACTACTGTAAGTGGAATACAAACAGTTTTTTTAAATGTAACTCAAGAAGTTTTTTTTTATAACACATTAGTACACTTCAACATGTGCTCATTTTGTTGCACGGAGAACGTCTAAACGACAATCAATTTCTCTCCACGTGTTCTCCAACATGTCTTCAGTTATTGTAGCAAAAGCGTCTGTTATTCTTGCCTTCAAATTTGTAATATCTGGAACTGGTGTCGAAAACACTTTGTTCTTAACATACCCCATA
>Ga0123352_10015962_pt1 | contig 11958 bp, 7 predicted proteins | sample TergutLab28metaG_FD_89700 | JGI IMG/M metagenome (GOLD analysis project Ga0123352, IMG submission 89700) | Labiotermes labralis P1 segment gut microbial communities from Petit-Saut dam, French Guiana - Lab288 P1 | ecosystem: Host-associated > Arthropoda: Insects > Digestive system > Gut ...
ATAAACCGATGTCGTTATAACAGGGTTAGTGAGGAATTAACTGGTACTGCAGAATATCCGAAGATATAGATGAGGTATCGTATAAACCGATGTCGTTATAACAGGGTTAGTGAGGAATTAACTGGTACTGCAGAATGTCCGAAGATATAGATGAGGTATCAAATAAACCGATGTCGTTATAACAGGGTTAGTGAGGAATTAACTGGTACTGCAGAATATCCGAAGATATAGATGAGGTATCGTATAAATCGATATCTTTATAACAGGGTTCGACTGTACATTTTTTTACACTAAATTTTAAGTTTCTGGTAATGTGGTAGGTGTGCCGGTGGTTCTTCGTCACTTGCCTGGATACCGAGAGCGTCGTTAAATAAGCCACCAAAGTAGAAGAAAACAAGAACGATCTGGAAATAACAAGAATCTCGTTTCCTTTCAGTTTCGATCGGTGGCTCTGGTGGGCTCTTCCTGGGCTGCAGTGTTCTCAGCCTCATCGAAATATTCTACTTCTTCACGATTCGCCTATTCATCTACATACTTGGGATCAGCCGCAAGCGACGCGACCAGAGCCTCTAGAAGGGCCAGAAACACCCACATTAAAGAATGTATTTCATGTAACTGCGAGTGCTCTAGAATAAATGCTCTTCGGAGTTGTGTGTATTCTAAAATAGACGGGGCACTCCTCAATCAAATAGCTTTGCAAATAAAGGGGTCTTCATTATTTGTTTTGTGTATAATGGGAAGTGCTATGACCATCCGATACAAGAAAAGAGGACATTTCCCACTTGTAGACCATGCGCAGAAGACTTAGCAGCGAACAGGGAAGTCGAAAACGAGGACAAATAAAAAGCCACAGTTTTCACAGTTTTATTAAATAAAGTTCCCTCTCAACGTTTCTCTGCTAATAGTTCTGTAAATCTTCATGGGTACGGAATTTACAGGAATACCTTCTTTAATCATGTTCTTCGGTAAAATGTTCAGAATCTCCACATCGACTTTTTCCGAGGCATTCCGAAGGTCAAGTGCTGAACTCAGGTTTTTTTTACTCGAAGAATGCTAATATAATAATTGTGTATATATTAAAAAGTAATAGAGGTATTTTTTCGTTTTAGTAACATTGAAGTATGCAAACGCTGTAAGAAATAACAAATAGTAAAACCTGGAATTTTTAAGAATTTAAGGTACTCGCCCAGACACAGTTTTTGTTGATCGAAAAGGAACATGTTCGGGGAGAAGAGGGCTTATGTTGGCACTGTTGTGACACTGACACGTGTAATTTCTAATAGACCTATATGCTGTATATATATATATATATATATATCTCTAATGGACGGAAAAGGGTTATTAACCCTTTAAACGCCGAGTTAAATCCCGTCTGCCATTTGCTGGCATAATTAACAGCTCACAATATTCTCCACATTCGCAGGATAAGAGTTAATAACTTAATGTAATTACACACATATATCGGTATGCTGCAGCCCAAAATAAATAGCATAAATTCACGTGATCTTTACCACCTTGTCCCTCGTGTTGCTAAATTCCATGCCTACTTCTTAATTAGTAGTGACTTCACAAAAATGGCCGATACGTCTCATTCACTTTTATCTCGAATTATGTTAAGGACCGTGATAAGTGGGTCCCTGTCACCACGGCATGGCGCGTCCTCAGGTTGTGGATGGACGAACGGCCTCTAATATGGAGGGTAACTGCGAATATATTGAAGAAGCAGTCGCGGGCAGCCGACAAGGGCTGGTCCTCCAGCTTGGGGGTTGGGCGAGTTGTTAACAACTCCTCACCGTAAAAACGTATCTTGTTGCGAAATATTCACAGAGAAAGCCTCGGACCTTACCCAGTTGTAGATGGGAGGATAATATTAAGATGGATCTTCAGGAGGTGGAATGGGGGTATGGACTGGATCCAGCTGGCTCAGGATAGGTACAGGTGGCGGGCACTTGTGTCTGCGGTAATGAACCTTCGGGTTCCATAAAATGCGAGGAATTTGACTAGCTGAAAACCTGGTAGCTTCTCAAGAAGGACTCTGCTTCATGAAGTAAGTAAGTAAGTAAGTATTATGTCAAGGAGACTAACCATCCAGAAAGAATATCTCCATTTTAGTGTCTGTTTGCCGAAAGAGCTTTGCGCCATCAACATTAACGAATTTCGTGTTCACTCACCGGTGCCGAGGGCATCCGGATTCCATGTTTGTTTTGTCTTCCTTGTGAGTAAAGCAAAATAATAGGCCTAGTCCATGTTTTCATCTAGGGTGAATGTAAATTTTACCATGTACAACCTCGGAAGCTCATGCAGTAGTGGAGGTATAGCTCCAGATCATGGGTCTCTAACCCGCGGTTCACCACGTTGTATTATTCGGCCCGTGACCATGTTTGCAAATTATGTATATAAAATCAAAATTACACAATAATTTAGGCGGTTAGTTATACCACTTATTATTTTTCACGTGCTGCCCGCGAACCAGGCCACAGTAGCGGGTGTGGCCTTTGGCCATAAAAAGAATGGGCGCCCATGCACTAGATGGAGATACGTGGTAGACTTAACGCCCTGCCCGCTTGACACCAGGGTAGAAAACATCCGTTACCCATTGAATATGAGGCTGGGTGAGTTCCGGAGCCGATCTGGAGGCTTTAGAGAAGAGAACGTGTCTTATCTTTGCAGGTAATATGAACCACGAGTCCGCGATGATCTGTGAGTAGAACAATTGTGTTTTAGACTTCACCGAGTTCGTTTAATGGGGCTGTGCTCTCCGTTTAGTGCAGGCAGTAAAACGGGTTCGTCATAGCAAATTAACAGTTTCAGTTTGATCTGGCAGGCGTGTTATTTTACTTCGATATCACTACTCGTATTCTATGTTCATGTGAGGTGAAGTAATTTGGCACCACTGCTGTGTACTATACAAAACCTAACAAGTAAGAAACAAATAAATATTGTACAGAGCGTAGCCATATGTAAAATTTGGCAGCTAAAAGAGACAAATAGCGCATATTTTCAGCAGTGTAACATCTGGTTTGGTTATTTTATGTATGCAGTCGGCCAATACTTCAAGGCTATTTTTCTAAGATGTTGTGGCTTGAATGATGAAGTATAAATAAGGTTAAATTCCTTCATTAATGCCTCCATTAGCAGTTAAAGCCATCTGTTTCCACAAAATATTACATTTTTTAAATTAATAGTAGCAATGGATCATACAAGTGAATGTCTATGTGACATACAATGTGACGTGTATTAACGACTGCAAAACATAAGCCCATCAATCCGACGAGCGAACTCGCATCTGGGACCACCAGCAGGAGAGATGCGCAGAGTGTGAGTAGAAACAAACAATTTTGGTTAAGTACATCCTATCGATAATATCAATTATAAGGATTATTATTTTATCTCAAAACTGTAGCTAGTCTCTCCCTGTCGGCCCATTTAATACACAGAACTCAGAAGTACAATGATCAACATGCTTGTTTGGTGTGACAAGTGTCTGAGAGCTGAGGGAAGCATTTCCAACAGCTTCTTTAGAACCTGGAGGGTAGAAACTTAGTATTTGCTGCAGTACATTGAATTAAACGCGTGGAATTCGACTCACGCCAAATTGGAAACGCGGCGAGTACTTGGTTGCCTGCAGCTACGCGAAGCGGTCTGAGTGAAGCGGCTATGCGAGTTATCAGTTAAAATAATGTCCCTGTATACTGGCGAGCTATCGATCACGAAATTCAAATAACATGTATGATATTAATGTTAAGCATAAGTGGTGTATGTCATTAGTCTGTCAACCTTCCTTAAGGCTGACAGAATGTGCTTCGGAATTGGCAGTGTGTAATGCGGCTTGTGTCCAGCGGTGGTTCAAAACCAGGGGTGCACAAGTTGTTCATAAATTTGAGAGTCACCTCAAAGTTCTAGGCGCCGGAAGGGTGATAGGAAGCATGTTCCATATTGAGGATCCACAAACACTAGGCAGCACTCTAAAATATTAAGTTGCCAAGGTGACCTGGCACTTGTGATTTGTGCACCCCGTGTTCATGACTGCCCAAATTTTAAGAGCCCACTGTGCTCCTTAATTCGCTGCGGTCGGCGTTCCAAATTTTCCTGCTGTAGGCTTGCAGGAATACAGCTCATCGCCTCATTTAACGCGGCTTGCTGGGTAAAAGGATGATTCCGCAATGTTAAAAAAAGTTTCTCATCGTAAAGGCTGCATGAGATATTCATGTAGGTGTTTTACTACACGTGGCTGAAGTATGTCACTGTGAAAGGCTGTCCTATATTACTGCCTGTAGGTTTAAGCTAGGCGATTATTTAAATAATGGGGGCAATGCAGTATTGTGATCACTTCGTTAAAAATACTGTCACCCACTGAATCACAATGGCTGATGCTATTTTTATATTAGCACGCGAATTTACACACAGACACACACAGGAAGGCCTGGATAGCGCAATCGGTATAGTGACTCACTACAGGCTGTAGGGGTGAGGGGGGCTAGTTGGCTACGGGGGTAAGTTGGCACATGGGTCATAACTCCCAATGAAAGCGCAGCATAGCAACACCTGACAATTTGTAGTGTATTCTTCAGTAACTTCTCCTGAGAGTGGTCAGCAAGCGTCACTGCTCTGTGAGCTATGACTGAAGTGTGGTCTGGTGTTTTATTTTTACACTGCAAGAAGTATTTTTTATCGCTGTATAAAATATTTTGTGTACAAAGTTTGGTTACAGCTACATGTGATATTATGCCTCCCATGAAGGATACCTTCTTTTGGCTAACTTTGGAGCTAGTCAAAATTGTAGACTTCTGTTGTGTTTGGGGGTGTTGGAGTCTAAAACATAAAGAAGGTGGCAAGGGAGCAAGTTGGCAAATGCAACGTGGGGTTTGTTGGCTCAGTGTGTCAACTTGCCCCACTTTCAGTTAGTAACTTATTGGTTAGTTTTTTTCCAGACAGATCTTTTCCTCTCCTTTTAAGAAGCTAAATAATGCATACTCGCAAGCAGAGGTCAGACAGAAGCAAAACACGCCTTGATGCACTGCTATGAAGTGTGAGAGCTATGTGTAACCATGGAAGGTCAACAAGGAGCATGTTTTGGGAATGTACTGCAACAGGGTGTGAGAGGCTGACATAAACTGCACATCACAAACACTGTCATTGTACACAGGGTACATTCAACACATTTAACACACAGTCCATCCATCTGAATAGATAGCAGAGGATCATTTTGTAAGATATGTACAATATTTCATAGCATATGTCAAGCCTTCATAAGAGAGACCAGTAGTTCTGTTGCTAGACAACCAAGATTTCCATTTGTCCATACAGGCAATACAGTAGTGCAAACAGAGTGGTGTGGCTTTCCTCATCTTCCCTCCACCTTGCAGCCATAAACTCCAGCCTCGTGGCTTGTGTCAAAGGATCACTAACAATGTATGTCGTCCTCCCATATGACACCTACTAACTAAACAACCAGGTAGAGTGATGACGATATATGACATTCCTTGTGCCGTCAACACACCTTCCCATCAGACTTATTTTCCTGCAGATACCAAAGCATATTTCCAGGTTCTGGCATCTACCCTTTCAGCCGGGATACTTTTCAAAGCTACGATGATATTAAACTTTGCAGAGGAAAGCATCAGATATATACAATTATATGTGTATTGGTAATGAAATTGGTAATACAGTGTATGTGCAGTGGACCAGCACTGTTTTGTTTTAACACATGTTCCATGTGCTCAGGTGGTGAACTGTGCTGCTGAGCATTGTGTTGACTTACTTGGCTGAACTGTTTGTTACCAGTTTCAGTTTCACAGCTTGTAATGCTGCTGTCCATAAAAGTACCTTATATAGTATGTATACTTTGTAGCCTGAGCCTTGTCTAATTCTCCCAATACATTAAAAATACCATAACTTATGTGACAAAAAGAATATTCTAACGCCAAAACATAGTGAACCAAATTGGGTCCTTCCGGAGAGTCTTAACAATTGGTTTGTTCCTCATATACTTTCCTTAGTTTCAGAAGAAATTGCTATATCAATCAAATTTGTGATATCTGTCCCCAGAATTCATGGAATTTTGTTTATGTGAACTGATTGGCCATGTACTGTGTGTGTGTGTGCAAGTAGTCAGGTACACAGAAAAGAGGAATGTGTAATGTGTTTGGGGTATTTTGAGGAAACTTGTGTGTAGGTTGCAGCCCTGTTTCCAGACTCAAGTTCTGGAACAAAAGTATGATGTCAGTATGGAGTGAATCTGTGTCTACATGCCATGTAGGCGTGATGTCAGGTGTGGTATAGTTCTACTGTGGGGGGTTGGAGGTGGGTTTGGGAGTGGGGGTGGTGAGCAGTCAGCTTCATGTTCTGATGTCTTTTCCCCTGGAAAAAGAGTCCTGATACCCACTGAGTAGGAAGCTGGTCAGGCCCAGAGCTAGGAGCTATTCTGGATGCTTTGGAGAAGAGCTCTTGCCCCTGCCAGGCACTGAACCTTGATCCTTGGTTATCCAGCCCATTGCCTAGTTGCTGTGCTGACTGCAGTGTTCTGGCTGCCATATAAATAAATATGTGCTGCTGTACGTAGAAGTATTTTGTGGTGGTAGCCCTTAGATGTGGTTAAGATGTGTCAAAATGGTAACATAATTACCAGTACTCACAGAAGTTTCACATCCACATTTTCGGATACAAAGTTGTCTGGGTGTCACCATTGCAGACATTAATAAGATACCTGGTTATTGAATTATTTTTGCCCACAAATACTTAAAATATACATACAGAGTCTGCATTTACTGTTATGTAGCTAACAGAAGTGCCATTCAGATGGAGGCAAACCTGTTTATTATGTTGCTGGGGTCCCTTTGTCTTGCCAGCACAGCCATCGCAAAAACGGTCTTCCTATGTGAGCAGAAAGATATTTTACGCAGGGACATGCAGCGACCACATGGCCTAACTTCATGCATTTTAGGTAAGGTTAGATTAGGTTTTTGATTCCAATGTATGAGCAGCTAACACATCTGAGGTGCGCACACTGCAGGAATGGTAATTGTTAAGGACAGTGCCACGCTGAACTGGAATATTCATATTTCCAATGATTTTTAAGTGTAATTTATTTTTGTTTATTGGCCAGTTGTGTGGCATTTCAAATTATATTGGCACATGAATAAACGTGATGTGTACACACACAGCACAGTATCTGAACAGCAGTGATTATCATAGAGAACACAGCCAATTAGTATGTCATAACTGGCAAGGTAATAAACTTGTGTTGCTGCTATGCTTGTCATGAACAGTTGGTAAGTTCTGATGGTAGCTGTGACTGATGTTTGTGTGCTCTGTTGATATGCATGGTAAAGTGACTGCCTCATCCTGGTTGTTAGATCTTATTTCAACAGTGATGTGAAACAGTTTTAAATGAAAAAATGTAAAAATAAATTAAATTAAAAGAAACCAAAACAACTTTAAACATTGCAGTCAGCGAGGTAAGAAGGAATTCAAAAAAGAGTGTGTGAGACTTCAGCAGAGAGCAACACTCAGATGCATAAGTTTTGTGTGTGTGTGTGTTGTTGTGACATGTAAATTTTAATGTGAGGTATGAGATCTCATGACTACTAAAGAAAATGAATGAATGTATGTTTGCATAATTTCCTTGATTTACATTGTGGTGACCTGATGATGGCTTTAGAAAGGCAAAACATGTAGCCTTATTGCTATAAACACAGAAAGTTTCTTTTACCCATAAAGTAATATGTGTTGCACTCCCTAGCTTTGGTTGTAATCACAGAGGGATGTGACATGTAAATATTGATGTATCGCTCTTGAGTTTTATATATACTTCATTGGCAGATACAACCCAGCAAGTAGCACTGTTACAACAAAGTTGTGGTATGGCCTTTGAGTGCAAGAATTCAGTACTGCTGAGCAGCTTATTGAACATGCATCATTGGCAGTTCTTAGAAAACATAACTGCCTTGATCCTCAGTGTGAGTGAATCTAGTATCATGGACATAAGAATCCATTCCCATTTTGAGTACCTTCAGCATAATAATTTCCAAATAGCAGTTGTCCAAGATTTCCAAAGTTTCAGGAAATGTTGGTAAAAATTTCACATTTGGGCAAATGGGTAGAGTCAAAGTGCACTGGCAAGCTGAATACAGGCCCTTTTACAGCATCATGCATTGGGGGTCTATTAATGGCAGGGAAAACTGTAAAAGTCACCTAACTCCACCTCTAACTTTAATTTAAAAGAAAGTGGATATTTAATTTTTTTAAATGAAATATTTCTAGCAATGCTCCAAATTTGAATCTTGGACTGTTTTTCAGACATGAGGTATAAATTGCTGTACTGCAGAAGTCAGTATTAAATAGCACGTGCACTTACATGTGTGTGCTTGCTGTTGAGTGGAGTGTCTGTAGTTTAATTACATTACCATGTGTGGATTGCAACAGCAAACTGCTGATTGTCACAGTTTTGGAAACTCACATCCTGTTGCAGAACTGATATCATGTGGTACATAAAGAACATTTTAGCAAACTAGTTGTTAGATTAGCATTTGGGTTCAAGCCCTTACAGTCCTGATGCACTTAGGCCTTATTTTAATGGGCCCTTTGTGCCCTGTAATCTGATATCAGTTCAGGGGAGCCCTGTTCCTTTGCTAAAGTTCCAGATGGCCCCCAGACTGAAATTCTTAATATCCTCTGCATCCAAGAAAAAGGAACTCAGATGTACATGTCTGTATGAAGCCAAAGCCTCATACTCATAGGGAGTGTGGGCTGAGGACTCATCCTCTGCTCCACACCTCCTATGTAACGGACTATTAGTTAGCCCCATCCAGTGAAGATGTCTTCTCAGGGTGTTATATCCAGTAAGAAGGCCAATCACGACCCTGGATTGTGTTCTGTTAAAGGAGAAAATTCTGGTCTTTGCTCTCGGACTAGGGCCTGAATAGCAAACTTGTTTCTAAAGACTCAAGTGTGCTGGGATGTGGTGCTGTGTTTTGTGTCAGAAGTAAACAGTTGCAAGTGTTTTGAGTGATCACAGTCCCTGCAGCTTCAGAGTCCAACAGTCTGAGAGGAGTTTGGGTGAAGTGGCTATAAAAATGATCCTTCAGAATGTCAATAATTTCTCACCCAACAAAACAGTGTCACATCTGCAGCAACACTGCCACAAAAACCTCAAACCTCAAAATCTCTTTACTGTTTTCCAGAATGTATCCTACTAGGTGGGATATGACAGTAGCCTAATGAATGTTCACTCAGATCTCAGTATGTAGAAGTAAACTTGTCTTGTCTTTATTATTAGTACCAAGGTGATGAGAAAATGGATACCGATCTTCCAACGTATCTCGAGGTCAAGCTGTTGTGCAACACATTTGGGAAATTGTGCTGGGTACTCCTGCAGCCATTTTTCTACGCGCTGCATCCTGTCATTACGTACCCTAAAAGTCCAATGAAACTGGAAATCATCAATGTTATTGTACAACTTGCAATTGATGCTCTAGTCTAGTACTTATGTGGTGAGTATTCAGCTTAAATAAGTTAACTGCCCCATCTTCTGTTTACTGATCTACACAGCTGCTGTCTGTTCACACAACACTTTCCTCAAGGGATTATTTGTGGAGTTTTCAGTTATCTCTTTAGCCACAAACTGTTACATTTTTTAAATGCAGTTCTTGAATTTGCTTAAAGAATAGTCACCAAATGGTTACATAAACAGGAATCCTGTGGTCTTTGAAGAATGAATGCTGTTGATTTAGTTTGACACACAAAAACTAGATAAAGTGTAATTCAGGATCACGAACAGGGGTGAACCCTGTGGTGCTGTGATATCTGTTAATGATCATCACAAGGCCCAAAGGTCACAGGAAAGGCTTTTGCTCCTTCTGACACCAAGACACAGTTATTCAGTAGCAAAGTGCCATCCGTAGATGATTGTCATACTAGTGACCACTTGATGGGCAGTTGCCTGCCTCTGCAATGAGGGATACGATAACCCTGTTGATGGAAACAGGGATCATTAGCCCCCCCTCCCCCCACCACCCCAATTTATAACACACTTTGTGCAGCCTGTAGTTAGTGGTTTGAACTGTTAACTCTCTCGACACTTCAACATTTTGAATAGTATAGTTTCAATTTTTATGTCATGTAATCCAAATTAGTTGTCATAATCTCCGGCTTATGTTATCCTTGGGATCTGTGTCCAAGGCATGAACAGTGGTGCCTGACCTGACACACACACACATGTACATCAGCATGTGCATACACAAGTTTCAGTCCAAGCCTCTGTGAATTGAGGAGACTTTCCTGTTTGATTCACCCAAACTGTGGGGCCAACCACCGCCTCTGTAGCATTCTGTGATCAGTTTGTGCCATGATCTGAGTACACTAGAGCTTTGAAATTGGTGAACTTCAGTGTCCAGGATTGCTGCTGTGTTGTGTGACCACCCATTTTTATACCGTTATTTGGAACTTTCATGACTGATGGCTGGTAAAGTTGGATCCCCCCACCCCTCCTGTTCCATGATCACTGTCAGTTCAGGCAAACACTATTATTGAGTGAGGTTTATTGCTTTTGTGCTTAGCCATTCCTTACTTTTAATGTCTTTCAGGTTATTTAATGTTTTTGTTACTGATATTTGCAAGTTGCTTGGAAACAAATAGGCTTCATATATTGAAAATGAATTTGCCTGTTCATGGTTTGAATTTTTATGATAGTTTTATCCATCCCAGTTAAATCACAGACTTACAGAATCCACTGTAATTGAATGAACTAGGGGATTGAAACTGAATACAGATGAAAACAACCATGAATTGAATTGAAGCATCACAGATCTTCAGTCAAGACACAAAATATATTTTCTCACTCTAAATAACTACATGTTTTGGATTGAAAAATCCATCATTAGGCTGATACGAGACTTAATTACAGGTATAATACAGCTACATGCCAAATGTATAGTATATTGTTGTGTTTATTATGGTATCCCACATCACATAAATGTCATTACAGTGAAACTGTAATAGTAAATGATGAATATAAGTTGGGTTTAAAATTGTTTAGAACATTATTTGTGTGTGCGTGTGAGCGTGCGTGGGTGTGTGCATGCGTGCGTGTGTGTGTGTGCATGTTTGTGTATATAAATTGGTGGTTAATTTAGAGGTGTTAAAGTCTAGGGATGGATGTGCAAGAATAATCATTCAAAACTCTTTTTGACATTTTTCCTGCAGGTGGTAAGGTTTAGTCTACATGATAGCAGGCTCTCTGCTTGCCATGGGTCTGCATCGTGTGGCAGGCCACTTTATCTGGGAACATTACATGTTCTGGAAAGGCTATGAAACATACTCAACTGGATAACAATACAATGTGAGCTACTACAATGAACACCATGATTTTCCAGCTGTTCCAGGTTCAGAACTAACAGAGGCATGTATACAAACATAGAGAACACCAAAATAAAGAGAAGAAGTTGATCATGATAATAGAACATGAAGAAGTGGCAGTGGTAAAGAAGACTGTCAATTATCAGATCTGGGGATTATAAATACAGGAAGCTTTTGTGCTTAGTGTTATAGTTATATTACTGAAACAAACAATGTACAGTCAAACGGCATATATTGGATCAGTTTTTGCCTGTAAATGTTAACTAAATACCATTCAGTTGGCCACTGAAAATCTTGGCACCTGCCAGAAACATAAACACTAACAGATGTTACAAAATGTATGTACAAGGAATATTATGTACAGAAGGTTCCACAGGTCATACAAATTAAACAGAAGTCATTATAGTTACACATTCTTTAGTTGGTGGATTATTTTATGTTTGTATGATTTTTTACTTTTTAGTTAAGACACCTATGTTTATATTTGAATAATGGTTGACCAACTAGATGACACTTGCTTTATTGTATATTGCTCAACATGTTTCAGACGTTAATACGTCCATCTTCAGGAGCTAGCGAGTACTTGTTGTGTTGTGTAGGCTG
>Ga0123352_10015963_pt1 | contig 11958 bp, 5 predicted proteins | sample TergutLab28metaG_FD_89700 | JGI IMG/M metagenome (GOLD analysis project Ga0123352, IMG submission 89700) | Labiotermes labralis P1 segment gut microbial communities from Petit-Saut dam, French Guiana - Lab288 P1 | ecosystem: Host-associated > Arthropoda: Insects > Digestive system > Gut ...
ATTTAACCAACTTGATGCACAAAATTTGTTTCACAATAAGTTTATTTCATGCCTCTACATGTTTCGAGCACATGTGCTCATCATCAGGAGGTCAAAATTGCATTACACAGCCTCTGGTATGTGTGTGTAATGCAATTTTGACCTCCTGATGATGAGCACATGTGCTCGAAACATGTAGAGGCATGAAATAAACTTATTGTGAAACAAATTTTGTGTATCAAGTTGGTTAAATACTGAGATAAAAAAATATGTGACAGATATTTAGTATGAATTATCTCCCACGCGCATTTTCCTCTCTGAAATATGACATTGATTTATTCACCCTCATATCAATTTTTAAACACGTGAACTATAAAACTGCTCACGTTGCAATTTTCAACCCCTCGTTTCTTCTATCTTAACCCTTTAAACGCCTAATTAAATCCCATCTGCCATCTGATGGCATTATTAGGAGCTCACCATATTCTCTACGTTAGCAGGATAAGGGTTAATTTCGTGGTTAATAGAGGAATGCACGCGGAGGCAAAGATTTTTTAAGCAATTTGCGAAGTACTCAAGAGTAGGTCAGTCAAAGCAGAACAGTTAATAAACTGTTGTGTTTTGACTGATCTACTCTTGAGTATTAATTGACACACTTCGAGATGGCTCACGTTAAAAAAATTGCGAAGTGGTCTATTTTTCCGTAAACATACGCACAACAACATTAACGATTTAAAATATAGATTTTAATATTGTCCTCATACCAGGAGATGATCCCTGCTAGAAATGGGAAAGATGCGCATGTGTAAAGTTTCGTCGCCAATGACGAGTTCCTACAACCATTTCTGAAAGCATTCGCCCAGGGCAAAAGCTTAATACATACTTCTCGAAATGCTTGATGCTTACAGTCTGTATGTTGTAGTAAACAGGCTGTCGCTTATATTAATCGCAGTCCGACACTCCCCATTCTAGCCAGCAGTTCCCCGCACCGCGCCAGACATTTCTACTCCCAGTGCGAAACATCTCGTGATCTGTAGACTGTACGTTTCGACCAATATGTCATGAATATTGTCTCTGTTTAGCGCGTTCCGCAATTTTCAACATTATTTTTCTCTCTTACGATAGTAAACGTAAGCAGTTAAATTTTACTGATCTTTATTTTGGGCGTTCCTCTGTTTGGTGTACCTAAAATTTTGATCGGACTAATTATAATCACACAGTGTCGTTTGAAGACTCATTCCTTATCGAGTTATACTTAACATGTAAGCACTGTCTTTCCTATTTTGCCTTCATTACGCCATTCTGGATACAAGTTTCGCGTGAAAATAAATTCTTAGGCAACCTGTGGTTAATGCCATAAATCAAAATAATTTCCTTTGTTTCTGTAAAAGATGCAGTTATATACAAAGAAGTTGTTCAGTTATCTACATTTTCCATTTTGCAAGCTAAATAAGATCAGCGTAAACGCTAAACTAGTCTAGGCCTCCTAGCTCTTGCAAATACGTTCGCAGCATCATAGTTTGAAATCCGACCATAAAATTATTTAATTTTCTTCACATTTTGTCTATACTATGTTTTTAAAAATTTTCGTTGTACAGTACTTTACTAATTATGGCTTTAGTTATCAGTCAGTTACGAGGGAAAAATCTTGGCCTGAGCTGTACAGTTATTTTAGAATTACAGTGTAATAATCTTGGATAAGAAATGGATGTGTCAACACACCATCCTACCGCAAAAATGTTGCCCTAAGAATTAAGAATAAAATGTGAGACAACAGGTCTGAACATTTCGCAGAAAGCCATGATGCGTCGTGCTGACATATGAAAACTTCACTGACAGCGTCATCGCCAGAGACGGAGGAGGAGGTGGACAGGGGAAAGCCGTGGCCGTGCTGTCAGTCACGCTCTTGCCTTTCGTTTTCATACTTTAACGCAATTACCCGTTCGTAAAGTACATTGGCATATCCACTTAACTAACTAACCCCCCGATAGTGGAATTCTACTTGGCTTTGACACTCCTGTTACCACAGATCACTCTCCGAAATTTCATCACTTCTGTCCGCCTCCCGCCATCACATATTTTAACCCTTAGATTTACTCCCTTCTTGGTTTTCCAAGAGGCCTCTTTCGTACAGAGTTCACCTCCCACTCAAACATACACAAATTCTTCTCCCTGTGTGAGATACAGGTTAATACTACTTGTGTGGGGCCCTTATAGGTTAGGAAATTTCTTTGTTTTTTATTTCTTTGAACCCTCCAATTCATGTTCTTTAGGTTAAAAAGTTTTCCTGATAATTTCGATTAAAATAAATCTTAAATGGTACAGTACCGTCTTTTGCAAGACACCACGTCTCACAACCACACAGAAACTGGATGCATTGAAGTACCAATAATTTTGGTGTTCAGAGGAATAGGAAAAAAAGGTTTCCTGGGTTTACCTCCTGTATCTTAATAAGATTTTAACTTTATTTAGTACTTCGGTCACTCTCCTGCTGAGATCATGGGTTCGAATCCCACCGGGGGCATGGATGTTTGTCTGTTGTGAGTGTTGTGTGTTGTCAGGTAGAGGTCTCTGCGACGAGCTGATCACTCGTCCAGAGGAGTCCTACCGAGTGTGGTGCGTCATTGAGTGTGATTAGAAGCCTCGTGAATGAGGAGGTCCTGGCCCAATGGGGGCTGTCACGCCAAACAAACAAACAAACAAACAAACACAAATTTGTCTTTGTTGCTGAGTTCGGCTTTATGACATGTCAAATAATGTTACAAAAGTAGCGGCTCATCTTTTTAGTAAGACAATATTGCTTCCGATTTTCTAAGTGGAAGGTGCACAGTTACCAAATGCATGACCATAGTTCTCTACCAGTCAGTTTTCTTTCTGTCAGTTTCTTGCTTGTTCCTATCTAAGATTGACGGCAAGTATTAGAAAAACAGAAAGCGTGCGTTACAGATTATTAAATTATATTGCTTATAAATCTATTCAGTGTCTTAGTCACACTGTTAGCGGCCTATTTTCGACCGGAAACTAGACTTCTGTAGACATGTTTTTAGAGGTTTAACTTCGCATGAAAAACATTTAAAGTCACGTTGTTTTTAACGGTTTACTTTCAAATGGAAGATACGCTTTGTAGTCAAGCCATTAGCGGTTTATCCTCGTGTGGAAGCTATAGCCCACGTTTAACAGCCCAGTCACGCTCGTTTGCAGTCCCTGTGAGGGGAAAGATGAGAGCTTCTAGACTGTTTGAACTGCAGGGCACACAATACGGCACTTGCACACGTTAGTGGTTATAAGTGGCTCCCCTCAGACGTAAATGACGGAGCAATCTTCATATTACGTCATCATTTACGGACAGATCTCTGTGATAATATAATGTGCCTTGTGTTAAAGGTCGATTGAATATAGAGGAAAAGATTTCGTTACTGCGAGGGCGCCGGCATTCTTCGGCAGTCCACTACCTTAGAACTTAGCAAGTAAAATAAAAACTTTAAAAGAATAGTAATTTTTTGGTTAAGGCGGGTGGGAAACTTGGCACCTCCTTCTGAAGTACAAACACAGTTCGAAGATGTCTGAGAATGTTCAGAATAGGAGAATGTTTGGATCTTGGGAGAGAAGATAAACGGGAGTGTGTACAAGATGATCATAAATATGTACCCTTCAGAGGATACTTTTAGAATGATTAAATCGAGGGGAAGGAGAACATATGGAAGAGGTAGAAAGTCATGTAAACTGCAGTACGAAGACATGAAGGTAATAAATACCATTCCATTGTTAGAGATGCGTGTGGAAGGATAATACTAAATTGATGCTGGAGCAATATTATGCCTACCGCGCGCAGGTTTGTGTGTGTGTGTGTGGTGAATGGTGCAACAGCCCAGCATTGGGCCGCGGCCTGTTGTTCTTCAGGTTGTGAGACATGTGATGTTTACGGGGGAGAGGTTGTCAGCCTCTCACCCAGTCCCCAGATTGTGGGACAAATTCTCCGTGTTTATGATCCCCGGAGACAGGGTGGCCCAGTTGTACCCCTCGGCATTGGGCAGCTCAGGAACTCGGGAGCGCCACTTCCTGTACTCAAAATAATTATGAGTCCCTGAGGACCAGCTATTACCGTAATGATGTGGAATGAATTCAAGTGACTCGGGACAGATAGAGCTTTTGTTTTTTTTATAACACGTTAATGACAGAGCAGCTGAGTTACTGTTAACTGTGCGAGATAGATCCTGCAACACGGATTCCGTCAGTGCGTCAGTCAGTTCCCGTACCCATGGAATAGACGACTTAGTGGTGTTCTACAGCGGTTCTGGACAGGATCCAGAACAGAATAAACTCTTCTTACTGCCGGGCATCGAAACAAAATTTCTCGGTTGCCAAGCAGGTAGCCCAGTCGCTATGACGATATGATGTTCTGACTCACTTAGGAAGGCATATTTTATTATCCTGATTCTTTTGTGTTTTCTTCGTCACGCAATTCATGACGGCCTCCTCTCAAATCCTTGCCTACTCACCACTCATAACCATTTGCGAATTTAAATCGACTTTTGCTAATGAAGTAGCTCACTTGAATAGCTTCCATTTGTTAAAATGAACATACCTTGCGATCACGAAACTGAAGTTCTAGACAATATCGACTGAGTCGTCGAGTCCTTAATAGTTCTGAATAATTCCAAAAGGTAACAGCACTAGCTACGTACACAAATTCATCCACCATACGGAAATTACGAAGGCTGGTCCCGCCTGAGAAAAGCTGTGGATTAATTCCAGGCTTTTATGTTGTTGCCACTGGAACTGAGTCTTCAGGCTATGGCCACATTTTCACGTTAAGACGGATTTATCTGTTGGCGATCGTCAACGCCCTTAGGTTACAAATACCTTATAAAATAGCTGTATCTTCAAGGGTCATACATGGTTACCTGACGCTTGGAGGCGAGGTCGATAGGTTGACCCGAAACGTCGGCAACAAACAAAATAGTCTGCATAAAATCCCCGAAGAGCGAAGATCTCAAATACCTTTTTATTTGGATTCAATTGCAAATTATTTGTGGAAACTGACTGGTTACATAGTTATAGCAGACAATTAATAATCGTGGAAAGATCAGAAGAGGCAGAACTCTTCTTTAGCTGTACAGAATGGTAGAATAATCACGTATCTCCGTACAATAGTGCGATGACAAAACAAAAGTCACTGCCATGATCGAGTGTTCCAAACCCGTTTTCTCATTACGACTCTTTGCTCTAGCCCTAGATGTTAGAATTTTTTTTTTAAACTTTGAGAAGTATAAAATGGCTGCATTCTCAATGTCAATACGTAGCCCATCATATCACAACCGATCCCAAAAAATGAAATTGATCAAATATTATGTGTTTATTGCTCCGTTGAATGATGAACGAAACACGAGCATGGACCACTAGTAGAAAGACAATGACAGAAAAAGCGATTTGCTCGGGGAAATACTGTCCCAGTGCCAATTTGTCCTCTGGAAATGACACTGCACTGGCCTGGGGTTACTCACCCCTTCTAGTGCCAAGGTCATGGAAGAGCAGAGCTAAACCTCTATCCACCCTCTGGGCCACACCGGGCCTGTAACGGGATCACTTTACCTTTACCTTTACTGGCCTGAGGTTGAACCCAAGCTTCCGCGATGATAGACAGACGGCTGAACGTCTTGACGTTGGTTCTATCGCTATTACTTTCATGAAACTGTTTCAACTGTGGAGGATGTGACTGTAACGTCGAATGTGAGGGAAGACCAACAGGAATGGTGAGCAGCATATGTGCCTCTTGGGTAAATTTGAGGAAAGCGACTCCTCCTCACACCTCCACTCAACAACCAGCACTTGCTACATTATGTTTACTGTAAGAAGAAAGTTTTGATAAGCCGAGCAGTGGTGCTGTGCAGCTGCAGGCCTATAACAATTTTGGCTGCAGTTACGAAATGAAATGTACTGTTCAGCAGTGCCACGTGTGCAAAACAGCAACATGCAAGACAGCCTTCAGTGGAACAAAGTTATACGTAGCTGTTGAACTGACCAAAAGCCGGACCGGTCAAAGAGTTGGGCCAGCCAGACAGCTGCTCGGGGCGCCTACATATTAGGGGCGCTTACCCGTCTGGAATAACTGGAAAATCGCTGCTGTTATACTCACGTTTTCAACACGCTAAAGAACTCCGAAAATTATTCGTTATTTGGGAATGCACCCTCAAAATATTCGCTAGCCTTGTCCTAGGCCGAAAAAGTTTAAATAATATCCGTTTGACGGGCGCCGAATTATGGCCTGCCCGGGCCAGCCCTGATCACGAGTGTGTTCTGCTGAGGTCTTCTGACCTGTAGATCACAACAGACCCATCATTTAACAAAAAAAAAAAATCCTTCTCAAATTCTAATGGTACTGCTGTTGTCAATTTTGGTTTCAGATTTATCTTCTACAAGTAATAAAATTTCTAATTACTCACCGACACAAATTAATATCTCATGTAGCCCTACGGAGTCCCAGCGGTTTGAACTTCTCACACTTGATATTTTGTACCAAAAAGGAAATTTTAAACAGCAATGTGAACATTTGTTTTAATTATATAGCAGTGATTTGGGTCGGTGCAGTCAGCACAGTGACCATGCTACGGGTTGCACAACTGAGGAAATGTCGTTCGATTCCCAGTGAGCAGGAAGATATTTTCTTCAAAGCATCCGGACTGGCTCTAGGGCCCAACCATTCTCCTATTCAATGGCTACTTTCCCCTGAGGCACAGCGGCCGGGCCGTGAAACTGAACACTCACCTCCATCTAGTGCCAAGCCGGATGAGTGAAGCTATACGTTATCCCCCCTACCAACCTTCATGACGTGCGGAGGGACAAATTCAATTGAATATGATTGTGTTTCGGATGATAATGGCAGTAGCTGAAAACTGCTTTCTTCTGTTCAACCGAGTAACGTGGGCTGGTGTGAGTGTGGCACACGGATGGCATACAGGTGCTACGTAGCAACATACAGTCACGCATTGCATCACACTAAGGACCGCAACCCTAAGTACCGCTGTGATAATCTCGAAACTTCGTTCCAAACAAACACGTCTGCACTGGTCAACTGCAGAAGGGATGCCTTTGCCTTCGCCATTTGATGTTGGAGCTGGGATCACCTGAACATTTTGGTATGGAGATAAATAGTGATTAATTCTTCTTTCAGCTGCTGTTAGAAGCGTTCACATTAAGAAGAGGGGCTGTTAACTTCGTAATGGGTGTCCTTGCGCATGGAATAACTCGCTTCCCATTGGACGGATTTTTATGAAATTTTATATAAGGATTTTTCGGAAATCTATCGCGATAATTTCAGTTTGATTTACATCTAACAAGCGTGACGAATAGTTTACTCGAAGAACATTGTACATCTGTGATATCTCTCTGAATTCTTCTTAGAATGAGAAATGTTTGAGACAAAATTGTAGAGAAAACCAAAACACACATTTTTATCTTAAATTTTTTTTCTCCGAAGATCGTGCCCTTTATGAGAAAATGTGGAAAGAACACAAAATGCACTGTTGTGTCTCCACTGCAAGAATAGTTATGCAAACACGCCACATTGTTACGTTTCATGGACATTGCCTACCTTGTTAATATTGTTAATAATGCACATCATTACTCAGTCTCATGTACCGTGGAGTAACTTCAAACGGACGTATGCACTCAGTGCAATGCCTTGCTGGAGACCAGAATTCACTGCAGTTAGAATTTCAGTGCTCTCAAGAGAAATGTCCGTGACTACACTCCAGAAAATTCTGTGTCAATAAAGTTTACTTTTTTTTTATCTATGTGGAATTATATTTTATGTTTCGATAAACATATGAGGCCAAATATTATTTTCGGGTACAGAAATATTTATCACACAGTGTGGCAGTGTGGCAATTAACATAACCAATACATTATTAAAAAAAAGAGTTCACTGCTCTACCGAACCCCATTCAACTAAAATGTCTATGCATTAGTTTTTCACACGAAAACAGGGACTCAATTTCTCTGACAGAACCACTGAACTATGAACTGTATCGTTACTTCAGCCATACGCTGTAAATTTCAATCCATGAATTACATCTCCTCCACGTGTACAACGGGAGGAGATGTAATTCCTGTACTTCCGAATGATTCAGTGTGTTCTAACCGTATGCTGTCACTCGAGAATTTGTCATTTGTTTAAACTCCTTTTGTCAACTTCCAGAGTTTGTCGAAGTCGCCTTGTTTGAAGTTGTTACGTATTTCTTTAAGGGTCTCAAAGGGCCTATGTGACCTGCGAACACCATCTTGAGCATCCCTGTTTTACTCGTACGTACTGGATATTAATGTTATTTATTGTAGTATTATGCAAGCCCGAATTGTTCAAAATAATTTTCATTAACATTAACAAACCTGATTACACTACAGGTTACCTGCATACACTGAAGAAGACTTGGATACGGTAGGTGTGGCTATTAAATGAAGTGCCTAGGTTCAGAAAAGAACTTTATTAATAAAATGATCTTATCTTCCTATATCCCTTTCCAAGCTATTCCCATCGGAAGATATGCGTCATTTCATACGAGCCTTCCAGGCCTTGCAGTAGCTCGTCAAGTTTATCGTGACAGTGAGAGTGCTGTGGTAAGTCTGGCGTCTTCTTCATACACCTGACTTACAAACGGAAGATTTTGGTAGCAATTTTCTTCAATTTCACCAGAAGTCTGATGTTTACTCATTGCAGGCTCTCGTATCAAGCGTGGCCACATCAAGTTAAGAAATCATTTACGAAAGATTCGTACTTAACACGGTGTCAACACACGCACTGTGGTTTGGGACGTGACTGGTGGAGTTTCGGAGATAAAGCATATATGTTACTTTGTTAATCAAAGGTCAAGGTCAGAAGCTGCACGCGAAGTATCTTTATTTTATTGCCACACCATTATACACTTAAAATGGTATTGAGATTAATGAATAATATGTTTTAAATCATAATGAGAAAACCTTGTATAGATGTTGAGATATTTAGTAACATGAGGTTTACGGGTTCTTGATCAGACAAGGAAATACTTATATCGAAGTGGACAGAGAGGAACAATCAATCTATCAAAGGGTACAAAGCAGTACGTGACAAAATTAAATATGTTGTGCAGCTCACATACGTGCCGGTGCAATGCCTAGTCGCACGTGGATGACAAAATAAAAAATTAGTGGTAAGTAAAAAACGACATTTGAAGTACATCAGCTTCAAGAGAAATCTGGGGGATAATTGAGTAAATAAATTGGATGGCTCAGAGAAAGGAGTAGAGGGGTCAATAATGGAAGAAGATCTAGGGCTGTGGATTGCCTTCTATCAGGAATTGGTCCTATGGCAGGCGTCAATGAAGCTTCTGGTTCCAAACGGAGAATTACTGGGTGACTGATTTTTTTTCTGGGATGTAACTTCTTGCAATATGGTAAAGATGTGCTAACGTTTCAGAGAATCTTTTATGCATTCTTCAACATGGTGGATAAAACTATCAGAGTGCACGATTGCAGAATGTCATAAATACCGTCCTGACAACCTGAAATCTCGCTGAGACACTTTTGACAAACTGAAGGTCCCTCTAGTTGTGAGACAGATAACGTATCATGCAGTTAGCTGGCAAACACCATTCGTTTCAAGACGGGATCAATGCATCACAAGAATGGTTTCTTTGATACCTTATGGTCGGTAAACAACGGAAGTTCATCGAGCAGCCTCTGGTATCACTCAAAAGTAAATGCAGGGTGTGTTTGTTGATTCAAGGGGAGAATAACTGGATTTATCAGAAAATCCTCTAGACTACCCACATATTATTTCTCAGTGTTGCTACAGAAGTTAACGAATCCTGCGCTAGTTCCTGGGACTTATTCAAACACTGGAACTTCTTTACCGGACTTACAAACAGGTATTCAAAGATTTTTTTCACAGTAAATTTGCGTGTAACCATAACACAATCACCTTAATTAACTGGTTTAAATGTTGGTATTTTCCGTTAGTTCCAGAAGACTTGTATTACGGCGTTACATGACAATTACCTCTGACACTGTCTGCAGTAGGAGTTACTGCCAATATGTAACTAATTAACTGACACTTTGCTAGAAAATTCCGGACGTTCAACACTCTCCTTTAGATAAGATCTTGAGACAGTTCTCTCCTTCTTCTACTGCCACAAGCTATCTAAAATCCAGCCCATACTACGCCTTAAATCTTTTTCCTCTTTCCCAAATAAACATCTTACAAGAGGTTTGCGACCAGATTCGCGTGTTCCTTACCTCTCATACGAATATAAATATAAATAAATAAATATATATATATATACATATTATGAACCAAGTCGTAAAAGGTCGCTAACGTCAGGTTCTATGCCGCATTGTTGCACCGTCAGCTTTTATTAATTACAGATGATAGCTGATTTAAAGAATCAACAAATTACACTAATTAAAAATGTCTTGTTCATTCTCAACTCTTTTGTACTTCTAAAGGATAAATTAGTACTTGTATTATACAGGATTATACACCATGTTTTACTTCTTGCTGAAAGTATTACTGACAGAGATAACAATCTTGGCGAGTAAAGACATGGTAGCTACATTTTTTAAATATTACGTAATTAAACATCTGGTTTGTGGAACTAACTACTTTAAAATTTAATAATTACATTTACTAAAATTTTCTTCGTAAAAATGGCCCTTCAGGACCGCATCACGCAGCAGAGTCGAATAAAGCGCTTTGTCCACAAATATATTTTATTAGGTTTACTGATTTCCCTATTTAAACACTTAAAACCGGATACTTAATTTACAACCAAGTGAGCAGTACAGATCCTGATGTTTGTCGTATAGTTGAGATACAGATTATTACACTTGAAGCACACCTCCAACAATAATAGCGTTCGTGTGTAAAGACGCAGTGTTAATACAAAGCCAAAGTGCAATATCCAAGCGTTGTCACGGTGTACAAACAAACGCAACGAACCAGGACGGAACACGAAGCGAAACACAAACCTTTGCATTTCACATACAATTGCCATTTAAATTTTTCTACACGACAGTAGAAACATTCGTAAGTACGAGGTAGAGGTGCCTCTGATTTGTCGCCTCAGAAGTCTGTTGTTTTGCACTGTACACCACCTGCTTTGCTTGTCGATATAGAGAAATAATGAATCGATAACTGGACTATCGAACTTTCGACACTTGCTCTTCAATCGTCATTCCTAGACAATGATCTTTAGATTTTTAATGAGAAATCTCTGGACAGGTTGAAAATTTGTAGGTTATTTTATATTTGAAAAGACAGCGCGTTCTTTCAGTTGTGGAACCCTTACCTCATTGTCCCGACAATAACTATTTAACAACGCTTACCTTGAAATCATTAGTCATGGAGCGTTGGATCGGAGAGTGACTTTCAGTAACTGACTGGGGTAAGTGTGGCAGCGTACGGAACACGTTGTAATATTCTGTACTGATGCAGCATTGTATGCCGTGAGGGAAGTACAAGAACCGATACGAACATCACAATAGTCATTCTACATTTCTAAAATCGCAAGGGAAATTTCCGAACAGGAAGCAGGTGCAGATCGATCAACGTGGTGGCTGTCCGTCGTAATTAGGCCTACGCCGAGTTGCTATATTCATGCCTCTATTTCTTGCTCACGACTAACAGTTAAAACGAACGCCCGAATACGGCTTATACGTACGGCAATGCAGTAAAACCAACCGCAGTACTAGAAGCGTCTGTCAACATTCCTGACTGCCACAGTTGCAAAGCATTGCCTGAAATGCACGGTTAACACCTACAGTCTCTTTTCGAATATATTACCACCAATTTTGCCTTGAAGCTGCCAGTTAGGGTTGTGCTCAGGTTTGTACTGGAGTGCAGTAAAACGCAAGTCAACTGCTGTCCACATACATACGCTTACACTCCCAGCGTTCTTTTCAGGAGACAGACATTCCGGAACGCATGTTCAACGAAGCCTCAGAATGGGG
>Ga0123352_10015964_pt1 | contig 11958 bp, 5 predicted proteins | sample TergutLab28metaG_FD_89700 | JGI IMG/M metagenome (GOLD analysis project Ga0123352, IMG submission 89700) | Labiotermes labralis P1 segment gut microbial communities from Petit-Saut dam, French Guiana - Lab288 P1 | ecosystem: Host-associated > Arthropoda: Insects > Digestive system > Gut ...
ATTTGTTTATCTCAGTATTTAATCAACTTAATGCACAAAATTTGTTTCACAATAAGTTTTATTTCATGCCTCTACATGTTTCGAGCACATGGTTAAATCCTGAGATAAATATACTGAGATGCACGGTCAACAAAACGTAAAAAAAAAATCAAAATTTGCTTAAGTAATGGAAATCCTCAACGACACTTTTAAACCAACTTTGAGTCCACAAATTTTCAAGAATAAAAGTATATAATGCAGTGGCTCTCCCCATTCTTTTATATGGAAGCGAAATTTGGACCTTTAGATAAAAAGATAAAAAATGGTGGATATCAATCGAGGTGATATTTCTCAGAAGAACAGCGAAGTACGCCCTTTTTGACTAAAAACGGAAAGAAGAAATTCCCGAAGAGTTGAAAGTAGAACCAACTGAAAGAAACTAAGAAGATGCAAATCAAATTCGCTACGACATGTAACAAGAATGAACAACAGGATGCCAAAAATAATGCTGAATTATAGCCCAAATGGACGATGACGGCTTGGAAGACCTTTGGAGAGACTAATAGACAAGGCCGAAACAGGTCTATCGAGGCCTAACTCGTAAAGGATGGTGATAATGATGACTAATGGTGTCGGAGATTTTTATTTGTCAGCAAAGCATGATAATGACAGTTTTATAAAAAGTGACCATGTACGCCGTTACTGGGACAGGACCCATCGTTAAGCTGGGCACAGGGGTTTAAAAATGGTAACTCTGCCGCTGATGTTATCGATCCAGCCAATTTTGTTACATATCTCTGCTGAGGATAAATTTAGAAACTTTCTGCTTCATATTTGTTTAAGTTCATCTATATTACAAAGTAAACGGCTGCAATGACGCCACGTATCTTCCTTCCTTCAATAACTCGTACGTATGGCAGAGGCGGTTAACGCGCGGTTTCCTCAACATTTACACTAAAGAAGGCTCAGTATCATAAGAAGTTTGGGAGCAGGCGATTTTGTTCCGCCTTCTAACGGCTATGAAGAAGTAACATTGTCCATTCAGGTTCTCAAAACACGAGTCAAATTTTTGTAGATTTTTAAAACTTTAGCTTTCTTATATTTATTTAAATTTAAAATTTCTAATTCGTGAGTGGAAAATTGAGTTCTACTGAGCCCATTTTCTGCAGTGTTTTAAATCTCGTTTAATCATAGAGTTTGATGCAATAACACCATATATGGCGCATACAATAAAACATCCATATTTCGGATGATAAAATTATATTCATGATTCATCGATTTTGTATGGCATCAGCTGGGTTAAATTATGTTGAATACAAAGAAATTTTAAAACTACTTCTATAGTAAAACCAACAAGATGCATCATTGTATCATATTTATTTTATTTTGGAATGGCACTCTACATGTTTCGGACGGTCTTTCCGTCCATCATCAAGAGTTCAAGACTGTACATACAGCAACAGGCATTTGTCAAACAGATACTGCTGTCTGCTTGCTAGCTATCTGTTTGACATATGCCTGTTGCTGTATGTACAATCTTGAACTCCTAATTATGGATGGAAAGACCGTCCGAAACATGTAGAGTGCCATTCTAAAATAAAATAAATTTGATACATTGGTGCATCTGGTTGGTTTTGATATAGAAATAATATTACGAGGCACGGTCCTAAGAACATCCAATTTTAAAAAATTGCTCGGCTTATGAATCACTACACAACATGTGGTAAAGGAGGATGATGAACAGAACAGCGGATCGCACAGAAATTTGCAACACTTGCACTGGCTGTGATGGCTAATAAGATGTTAATAAAAATCCAACCAGATGCAACAGTATGCAGATATTTATTTACCGCAAAGTTACTCTACATGTTTCGGGTGTCACAGCACCCATCACCAGGAGTACTAAAAACTGTAACCGCAGACTCCGGTACAGGTCATAATACTTGGTACAGCTACTTCCCTCCAACGTGGCCCGTCAGGGCCACATTGGAGGGAAGTACTCCTGATGATGGGTGCTGTGACACCCGAAACATGTAGAGTGACTTTGCAGTAAATAAATATCTGCATACTGTTGCATCTGGTTGGATATTTATTAATTTTGAATTAAGATGCACGGAACCATGAGCTTCAAAAGGCTAATAAGATCTCTGGACGACACGTCCATTCACAGGGTTTACATTTCAAAACAAACAAATTTCCACTTAAATACTCTGCACTTTTTTGTCATTATAGCAATTCTTCCGAAAGTGACCGTATCATATGCCTTATGGCTACAATTACACCATTTGTCATTTTGCAAAACTAAAATTTTTCTAGCATAATGAAAGAAATAAAATTTTGTAATTGCATACGTAGAACTTACTAAATGTAAGAAATTAACATATATCTTAAAGTTTGTAAATGTGTAATGTGTAACCTAGAAAATGACTTTCTAAACAGGTGGTGGCGTTATTGCAGCCATTTACCCTATATTTCCGAGACGAATAAAATTATATCTGTGTGCTACTTGGATTGATATTCCAATATTACGAACATGGACTATATTTTAAAAGCATTAATTGGTAGTGTAACTGGGTAACTGTGAGGTCATATGCCCTAATATATATAGCATAATATGAAAATGCAATCAGTTGAACCTCCAGAAAATTTCACAAGCACAGCCCAAAAATTACTGCCAAGGATTTAAATCATGGACGTAAAATATGCATTCAGCATGATAACTCTTTATAATTTATACGTACCTTAAATCAGAACATTTAAAGATAGGTTTAAAAAGATTGTTTTAGGCAATCGAACTTAAAAGAATTTTAAACTACCGACATAACGTGATTCGGATGACAAACAGAATGTATTTCCCTCACACTTATGAATTAAAACTGTCAACAACGGTTACCGCGAGCAGGGAAGGTACTTGAGAGACTTGGTACTTTGCACAGCTCAGTGGACTAAATGTCAGCACAAACAAACCGATCCCTACACAAGCCCGGACATGCTGTGTGGCCCCTGTGAGTTTGAAGCTTCCAGAATTTCTAGACAATGTTGTCAGGCCTACGCACCGGCCGCCTTTGACCCCCAGGAGATACCCCTGGTAGTAATTTCTTTCAGAGGCTGAGGCGGAGTCAGGCCCATAATAGTGTCCAGAATGATGAAGTCATTGAAAAATCCCAATAATCTCATTGGAATAGAACCCTCGACCATCCGGCTTGCAGTGCAGCAGTGGCGTATCGAGGGGGGTTCAACCCCCCCTAAATTCCGAAGGCCCTCCAAAATTGTGCCAAACTCAACTCGATTGCGAAAACTGTTAAAAATTGCTGAATTTAGGACGCCAACGCCCCAAGATGTTCGGAAAAAGGCAGTGAAATTCTAAAACTAACTAGCTTCGCAACTGTTTTACATTAGCAATGATACATAAATTGGTTGTCCTCATAAATAGTCTTAAAGTACCAAAAATTAAGAAAATTTGACTATATGAAATGGCGTTTCTTGTACCAAATTACATCTGCCTCCAGATCCCCTGACTAGGGGTCTGCCGCCGCCAGATCCCCATTCTCTCTTTCCTCTGTCCTCAACTGAATTTGTTGAACAACCCCCCCACCCCCCGCCCCGGAACAAAATTCCTGGGTACGCCACTGCAGTGCAGTTCCTCAACCAACTGTACCACAGTGTGCTCCCTGGACCAAATACATCAGCAAAGTTAAAAAAGAACAAAGAACATTTAAGATAAATAGGAACTACATTGATACACTGTCATTAAACAACGTAGATTAATCAAAGCTAATAAAATAATTGAACAAATTATAAGAATTAAAAGAGGTATACGACTTGTTTTAGATATATATAATGAGAGAAGAAAATATTCTAGACTTAATTACATTACAAATCAAACATGGACTGATTCTCGTGCTCATTAGATTGCAGATCAATTCAGGAGCACTTCAAAGAACTAAATGTGCTTTTCATGATCCATCCCTGCCTCGGACGTCAAGATTTTATCTCTTTCGAATAGTCTAACCTTGCCTGCACCTTTGTGCTCTGCAGCCGGCACAAAGCTGCAATTATATTGCTCTGTTTTCTACGTACTTCTTTATGTAAGGCTAATAAGAAGGCCTGTGTACTAATAAAATTACAGATAAAATAAATAATAACAGCTTCGCTCATTCAATGAAATCCTAAGCAGACGTAAGAAGTACAAAAAAACAGGGCCGTACAAAATTTCCGAAAATCTACGAGCACTTCGAAACTCCAGGGTGACAAGAAGCAAGCCAGGCCCAAACTGAGGACCCACAAATAATAGAAGCCACAGTACAAAATTTAGTGCCCACGGCGACCTGGCATCTGGAAGTTTTGCACCCATGCAATAAACACGTGTCATGCTTGTACTTTTTTTTAACTTGCAAGACACAAGAAACCTGAGGAAAGCAGTTATGTAAATGTCTAGACGCGCGAGAAGGCAATCAAACGTAAATTTACAAATAAATTATACTATTACGTTTTCGGAATATATCAATTCTCTAACATTCGGGTCTAACTGAGGATCTCATACAAATAAATAAAACATTAAAACGTATAATGCATTACAAAATGCGTGTAACTTTTGTAACTTTCCCAAATTTGTATGTTCGGAAATGTATTCTCTTCCGAAAAAATGTTTTCCTACCGCAAAAGTGACTCCTTTGAACTGTCTGTTATTATGGTTTTTGTGTTTACAAAATCTTGTGTGTTGCAACAACACAAATGTTACAAAATTAAAGGGAACAAAGGATCAATAATAGGGACAAGATAAATTATAACATAAAAACAGTGCAAATTCAATCTTCGTGTATGAAAACAGAGTAAAGACAAAAAGTGAAGCGTTTAAAAGAGGACACTTGTTATACAGTCATTGAGAGGCATAAATATTTGTATGGTACTGGGAACAAGAACTGTGTGTCCTACAGAAGTTTAAAGGGAAGAATAACAGTAGCAGTTACTAGCGTCTGACTTTCATCTTAAAGTATCCCCATAAAATAGCTGTAAAACTTGATGTATTTGCTCTTGATGGAGTAGAATGATACTGTAAAAACAGTAGAAACAGAAAACTGGGTCCCACTTTACATGTAGAGACTCAAGGTTGGGGAGACAACAAATGGTCACAGTAAACTATAAACAAATAGTCGTGACACTTGATATGGAATACATACCACTGAGACGTGATTCCCAAGGCTGATAAACAGGAAAATGTGGTAATGGTAGTGGTAGGAGTAGCAGTAGAAGTAGTAGTAGTAGTAGTAGTAGTAGTAGTGGTGTTGGTGGTAGTGGTGGTGGTGGTGATGGTGGTAGTAGTAGTAGTAGTACTAGTAGTTTAGTAGTAGTAATAGTGTTGGTGGTGGTAGTATTAGTAGCAGTACTAGTAGTAGTAGTAGTAGTAGTATTAGCAGTACTAGTAGTGTAGTAATAATACTAGTAGTGTAGTAGTAGTAATTGTGTTGGTGGTGGTTTTGGTGGTAGTGGTGGTGGTGGTAGTAGCAGTAGTAGTAGTAGTAGTAGTAGTAGTATTAGTAGTAGTAGTAGTAGTGGTGGTGATGGTGGTTTTGGTGGTTGTGGTGTTGGTGGTAGTATTAGTAGTAGTAGTAGTAGTGTAGTGGTAATAATATTGTTGGTGGTGGTGGTTTTGATGATAGTGGTAGTAGTGGTGGTGGTGATGGTGATGGTGATGGTGGTGGTGGTGGTAGTAGTAGTAGTAGTAGTAGTAGTAGTAGTAGTAGTAGTAGTAGTAGTAGTAGTAGCAGTGTGTTTATAGCTACATCATCTTCCGAGGATATTTGCGCCACTGCGGAAAATAAGCAACAGTATTTCTTGTACTTCATTAGCGTGCAGAAGGCAGTTCAGCGCAGTTCAACAGTAACACGCCACTAATTTCGTTTTCTTCATATGTCCTCGAGTGACACCACCGAATTATTGTGTCTTATTTTCATGAAACACTGTATGAGAGATCTGCCCTAAATTTCGTCTATCTGGTTTGATTTTTGTAGTTATGTGTTTACGTATCTTTGTAATGAAAATTTATTTTCATTTTTGAGATTTTTGACGTACCAAGATAAGATATGACATTCACAAGAGCATGTCTCATCAAATTTTGTTTATTTTATGACCCACAATACTCAAGGGACTATTAACTACCCAAAAATGAAAAGCCGTGTAAAGAAATAGAATGAACTGTTAAATAGGCTACATATCTCAAAAGATTATTGCAACGTAAAAGTTTTACTAATCATCAGCTATATTTCTTGATATTTGAAGCATTCTCATCCATATAATAATTAAATATTCGGTACATAGCTCACAAAAAGTACACTCCCTTTCCATTACAGACAGTAAGTGTTCAGAGGAAAAAAAAAGTATTTATTTTCTTAATTACTTAATTACTTACTTACTGACTTACTCCATGGAGCAGGGTCTTTCTTGAGAAGCTAACCGGCCACAGCTAGTCAAGAAATTCCCCACATTTTATGGAACCCGAAGGTTCATTAACGCATTCACAAGTGCCCGCCACCTATCCCTGTCCTGAGCCAGATCAATCAAGTCCATGCCCCACACCCCAACCCCTCTCACTTCCTGTTGATTCCTGTCACCACGGCATCCTCAGGTTGCGGATAGAGTAACGTCCTCAAATATGGAAGGTAGCTGCGAAATATTGAATAAAAGGGGTGGACCTCCAGTTGGGGGTTTGGGCATTGTGAAAACAAATTCTTACCTAAAAACTGGCCATGTCACCAAACGGATCCATGTGCCTCGAGTCTGGATTAATCCTTTGGTACGACCCAAACAATTAAGTGTTTACGTGATCAAAAATTGAAGTAAATGAAATTCTGAGCAATCAATAAAATCCAAGTGTAATGTGATGCAAAATATGTGCACAGAACTGACTGATTCATATTCCACCATTGGTTGAACGACGTTCATTTTCATTTGTGTGACACCGGAAATGCTGACTCTTTATGCGATTCCCCAGCCACCTGACGGACGCCTGTTTTGTTTAAAACTCTTTGCCCCAGTCTTGGTTAAACATGAAGAGCAGACTGGACTCAGGCCAGTCGTAACGTTTTTTACCTTGTACCATCTGCCTATGCTTTTACACACACACACACACACACACACACACACACACACACACACATGTATTTACGTGTTCTTTTATTTACATAACTATTTTATTTCTATTTTCCATTGACATAATCATTACGGTCGCCCTATAGTACTGGGGTCGACTCAGCCTCTAACAGAAACGAGTACCAGGAATATTTCCTGGGGGGGATAAAGGCGGCTGGTGCGTAGGGCTGACAACCTTACCACCTACATGTGCCAATTGTCTTGAAATCTGGGAATCTCAACCTCCTGGAACCCTCAGGGTCTGTCCAGGGCTGTAATGGGATTGTTTGTCTTTACTTTATTTTCATTATTTCTGGTTTGTTTAAACGACATTATCAGTATATCTTTATTGTTGAACCGTGCATTTTGTATATTCATTTAATTAACACGCTAACTAACGCACACATATATTACTTACTTTTAATGTAAAAGTTTTAGAATTTTAATTAATATCTGTGTGTGCATTAGTTGATGTGTTAATTAAATGGGCATGATCTGTAATTCAGAATATACACGTGTGTAGTCGAATGGTAGGACAATTAGCTTGTAATGGATTGGAAAGGATGTGGAAGCGACCTGTCGTGGTCCGATACGAAATAATATCCCAAAACTTGACTGGATGGAATAACGACATAGCACGAAAACCCTCAGCCATGATAATAAATGTCCCTGCCGAAATTCTTCATTGCACTCATTATGAATAGAATTTAGAAGCGTCAAATACTGACCAAACGTTCTCCATTTACACAAAAATCTGACAAATATTTTGCCACGACGCCGTTTGTAATTTTCCTGGATATTAGTTTAGTTATATCTGAATAAGTCGTGATAAATGAGAACGATGCACAGACGCGGGAGGCTCAGATGTGAAAATGTATTCACCATTTAATTTATGTAAATGTTAACATCCATTTTCCGTAGACAAATAAATAATAAGACCGTGAGTCACAACTAATTGGACAATATTTTTTGGCGTGAACATGCTTCGGCTTTAATTATAAGCCGCCATCCAGCACACACACACACACACACACACACACACACACAAAACGTGAGAAGAGGCACTATCCTGCAACACAATATTTTTAACTTTCTGAGATCTCAGATTTCACATTTTAAGGTTAATATCTCAATATGTTTAAAATAATGTGTTTCAAGTAAGTGTTCTTTTCTCATATAGTTTTATTTGTGCCTGTAGATGGCTTAATTTAAGCCGAAACTTGTTGCTCAATGAACAATAGACATTGTCCAAACATAGTTGTGATTGACGGGATTTATCTTCAAAAGATTTAAGTGCCAGCCTTATTTACCTCCTCGAAAATACGGATAGTTTCAACTTCCCTCACAACTCCGAATCATAGGTGCGTTATGATAACTTTGTTACCACCTTTACAACACTCCAAACAAAAATTTAGGAGGTAAAAGAATACGCAAACAAAAACGGGAAAATGCACCCTTGGGGTCGGAAAAAAAGGTGTGCTTTGTTTACACAGGACGACATTCTGCTCTGTAGGTATGTGAGAGTGAGGAAGGAGCTAGCTTTATCCTTAAGGGACTGGGTGGGTCCCGGAGCAGTAGAGAACAGTCAGTTATACACGGACATATTTCAGTGCTCTTTCCGGCCATACGATCTCTTTACCGGCTGACATATCACGACTAACATGGTAAATATGTCCCTCGTTAATGCAATGAGTGTCGGTTTTATTGACTGATTTTTACTCTGTCACCGACATGTTGCAGATGAGCATTGCATACCGCCTTTAGCTGGGAAATATGAAGGCAACCGGCCAAATGAAAAACATAGAAGTAGGCAGTAAGATAATATTAGAAAGAACCTTAATGATACGTGATGTGACGATGTGGGCTGGACGTTCCTACTTCAGTATCAGCTCCAGTGACGGGCGCTTGTGAACGTGGTGACGAAACGTAGGTTCCATAAAACGAGGGACGTTCCTTAACCATCTGAACAAGCACCAACATCTCATAAGGAAACTTACTGTCTAAAGGAAGTTCATTGCTTGCTGATCGATATGCAGAATAAGAGAAATGTATAAGAATTTTGTTTGGAAACATGAGTTGATGGCGAATATTTTAGACACGTTGAAAGACGGCAAGATCATCATCATCATCCGTCACCAGTTAGGCCTCAATAGACCTGTTTCGGCCTCGTCTAATAGTCTATTCAAAGGTCTTCCAAGTCGTCACCGTCCATTTGGTCTATAAATCAGCATTATTTTTGGCATCCTGCTGTCCATTCCAGCTACATGTCGTAGCCAATTTGATTTGCGTATTCTTAGTTTCTCGTCAATAGGTTCTAGTTTCAAATTTTCAGGAATTTCTTCCTTCCGTTTGTAGTCAAAAAGGGTGTACCCCGCCGTTCTTCTGAAAACTGTAAACTAGATTGATGCTAGACGTTTTTTATCCCTTTTTCTAAAGATCCAAATTTCGCTTCCATGTAAACGAATGGGCAGATTCGGTGCATTATACACTTTACTTTTTAAAAATTTCTGAACTCCAACTTGGTTTAAAAGTGCTGGGCAGACTTCCCAGTATTTCGGCAAATGTTGGTAGTTTTTGCTGAATATCCTTTTCATTTCCATAGGAAATTTCACAACTGAGATATTTAAAATTCTTTACTTCATGTAGACTATGTTATCCGCGACGAATTTACACCTTACTGGCTATTATCCTAAAAAAAAAGTCATCATCCCAGATTTTTCTGCTGATATTTCCATTCCAAAACGTTCGCTATGCTGTGTAATGTGAATACTTCTCTCTATAAATTACCCTTTGAAAGAGCTCTTATGACTTGATCGTCTGCAAAAAACATAGTATTTGGTCTTGTATTGACTTACAAAATAACGTCTTTTTTAAAATCTAGTTCCGCTACGGCGAGGTAATAATGAAAATTTTAACCTGTTAAGGACAAAACGGAATGTTTTATTTAAAAACCCAGTTCTTACCGCGCAGTAAACACACTTCGTCTCGAATAAAAAACCCAGTCAGTTAATAATCGTTAGTGTAAGCATATTCCCCTGTTAGAATTTAGGAGCCTGTTAGAGAGCCCAACGATGCGGTCAAACGCAGGAATGACTAATAGACAGCGGGAAGTCGACTTGCGCTCCGCGCAAGTTTCCGCCCCCCAGTTAACACTTTGGCTTGGCTTGGCTTGGCTTGGTTCTGTAGGGAAATAATGACTGTATATTCTGAGAATCCTACAAATCGTACAAAGGCAATGTGAGGATAGAAGGCAGAATTTGTTTTTAGATGTTAAATACGGTGGTATATAAAGTAACCACTAAGCTTTAAGGGGTTACATATAGTGCAGGGATGTTGAGTGGATTCGTCTTGCCCATGAGACTTTCAAGGGACTAGATACTGCCAACAAGTCATTTAATGTTTTGGTTTGATAGTAAGGAGAGCAATTTAAATATTTCGTCTACCGTCAACTCTGTTGTAGGGAGTTAGCTAGTTAATGCTTTCATCACACCAACATGCTGCAGCGAGAGAATTGCATAATGTAATAACTGACCCTGACCTCAAAAAGGCAGAAAATATGCAGAAACCTCTACAGTGCAGCGTACAGAATTTTACATATAACGGCGCAGAATTTATTACTGCAGGCACATAGACCAGACGTATACTTCCTACTGAGTCTGCTGATAGTTATTTATTGTGACACTGCCGTTAACATTGTGATCTCTTATTGTATAAAATTTCATACCAGTGCTAAGTTTCACACGGTAATCGTAATGGCATCTCTTTGGGAAAATGTTTACTAAAAGAAATAGAAATAAAATTGCATCCCTGCAAGATGGTTCTTATAAGATTTCAAAACACTGTTAAACGAATGAAATCCAGACATTCGTACTTAGAGTAAGCGTTTGGAGTTCCCAACAAGACATGCAATATATGCAAACACGTAACACGGAGGGGCTTTCGTGCAACAATTGTTGCAATAGAAGAGCAAATAGTACTATGTATTTCGAGAATGTGTGTTTGTAGCCTTAAAAACATAGAGCGAAATGCACATGCGCCATATTTTCAACTGTGGCCTGTCCATTTCTACTATATTTTTCCACAGATTCTCATAAACGGCACGATTTTCGAAAAACAGAATTACTGAGCATAAAATGTGTGTTTTGATTTTCTCTAAACGTTTGTCTGAAACGTTTCTCATTCTAAGAAAGATGAGAGAGAGAGAGAGAGATGATCAAAAATGTATATTGGTCTTCATGTAAAGTATGCGTCATTTTTGTCAGATTTTAATAATACTTGATTTTTCCCGACAGACTTCCGAAATATGCTCAAATATCAAATTTCACCAAAATCCATTCACTGGGAGCCGAATTTTTCCATACTGACAGACAGAAGGACAAACAGACATGACGAAGCTAATGGTCGCTTTTCGCAAATTCACGAACGCGCCTAAAAATAGTGGGGTCGCTGAAAAAAAAATTTTTTTTGGATGAAAGATTGTTGAGGGTTATAAATGTTATTTTTCTCCGGTAGTTGAAACAGGTGTTATGTTTTCCTGAGTTGTGACACCATGTAACCTGGTAGCTGGTTACTGACACTTTTAAAAAGTAGAGGATTCGGCTGCCATATTCAGTCCACTTGAAAATGGAGGTAGTATTTTTTATCTCAGTATTTAGCCAACTTGATGCAAAAAATTTGTTTCACAATAAGTTTTATTTCATGCCTCTACATGTTTCGAACACATGTGCTCATTATCAGGAGGTTAAAATTTCATTACACAGCCCCTGGTTTCATCACACTCTATAGGTGGCCGTCTCGTTCACGAGATGTCCACCTATAGAGTGTGATGATAACAGAGGCTGTGTAATGCAA
>Ga0123352_10015966_pt1 | contig 11957 bp, 3 predicted proteins | sample TergutLab28metaG_FD_89700 | JGI IMG/M metagenome (GOLD analysis project Ga0123352, IMG submission 89700) | Labiotermes labralis P1 segment gut microbial communities from Petit-Saut dam, French Guiana - Lab288 P1 | ecosystem: Host-associated > Arthropoda: Insects > Digestive system > Gut ...
TACAGCAGGTCTGCTGAACGTATAGTAAGGTGCAGGCATCTTCAGCAAAATTTGATTCAGATTAAGCAAACAGCACGAAGAATGAATAAGCACAAGCATAATCTTACCGGCGTACTTTCATACACATCATGCGCAATAAATGGATATACTACTGTTAATAACAGGGAAAAAAATTAAAAAAAAAAACTAATTCATTACACAGACTGGAGTTCCGCTATTTGTGGTGCATTTTTACAAAATTGGTTAATTACGTCTCCAAAAATCAGTAGCTCATAAATTTTTAAACTTGCTTTTGCCTTGTATCTCGACTTTGTCGTGGAAAGCGTCAAAAGAGGTTTCCTGATTTTAAAAATTTCTGCGTACAAAATAAAACTTGCGGGCAACACCTTGCCCGCGAGCTAAGGACTGAGCGGGACCGGTCTAATGCAAAGTGCTAACGTTACGTTACCATACTCTTCACTTTGTCCACGCACTGCATTTATTAACATCATATAATGTTCACAACAAACATAATTTTTTCCCTACAGATAATTTACCGATCGATTCATAACGCACGCGGTCTATGCTCTCTTCGAGGTAGGAAATGCATTTATTTACACCTAATTTCGATTGACGCCAATCTTCCGTGGGAAACGTTTACATCTTCTCGGTTTATTGAACGGTATCTTAATTCATTATCTTGTGCATTTCCTTCGTACGTTCAGTCCACTTTCTAGGTTGTCTGCAAGGCTAAATGAGACTGTAAAAGTGACATCTTGAAGGACGTTGCCAAAATTTGTAGGATCAGTATTTAAACAAATGAAAATACACAACTCCATGCATGATTTCGGAAGCTGAAAAATATTTGCGGCAGCCCGATCTACGTTCAGCACAAGCTGGGGTGTTACGGGACAAAATATTCGTTAATCTGAAACCGTAGATAACTATTTAGGAATTATCGTAGTCAATATAGACTGTGAAGAGATCTTAAAACTTCATTATGCTGATAAGTATAAGACCTGAAAAGAGCAAATTAAGTTCTTGAGATTGACACGTTGAAACAAGAATTTGAGTTATTATGGAAGAAGATAGAAAAATTAATGTTATGTAACCTCGTTGTTGAATGGAAGGCTGAGGTGGAGGAGAAACCAGTTTGTGCAGTTGTAGATATTCCAGCTTTCAACCATGCCCACTTGAAATTGTTTCCAAATGTTATTTTAGTTTAGTTCTTTTACCAATTTTTTTGCGCATCCAGGAAAGTTTGAGAAAACATGGGGTTACTGCCCTTCTCAAAAGAACTTCTTTGGTGGGTTTATGGTCAAACAGGAAGCAGGACTTGTTAGCATTTTATATTATTTGCGGTCTGTAGATTATATCAATTTTCTCCATAGCATTTCAAGCTCAACAAAGCACTCAAAAACGCCCTGTTATAATTCAGTTACATTTTCGGAATTATTTGAGCCAATCAAATTTTGCCATTTTCTTATTTACTGAAAAGTTGTGTTTTATTCCATCTGACTGTACACAACTAAAGGTATTTCTAACATCATCTGAATCTATTCCAAATCAACGTAGAGATAATTTCAGAATTCTCCACACTAACAGGTATTCTTGTTCCTTAAAAATTAGGGACTTTTCTCAGTGATTTCTTAAAGGTGTGTCGAACATCCGTTACAACCGTCGTTACAGACACAGGTGAGGCACCCGGAGCAGTCCTGTTGCATGTCGCTGACTTATTGCCTCCGGAAAAGCTCGGATAGTCAGCAGTATAGCATATTTGTTCAAGGAAGAATGTCTTCCTTGTGCATGTCACCATGTAAACCATATATAATTATTTGCCACCGTTTGTTTTGAGTTATATATGTAAAGCTTATTTACGTTCTTCGCCAATATATGTTACCACAATGCATGTTTTTAATACTCAAAATTCTGTTATAATGTAAGAGTACTGGTGACATAGATGGCTGTATAATGTGTGACAGGGTAGTTCATCGTCTCTTGTTAAGTACGGAGCAACACAAGCTCTTCGGAATTGACACAAAAATTCCATCAAATGACTCTGATGAATGTCTTAAGTATTTAAAAGATCTTATTTTTCTGCCCCATCTTATGCATGGATGATTGTCTCCGTTGTGTGTAGCTGCGAAAGTTAGTATATAAAGGTCCCGCCAACTTCAGCTAACGCTGCAAGTGCCACTCTTTATCCCTGCATAATTGTCGACTTTAATGCTTCTATATTTTCATAAAGGAAGAATATATTAAAACTGACGCCATTCAATGAGTGATTACCGCTGCTCCTACTGCCTATAGAAACTACGAACAAAATTAATCAAAATAATTAACTTTTTTTGGAGACTGGCTTAGCAGGAAAGTTCTGATCCTGTTCAGGGAAGGAACTACAACTGCTCATGCGCTTAATTAAACACATGCCATGAAGACTGTGGGAATGTATGGGGGAGTGGAGGCATATCCCATGACCCCTTAACTTCGACACTAGATCGAGATGGTTGTTAAATCTCATTCTCTAGCCGCTTTATATCCAGGTAAAGACAGTCAGTGGCCACTAGACAGGTTGCCGAGAGGGTCTCAGATTCAGTTTTGACGCTAAGCACAAAGTACGCTGTTGAAAGTCTGCTAAACTAATGCTGATTATCATTGCTATCAGGACGTGTGTTGGGATTGTACATTCAAGCATGCTACCAACTCCCACGTCATACTGCATTCTCATACCGCTTCATACACCAATAACACCGTCGTGTGTTCCAAGTAACAGTACTACCGTCGTATTTGTGCGGAACCCAAGGCACATTTTAAGTTGAACTCTTCTGTATATGAGAGCTTTCCTCACAAACAACTAACACACAAACATAGCCCTCATTATCGCAGCAGTAAAACTGAAATATTGCCCATCTACGCCCATTTTACAACACACACCAGTCCATAATTTGTAAGGCAGGCCTACATTGAACGCTACTTACGTACACACATTCTAATAAATCGTCTTACATTAACAGATATACGTTTGGGCTAGTGAAAACTCTGGTTGAGAAGTGCCTTCGACAGTTCTAAAAGATTTAAAGCATTGTTTTTCAACTTCTTTTGCTTCGCGACCCAGAACAAGAGCTACATTTTGAATAGCAATCCTTAGAATTAATTTATAATCCGAGGTTTCGTAAAAGGATGAGAAATATGAATACGTGTACTTACAAGCGTGAACCCCTTTAACTGTGAATGTCTAAACCCGAGGTTACAACATGTTTTGGGGCAATAATAACGGGAGAATAACAGAAATAAATACACTAATGAAAGTTTTGACTGAAGTTACACATGTAATTGTAAATAATACTGTTTTCATTAATGAACTTAATATGTTCCAATATGTGAAATAAGAGGGATATTTCAATTCACATAACAAGACGAACAAGCCCACATATGTAAGATGTGTACATCACACAGTCACTAAAATGCAGTTTTATCTACCATTAAAATCGAATAAAATTCAGCTTCTCACAAAACCACATAACGCACATAACAATTTCACTCCTTACCTTCGACCAGCGCTATACATCAGTACCAAACGACCCCTTGAAACACACACTTCTGCAGAGCGTAAAGAGTGTACATAAACTGCAAAAAAAGAAGCCCAATTTTTAAGAGTTTGTTTGTGTTTTAAGAAACTTTTTTATTTTATTAGTAGATAAAAGTGCCTTTTAGTGACTGTGTGATAAACAGGTCTTACATATGTGCATTTGTTAGTCTAGTTATGTGAATTGGAATATTGTTTGCTTTGTTTAAAACAGCCATACCCAAGCAATAGAATTAAAGTTTAACGTAACAGAACACATCTCATTGTGTTGTAACTCAGTAGAGGAAACCAGGTGTTGCGAATGATGACGTAGGTTTCTTCCTCTCTAAAGTTTACTTATTTACCTAATGTGACTTTACGACTGCTTGTTCTTCATGACTTCATTCCTGCCTACAAACTTGCCAAAGCCAAAAATCCAAGTTGTCACGCACGTTAATCTGATGGTGTAACTGTCTCCAAATCACACAAACATGACGGTCAGCGTCACTATAGGCAGAATCGTGGCGAAGAGATATAATTGCCTTTCTGATAGAGGGGATTCCGAAATTTGCCTACAGTAACACTTGGGCCGTTTGACTCAAAATATAGAATGACCTAGTTCTGCGTAGAAAAGTCGGAGGATGAAACAGAAAGAGGAAAGTAAGAAAGAGTGGGTCGAGGGCGCAAGCTTGAAAAACACTGCTGTAAAGCGAAAAAAAAAACCTCATTATCATTGCCGTCATGATTAACTACGCAGGATTATGTTGAAACTTGTCCGAATTTTCTTCGGACATCCCTGAACTCTCGGTCCCACCAGTCCGTGTCCCATTTACTGACATAATATTTTATTTGTCTTTATATGTACAGGCCCACGTCCTATTGTAGCAAATCATTTCCCTAATAGCTTAAGAATAAAAAACCAGCTAGATGTCACTTGCTATTTTTATTTTTCTTCTTAGATACTCAACAATTTCGGGCACTAATATGCCCATCTTCAAGAGTTTGCGACTATGTTGTTGAACTACCACATTGGTTGATTTCGTTCTTGGTTTGCTGTATGTTGGAGTTAGGGTGCGGTTCGGCTAGGGTGGTATCCGGGCACCCTAACTCCAACACACAGCGTACCAAAAACGAAATCAACCAATGTGGTAATTCAACAACATAGTCGCAAACTCCTGAAGATGGGCATAATAATGCCCGAAAAATATTGAATATCTAAGAAGAAAAATAAAAATAGCAATGACATCTAGCTGGATTTTTATTCTTCAATTGTCACAAGATGCACGGTCCAATAAACATCAGATTCACTTTCCTAAACTTCAGTTTCAAAAACACTACTCATTTTATCCGACATTCCTTGGTCCCTGTATTTCTTACTACAGTAAAGCTGGATATTTAAAATGTATAAATTAGAGTAAGTAGCACAGCGACATACAGCATGAGCTCTATGTTTTCCGCCACCCCAGGCAAATTAATTTTAGGCTGCCCCTTTTCCTTGTCTCCTTTTTTACCCACGCGTGTCTGCACTTTGCATCAATTGCTGGACACTTCAAAATTTTGGAAAAGTAAAACGAATAATATTTGTAGTTAGTAAATTAAATTACTGTCAGGGGATTTCTGCGATAAAGCAGACGGCTACAATGCCGCTTCGGTCACATGTTGCTTTGGTAAGTCAACACCGAAAAGAATACGCTGGCATTTGTGTGAAGGGATCAAATGGCATTAACGCTGCGTATTCATCAGACGAGAGCTCTGTACTGAGGCTGTCGTTACAGAGTTTCTGGCTTATACATATGTAACTTTCCTGTATACAGAACGTTCTAAGTGTACTGAGAAGAAGGTGCTTAGAGGCAAAAAATAAATACAAATTTTGTTCTGTTATTTAATGCATCATTGTCTATAACATACAAATAAAATGTAATTTACTTCGAAATGCACATTTCATCTTAATCTTCGACAGTGCTCTATATTTTCAACTAAACGTGACGTTAGTGTTTATTACACCAACAAATGCACATATAAGCAATATAAAATTAATATTAAAATATTAATATCTGTAATAATTACTTATGCGGCCACATTTTACCAAAGATTAGATTTCACCATAACTAGATATTGTTAAACTTTATTTTATCAATCCAATAATTCATACCTTTAGCTGACACAACACGTAAGCTCCCTGAGGATGGTATGAGAACACCGAAACACGCCGTAGCAATTTTAATATTAATTTTATACTACTTTCATGCACATTTGTTGGTGTAATAATAAACACTAAGTAATCAAAATGCACGGTATGAACTTAAAAAAAAAAGGTGACTTTTGTGCACACCCTGAAGATGACTACGTACGTTAGCCAAGGTATATACTGTGCAATAAGATGGAATAAATCTTATATGTGAAATAAAGTAAAATTACCCACAATTCAGTGTACTTTATTTACGAGAGTACTTTCACAAAAGACAAATTACCTGTAGTTGTAGGAAATATTCACCGTTAACGGAATTTGTTTCAAATTGGAATGCCAAAAAAGACTTACAACGCTGATTCAAACGCAATTCGTGTGTTTCGAATCAAGAATTGTTCCCACAGTTTTCTCATTACGTCGTCTCTTGTCTCCCACTCCTGTTTTGTTTCATTAAAATTTGTCTTCAGTACTGTGAATGATAATCAAGGACTTCAGGACATTCCGGAGCTCAGAGAGTCAGTCGCCGGCCTGTCACCTCGGGGGTCCGGGTTAGATCTCCTTCCAGACCATGTGGAATTTGTGGTGAAGACAGTGTCACTGAGATAATCTTCTTTCCGAATAGAGAACTCCGGTATCCCCTACCATTACAAAGTACTCAGCGCTCATTTATTCATTATGTTTCGCAGGTGATGTGTAATTGACAACTGGCAGAGGCGTTAAGAAATACAAAATTACTTCATCTGCTATAAAACACAACCTTAGCTGCAATCAGTAGCTCCTATTAGTGTAATAAACGCACAGCTCAATATTTAGTCAATAACCCAAAACCTTAAATTCTCTTAACGTATTTCAAGCACAAATTCCTTTTTCAGCGCTTTTCCCAGACCTGAAAAACTATAAAACCATTCAGAGTAAAATTAAGTTTATATTATTAAAACAAGTAAGTGGATGTACTTTACTGTAGCGTTGGCTAAGAGAAAACGAGTTTAAGTACCAGCAAGAGAATTATGACACTTTTTATAGCAAATCCCCGATATTTCCATTGAATCTTGTTGGATGTATGCGACTTCACCGGCTACGAAAGTCTTTGGAATGCTCTGTTATATAAACCGCGGAGAGCAAATAAGCAGCAGGGCATTGCATTGTTGACAAATAGGAAATAGAAAATTTAATGGCTTTGAAAGTTCTCAGCGATTGCCCGCCTCTTCTTCTGGTAAAGGTAGTTTGAGAAGTGAACTGTTTGAATATGCTGCAGAAGAAAGAAGTTGAAAAAAATCGGTTAAATTGTTACTTTACAAGTTTTAATTTTGTAGTTTGAGCGCAACATTATGATTAATTTTTTATAATGTTGGAGGGGGGTTGGTTTGTTAACAAATATTGACATTAATGTCAAGAGGGTTCAAAGAAAACCACGCATTGCAACGTGGGAATTTAGTAACAATTCAAACTTGTACTAGGACGGAGGAGAACCACGGAAAATCGTGACCAATTTGGCCTGTCACAAGCCCTTCCGTTTAGCGAAGCGGCGTTCAAGTGGACGACGGCAGACGGCAGCAGCCGCATGTTCGAGTGCTTTGTTTGTAAACTGAACACAAGTTCTTTACATAGATTTTTGTGTCTTTCCTTTGGATGAGCAGAAAACCATTCAACTACCGCCAAATACCAGCGGCTAAAAAGACAAAAAATATTCCAAAATTTTAAATTTTTTCTTTTATTTTAAGATGTTTGTTGAACATCCAAATCCAGTGTCAAAATTTTTCTTGTCATTTCTCCTTGTCCTCATCATTGTATCTTCTGAATCTCGATTTAGTCCAACGTACCGGGGTGCTGATAAGTCCTTAGCCCGACCAGGAAGGAAACAAGCTCGGAAGCATGTCAGGGATACGCGTGGTTTCAACAATATGGAGACGCGAGCTGTCATCAAGTCCCCCCCCCCCCATCCAAGACAAGGCGCCAAAGCAGATTCACGCCATTCTGACAGAAACATTAGTTTGTTTCCTTCCTGGTCGGGTTAAGGACTTATCAGCAATCCTGTATTATATCGTGGAGACTGGCAATGTACGTATAACGTAATTTTGTGGCGCGACCGTGTGGCCATTGCTGCAATGGAAAAACAAATATTAATTCTGTGTGTGTTGAACTGCACGTCACTGTCAACTGCGTATATAAAAATGGTAAGTGTTGCTGCACTAACAGTGCTTTTATGGCAAATTCATGTAGCCAGCAACAATAAGTATTATGTAGGACTTCATGTGAAGTGCCCGAGCTGAACTGAAATCAAGAGAATGTGCCTTTGCTTACGGTCTCTTTAGGCGTAAATTGTTGCTAAACAGATCGTGATGACATGTAAGTCGTTGCGTAATTTGTAATTTTTTGTAAATATTTCCTTAAAACAATTCACGAGATCAGATGGACTAAATCAATTATGAAGTAATAAGTATTGAACACTTTGAGCGCATATATATATATATATATATATATATGTGTGTGTGTGTGTGTGTGTGTGTGTGTGTGTCTGTGTGTATATATATATATATATATATATATATATACTTTTGCCTTAGGTATCTGGCTTGTAATTGCACCTTTTATACACCGTTTTGTATCGTCATTTGTGGTCTGTATGGCTGTAACATATTTTTCCACATTACCTCATAAACGGCACGATTTTCGGAAAAAGTTATTGAATATGTAATAAGTGTTTTGATTTTCTCTACATATTTTGTCTGAAACACTTCTCATTCTAAGAAGAAATCCGCGAGATATACTGCTTTACCTGTGAAAGTTGGAAGAATATGTTGTCCCGAAACATCTGTAATAAACTACCAAACTACACTGCGTAAAGTCGCAAAAGTGCGCGTATCCCATCCCAGAAGAACATCCCTGAGAATTTCGTTTTATTACAACGTTCGGACCCGCCAAACGGTCTCTTAACTCGAAGTTTTCGAAGTAAGATTTTGTATGTATTGTTTTAAAAACACTGCAAATGGAATGAAGTGATCCGACCGGACCCAATAATTCTCCACGAAGTAGGGGTAAGAGACACTGCCAAATAAAAGCCTCGTTGCCAGCTTTTCACTTGTTTCGAGGAACTTGTGGATAAAATGGTCCTTAGGACAATAAGGAAGACGCATTGTTAAACGGATGTGGCACTTGAGTGCATACAGGAGAACATGAAACAGATTTCAGTGCACAATATGTGTCATAGACTGTACTGTACAAGATTAGATAAAATAACTTAAGAAAATATTAGGAAAGAAATAATGTAGGCTGTGTACACTGAAAACTAGATTAGAGGAATAAATTGAGGATATAAACTGAAAGACACCGCAATGAATCAGCTTTTACAGTACTCTTCACTGTGGAATTTTTTTCCGTGTGTTATGAATGCATCAACGACAGGCAATTTTAAAACTGAAACAGAATACTCTCAGTAATCATTCTTGAAGAACCACTTGTCAGAACAAAGAATATACACAAAGTTCGACTTTCTGGCTTACCGTCTTCTGAGATATCATGCCATGTAATTACGTAGGCAGGTACCAAGTTTTCGCAGAAACCTGCTACCTCCATCTTCAGGGTTGGTGAGTCATACATACCAAAGTTTTAAAGCAATGTTACCTCCATCTTCAGGGTAGAAAACTGACAGGATGGAAGCTTTAGAGTAGCTCGATGTCTCCATCTTCAGTGTAGATGGGTCATACTTACCTACGTTTTGGAGAAACCTGCTGCCTCCATCTACAGTGTATGATAGTCAAGTTCAGAAGTAACATTCTGCTCCCATAACCATGCTAGATTACATAAACGCTGGAAGATGCACTTAAAATTTAGTTCTGTTACAAGTTCAAAGTACTCTCTATGCGTAGCAAAGTTTTCAAGCAGCGATTTCAGCAGGCAATTACGGAGGTATCACCTACAGATAAACCACCTAACAAGCTAATAAATAAAACAAAACAATAGAAAGGAAAGCAGAGGACGAGGAAGAACAGAACAAAAAAGCAATAGGTTTCCCAGGCGATGTTCCAAACAGATTTAGTTACGGTTTGTTTCGGCCTGAACGAGTGAGCTTTCTGTGCATGCAAAACAAGTACAGCATTGTCAGGCAGCGGACCAGCACGAAGAGACACCGTAACAAATGTTCGTAAGTAGCGACACCGTTTGCTGCAACAACAGCCCATATACCAGATTACACACCAAACAATATGTATGTTATATATCGTGATTTTATATCTCTCATCAATAAAAGACCCATTTAAATTTAAATCGAAAATTGTGAATACAGAGTTTCGTAGAAATAACTAATACCAACATCTTGAAAGATGCGGGCAGTTTGCTGTACTTACACGAAAATAACAGCCTTCAAATAATACTGTAACACTAGAATTTGCACTGATTCTGCTACCTAAATGGGATTGTGCGGCAAAAGTTTACGATGTAATAAAAATCTTAAGAACATTCCACTGCTAACAAATCCCCATCACAATGTGTACTGAACATATACAGCAACAGAGTAGCTTGCCTTAGGCATTCATTCAAAAAAATAAACCCATACACAAAAAATGTTATAATCCTATTCTTATGATATTTAAAATGCATCAATGTAATACACATAATTTACATGAACGGAAAATTTAACGAGCTGTCTATACAGCCTGCTATAGACTGGTAATGATGAATTGAGTAGAATTTGAAGGAAACACTCGAGCACTAATCGAAGCACGATCCCAGAGTTTCTCTGACCAACTGACGTCCTGTGCTCAGGCCGGACTCGAGCCGGGCACCTACTGCAACGCCACCGCTACAGGCGAACACGTTGCTTCTTCTGCAAGGACCTACAGGCAAACGGACATTTAGATACCAACTGGGTTTCACGTTCCTCACCTTTTGTCCTCCGTGGTAAAAGTACCTTGAATCCACAAGACTGGATTCTGCACGGGTCCAACGGAATGTGATGGTGAAGACCGGAAATGCGTACTGCTATAACATTTATAATTCTGGAGACATACATACACGCATAGAGACATATATACGTGCACATACGTAATACACACATGTATACTTATCAGTAGAGACATACAAACACACATACATACATACGTGTACATACACGTCATACATATACTTATATACTTACAAGTATATAGATATAGGCCTATATGTACATATTCATGCGTACATACACAACATCACACATGCATGTACACATACATGCATACGTATACATACACACATACATACATGCATACATACACATATGCGTACGTACATACGTACACACGAGTATATAAATACTTACGTACGTACGTACATACTTACACGCACATGCCCGCGTTGCCGCGGAGGACCGAGTTCAATCTCAGATCAGACTTTGTGGATTTGGTGGAGAAAGTGGCACTGGTATGGGTATGTTTATCTGAGTACTACCGTTTTTATCTGAGTACTACCGTTTTTCCAGCCAGTATTACTCCATCACCTGTCCATAACCACATTTCTTTCACCTAACATCGACGCTATACAATCCCTGCAGTAAACAGCGTCGTTATGTCAAACACTTTTCACATCCCAGTTTTCCACCACAACATGGCGTAAAAACTTTCCACAGAGAATCGATCGGCTCTGGAACCCAACCGGCCCCATGTTCAATGGTTAACGAGGGCTCTTGCCCCGGCATTAAAATGGCAGACACATGAAACCAACATTTATTTCGATTTGTTAAAGATATTAAGAATACCTGCAGTTCTATCTGCAATGTTCTATACGGCTGCACGGTGTGGTACTTAATTCAATTCCGGGAAATTTATCTTCGCCGATGTACCGGGCTCAAGAAATCCCTAAAATTATCGCAACTCTTTTCTCCTTCAAAATTCTCTGCAGCTTCACATTTCTCAGTAAGTTTATAGTGGGTTCAGTTTTGTAATTAAGGGAATTGGGCAATTTTGAAGATATTCTACACAAATAATGTTCGAAAATCCCTGACCTTTCAACACAATTCTTAAATTTTGACTTCCGTGACAATCAGTAGAGACCAAATATCACCTGTTGACAGCTGTTGAAAACAACACTGGCTGTGACCAGTTTCCGATTAAGACTTTAGAAAACTTATGTTTATTGGACCGTGCATCATTGTAATAGTTGAAGAATAAAAGACCAACTTGATGTCACTTACTATTTTATTTCACTTCTTATGTACTCAACATGTTTCGGACATTAATATATCCATCATCA
>Ga0123352_10015967_pt1 | contig 11957 bp, 9 predicted proteins | sample TergutLab28metaG_FD_89700 | JGI IMG/M metagenome (GOLD analysis project Ga0123352, IMG submission 89700) | Labiotermes labralis P1 segment gut microbial communities from Petit-Saut dam, French Guiana - Lab288 P1 | ecosystem: Host-associated > Arthropoda: Insects > Digestive system > Gut ...
GATAAAACTAAGCACATGGTCATGTCTCGAGATCAGAATGCAGGACGAATTCAGAGTGTGAGGAATGATAATAGTACCTTCGAAAGGGTGGAAGATTTTCAATATTTGGGAACAACTTTAACATATCAAAATTCTATTGCGGAAGAAATTAAGAGCAGATTGATGTCAGGAAATGCTTGCTATCATTCGGTGCAGAACCTTTTGTCTTCCAGGTTGCTATCCAAAATTTTAAAGACCAAGACATATAGAACTATAATTTTGCCTGTTTTTTGTATGGGTGTGAAGCTTGGTCGCTGACATTGCGGGAGGAAAGGAAGCTGTGGGTGTTTGAGAACATGGTATTGAGGAGAATATTTGGACCTAGGAGGGACGAGGTAACGGGAGAATGGAAGAGATTGCATAACGAGGAGCTAAATGATTTGTACTCCTCACCCAATATTGTACGGGTGATAAAATCGAGAAGAATAAGATGAGCTGGGCATGTGGCGCGTATGGGTGAGGAGAGGGGGGTGTACAGGGTCTTGGTGGGGAAACCGGAAGGAAAGAGACCACTGGGGAAACCTAGGCTTAGATGGGTGGATAATATTAGGATGGATCTCCAGGAGGTGGGATGTGGGTATATGGACTGGATTGGGCGGGCCCAGGATAGATATAGGTGGCGGACGCTTATGAGTGCGGTAATGAACCTTCGGGTTCCGTGAAATTTGGGGAATTTCTTGACTAGCTGCAAACCAGTTAGCTTCTCAAGAAGGACTCTGCACCATGGAGTAAGTAAGTAATTATTAATACTTGTGTTAGTTTAATGTATGAACTTAAAAAAAATTGGAAATTTACTGACGAGTAAATCTGTTTGGACTGGAACCTTGTCTTATGAAAAATGAATTTACCGGAACGCGTTCTCAAAAAGGTTGAGAAACACTGGTCTGTGGGATAAACCCATATGAAAGTTGGAGATAAAATTTCTGTCTTTCTTGAATTCTAAACTAGATGGAGGTGAGTGTTCAGCTTCACGCACTGGCCACTTTACTCCTGAAGGAAAAAAAAAAGAGGCTGAGTGGGCCCCACGGCCAGTTTGGGCGCTTAGTGGAAGAGAAATATCCTTTTGCTTCTGTCAAGAATGGAACCACAATTCCTAGGTTGCCTGGTCATAGCCTAGTGACTATGCTGTATGAGCTATCCGGGCTCTCCCACTGGAATAGGGAATTTGTAAGTATTATCAATGCTGTGTGACAAATATTGAACCTTGCAGTGGGGGACAGTTGCAATGCAGTCATTCACACTCACCAAGACAAATAGGGGTGGAAGATCGGGCTGCTGGGGAAACATGGCCTGCAACCCCAATATTGTTCGGTGGCAACGTATATTGCAAGTGAGATTAACTTCCCATCGCTGCCTGATTTATGGGGTGACTTACCATCTTACTTTATATGGACCCTCCGAAACTACTTTCCAGTGTTACCACCTTGAGAAAACATGTTTCATCCATTATTACGTCATGCAAACGTGTACAGCCTTGTCTAGAGATTATGGTGGCACTGAGAGGAGTAGGGAGAGAGACACGTGTTGAGAGGAAGTGGAGGGGTTAGAATTCCCAGGACCCAAACTTAAGGTGATAATCTTATATTAACTAGGGTGATAATCTCTCATTAAAGTAGTTTAATTTAGATGTACAATGTCGGGGGGGGGCGTGTCAAGTTGCGTATTGGGGACGTGGTTAGGCACCTGGGGATTGTGAAGTCAGAGGTTAGAAGAAGATGTGTGTGTGTGTGTGTGTGTGTGTGTGGCAGTGTTAATCCCTTTGCAGGAAAATTGATCATTATGTTGGTAATTCCGTTCATTATTGATAATAGATTCAAGACACTAAACCAACAAAATACGCAAACATGTTCCTTAGATAATTGCATTACATTATCACACTGAACATTCCTACACGTTTCGGTCCGCAAGAAACCGCCACCAGGGAATCAAACAAAGTAATACAGCATTCAGTTTTATATACATCTGACGTGTAAAAGAGCCAGATGGTTACATTGTATGCATTTTTGGTGTAGTTGTATAAATGTGAATGATCTTGATATACAGTATCTTAGAAGGTGGTAGTAATGACAATTGTTGTTGTACCCATGACAGGCATGAACAATTATTATTTCTCTGTACCTATTATTATTTTGATCGAAGATCTTACTTTTTATGATTTTATAGACAGATACAGAAATGTCTTGCAGAAAAAATGTCAACAGTTTTTCCCTATTTATTCAAAAGTTATTTAACCCCTCAGTAATCAAGTCAGTGTAAATCAGTGCGGTTTGTGAATGATGAATTGCAGGGTGACTTAAGCTGAGTAACTGTACTCGTTTTGCCTGCAAGGACCTACACGTATATCCACAACAAAGAAACTCGAAGAGATTTGTGAGTTTGGATGTTGTTTGAACTGTAGACCTCCCAAATATGAAGAAAAAGTGAACAGCTTGCTATCCTCAGAAAAAATTAATTCAGTCTACGCCCTTCGAACCAAGATCCATTGTCATTTTGTCTTGCCTTCCACAACTAGGCTACCGTGTGACTTCTGTCTTTCAGGTTTCCACGCCAAAGTTCTTTATACTTTTGCATTCTCACATATGTGTCACATCCTTCTTGACGTGATCACTCGATTAATATTTGGTGGGGTTTATAAATCGCGTTTTTCACTGTGCGTTACTGAAGTGCCGTTTAACGACTTTAAACAAACATTATAACAACAGTAGTTGACAGAAAATTTTGTCTTAGTTGCATGAATTGAGTACGTTTTATTTCGGACTTCAGAAAAAAATATTTCTTTCGGAATTAGAAACTAGGGGCTCAAAAATAAATTGTGTGTAAAGTAGAGCAAATCATGGTCTACAGTTGTTTTGAAAGGGCCGCTATTGCAAGTGTTAGAAATATTACTCGTAAATATCCGAACGATTAATATTAAGGTCTGTGAGGGAAAGACGCAAGGGCGCTGAAAATATAAAAAATAAAGCTAAAGGATTTAAAATTTTATAACACTTTTGTGGTGCTGATGCTCTTATATTGTAGCGGAATTTGCTTTCCGAAATAAAGTAAGCGGAGAAATATTCAGACAGAAAAGATGTAATATTTACCGAGTGTGGAGTACCGCAAGAGAACAGACAATGTAAGGAATGAAAGGAAGGTAATTGAGATACTTATTTTCACAATTCAGAAAGATTGTGGGACATAGAGCAAAATACGCGAAGTATGTAGAACAATGAACTGACTGTATCTGAGCAGAGTCCGTTTTGAGAATCTAATCTGCCTTCGGCTATTCATGCAATTCCCAATAGAAAGAATGAATAAAACTCGCACATATCATAGTTTGATGCAACAATGTAATTTATTGAAGTTTCCTTAGCTCGACATGTTTCGGGCTCATACGTCTATTATCAGGAGCATTGGATGTTGAGTGGCAGCTTATGGTTTTCTGCACCGAGTTTTTGGATGGGTGGTGGGTGCACGGCACCATCCAAACCGTACACACGACCTACGCAGCGGCTGTCAAGACCACCACCCATCTACATACTCGGCGCAGAAAACCGTATGCTGCAACTTAACATTTAATGCTCCTGATGATGGGTGTATGCGCCCGAAACATGTCGAGCTAAGGAAACTTCAATAAATTACATTGTTGTATCAAGTTGGCATTTCACTTTATTTCATGATAAGATGCACAGTCAAACAACCCTCAAATATCATAGCTTGTAAATATGAAAACTTGTTGGGAGAAGAAACATAGAACACAAAGCAGGTTGAGATGTATAGCAACAGCCGAGTGCCTCAACCACACAATGAAGGACAAGAAAAGGAATTCCACTGCCTATCGCTGATTTCTATCCTGAGCCCGATGAATCTAATCCACAAACACGTGTGGAAGTTTGAGGATGCTGTCAGTTGCTAAGATTATGTAACCTCGGTGATGAGTAAATGAGTATGAAGTCTTCGAGTAAGGATACTGACAGGAGAAAACGGAAGTACACGGATAAAACCTGTTCCATTGCCATGTTATCTACCACAAATTCAATATTTACTAACTTGGGCTCCAACCCGAGCCTCTGCTTTAAAAGGCCGGCGACTAACCACGCTATTTAAGAGTGACACGACCTAAAACTCATAAGGTACGTATTTGAGATCTGCTTTAATATTATATTGCCTTACATTCTCAGATGATTTATTTCCTTCAAGATTCTCCAGCATAACTGTGTTAGCAATTCTTCAGCATCCCGTACGTGCTACATTCCCCGCCAACTTAATTCTCCTTTATTTTACAAAAATAGCAGCCAATACTGTCAAATACGTCAACTAATTGAAGGGCCGGAACCATTTGTCTTTATACAAGGAAGACGTAAAGCAAATAATTTAATTAGACATATGAATTTATATTATAATTTTCGTTTTAATATCTGTGTATAAGTACTTGTTTGAGTGTCCAGATACTTATTTTTCAGAACGTACCTCACAGTGTTATTCTAAGTCAAATAGGCATTAGTAAAAAAAAGGTAAAGTGTTCCATTTACAGGCCCGGTGTGGCCCAGAGGGTGGGTACAGGTATAGCTCTACTCTTCCATGACCGCGGCACTAGAAGGGGGTGAGTGGTCAGCAGCACGCTCCGGCCGCACTTTACCCCCGGGAAAGACCCGATACCCATTTTACAGGAGGCTGGGTGGACCCCAGGGCCGGTCTGGACGGGCAGAAAATATCGTCTCCACCGGGATTCGATCCCGGACCGTCCAGCCCGTAGCTCAGTCGCTATACCGACTAAGTTACCCGACCCACAAATAAGCTTTAGTAGAGCGATTTAAAGCCAGTTGTAGGCAATCTGCTGGAATTATAGAAATTACCGAAGCTACACTAATGAAATGGTTTCATGTGACAGCTACCCTCCCCCACCCGCACTCCCCCGGCAATTTCCACTGTTGTATTCACACAAGCCAATCAGTCATGTCCACAGCCAATGCTAACGTTTTATATTTTTCAATATAATAATGCAGCCCTCCTTTGTGTGTTGACTGGAATGTTCATTCGCCCTCGCTACAAGTTCAGCTAATTATTTTACCATTTCCAGGCAAAGTTATACACCAAACAGCGAGACTCACTCATGTTTATGATTTATAATATAACATGTGATTCATTTAAAGCTGTTTAAAAATTGTAACCTGGACGTATAAAATGTTTACGTGATTACGATGCCGTTACGTGTTAAAACGCTCTGTAATTATTCACTGTCGCATCTCTGACGGTGATATAGGGTGAGGCGATGGGCTGGTGGCGTTCATTTTGAATTCTTATTTTAAAGTTTTTGTGTTGCATAAAGTTGAAGATTCCTACCTTCAGTCTTTTGGGGAGTGGTGACATATTATTAAAATGTAAATAACTCGTCACGACTCTTAGCTAATTTCAACAAAATTTAATGTTATACTAGGAATAAATAAATATCTAGTCTGTATCCAATCGAGCTCTTCTCACCATACTGTATACCCAAAATCTAACAACCCTAAATGCTGATACTTTAAAAACATTGAGCGATATATTTTGCAGGGTTAAGACGCCACGTCACTGGGTAATCCGATACCGAGTTTTCGAGGCTACTTAGTTTCTTAATCTTCAAGAACTAAAATATTCTGCTTGGCTGTTTATAACCTGGAAGATGATTGGATTATTTTGACTCGAAATGTCGGTAACCCATTACCCAGTGACTCAGTATCATATACCAGATTAATGGAATCCTCAGCTATACTCCTGCGAGAACCTCAAAACTTGTTTTAAAAATAGTTTTCAAATTGTGTTCAAATGGATTTATGCAAAATATTTTAAATTATAATGAAGAAAACTGGGGGGGGGGGGGTTTAACAATTTTAATTAGACGAAGAAACATTAGGTCCAAACTTTTCATTTCATTTTTAAAAAAATATAACTTTTCATAGTTAAATAAATAAAATAACCGTAATTCACCACGTTTCTCCTTTCTGAAATCATGATGCGTCCCGCGTCGTTGCTCTTACATCAATAAAGTCAAAAAGTCATTTCAATTTCCCAAATTCTGAACACAAATTAATGTCCAATAACTTATCTTTTTTCCATGGACTACACTGGTCACTGCCTTCTCAACTTCCTCGTAATTGAAATAAAATTAATGGCTGTTAAAATGTCGTTTCGTGGGCCGGGTAGCTCAGTTGGTATAGTGACTGGCTACGGACTGGACGGTCCGTTAATCGAATCTCGGCCGGGCGAGATTTTCCGGCCCTGTGGCTCACCCAGCCTCCCGTACAATGAGTATCGGGTCTTTCCCGGGGGTAAAGGTAGCCGGGGCGTGGGGCTGACTCCCCACCCCCATCTGAGGCCGAGGTCCTAGAAAGAGTAGAGCTGTAACTCTACTCACCCTAAGGGCCTTCGTGGCCTATAAAAAGGGTGAAACCTACCTACCTACCTACCTAAAGTGTCGTTTTAAGGCTGAGAATTCAGATACGAGACAGACTAAATCTTGAATTTCATTAAAACTATTAGTTCCGCCCAAATATTTGCCATCTAATGCTTCCAAACTAAATGACTTTCTGGTCCAGATTATTAATTACCAACTAAAGCAATATATTTCCAGGCCCGAAACATGTTGGAGTCGAATTCTTTTTTATCTTCCAAAACTTGCTGATCCTAATAAAATTATTTCTATCCGCGAAACAAGCATAGATAACAAATTTCTGTATTATAATTTCCATATCCATACAGTGACTGATCCAAGCAGAGTGTTGGTAATTCGCTTAGAAGAACATTTAACCCTTCAAACGCCGAGTTAAATCCCATCTGCGATTTCCTGGCATTATTAAGAGCTCACCCTATTCTCCACGTTAGCAGGATAAGGGTTAAGACACCTACATAGCATTTTATACATAAGAACAAGTTTTATATTCATGGCCATCAGAAATTCAAGTCTGACGCACTTCTTTTCAGTATCGATACTCCACATAATATCTTCAGAATTCCATAAATTATCAATTCTGAGAAGCATTTCCCATCCTCTAATCATTTACATAAACCATCTTTTCCTTAATAGGCGTTGAAAGTATTGAGTAGGTGAAGGACTATTGGCTTCTCAAGAAGGAATCTCTTGGACAGTGTTGGTTGAGTATTACTGATCCCACGTTTTTTTTATTCCCCTGCAGATGAAAGGAAAAAAATGATTTCCGATCTCATAAATGTTGAATGACGCAACTAAACAATTTCATCCCCTAAAATCGTTGAACCAATGAAAATATTCTCCGTCCACTACGACAGTTCTCTAAATTTTACAGGAACACCAGAACAAGAAATTCAACAAATATATTAGGTGGCAAGTTTCTGTGCAGAAGTGAGGAAGTGAGAGCGTGTTTTAACGAGTCCCTGTGGGGCTGAAAGTAAGAGGGGTGGGGTGGGATCTAAACCTGCAGTAGATTGCAAGTTATAACTCCAGCGGGAGTCACGCCCATATACCCAAGGTTATACCCAGTACTTATTATCGGACCGTCTGACCAGATAACTGGCTGGACATATACAGCCGTTGCTATATATAATCTCTAAAGCTTCCAACCATTAAAACCACCGGCAAATCCTATACGTACACACACTTATGCCTGCACCTCCACTTCAGTCCTCGTGTGCACGCGGTGGTAAGCTCAAACGTTGCCTTCTGTCTCCTCAAACACTAAGTTGTATTTGAGCTTAATCCTTAATTAATCGAGAAGTGTTCGTTTACCTAATGAACGCAAATGTTTCTCAGTGAAATGGTACACTTTGATATACGAGGGTTATCCAGAAAGTAAGTTCCGATTAAGAAAAAAACAAGAATGTATTACAGACCATGTATATTGCCATTTGATGTACATACCGTACACCACTTTTCGACATAGTTTTCCACCATTGTTGAGGCACTTGTCATAGCGTTGCACCAGTTTTTGTCTCCCTTCGTCATGGAATGATGCCGCCTGCGATACAAAGCAAGTGGTAAAAGCTTCTTTGACCTCAGACACAATTTTGTGAAGAAGTGACCGTGAAATTTGAGGAAAATGCAGGGAAAGTGGCTTAATGGTGAATCGTCTGTTCTCCCTAATCTTCGCTTCAACTGCACGCACCAAATATTCATTCACCACAGACGGTCGGCCGCTCCGCGGATCATCATGCACATCTTCGCCTCCTTCATTAAAGAGTCGCACCCATCTCCGTACCATTGAACTACTCATGGCATGTTTTCCATACACGTCACAAAGCTGACGATGAATTTTAGCCGGTGTCATGTTCTTTGCATTCAAGAAACGGCTTACAGACCGCATTTCACATGCGGCGGGATTCTCTATTTTCTTAAACATTATAAACACTGTTCGAATGCCTGCAAATTCCTTTCGTGCCTTGCCACAGAATCAACAAACTCGGCACGCATGCGCACCATCGTGACTGCAGCGCTGCAGAGGCAATTTTCGCAAACGGAACTTATTTTCTGAATAAACCTCATACTAAATTGTTTGGTATTTTACAACATTGCACAAATGTGCGGAGTCGGATTTTTCTTCCATATGTAAAGGGGGGTTCTTGGGAAGTTCGTAATCACTTGTATGTAAGAAATATATTCTTTCTGTGGAACCAAATGGCCACCTACTTTGTCCGTGTGAACTTGAGATAGGACCACATATTAAACTCAAAATACTTTGTGTCGGTTTCAGTGGTGAGCTTGGACACATGATGTGACGGTAATAAATTTCGGTTCCAAGAGTGTAGGTAATACGCTGAATACAAGGAAATAAATAAATATAGGCCGTTAGACTGAGGGCAGCCAGTTATAGAACTTCGATCTGTTTCGAAGAAGAAATGCTAGAGAACAAGATAATTTTGCTGCCGTGATATCCCAATAAGCTGAATAAGAATAAATAACACCGCTGATGCAGCCATTGTGAAAGCAATCGTGGATCTTTCAGTAATATGTTCGTAGGGTACAAACGGGAATAAAGTGAAATAGGGTGTTATTTATTGATTCGGTTTTGGGTCGGCGGTGACAGGTATTCTTATTTTAACATGGAGTATCTTGATCGGCCCCTACTGAAAAACTGTGTTATGAAATTAATTGTGTTTCAGAAATTGGGTGTGAGTACACAAGGAAAGTTAAAATATTTGAAGTTAGATTTCATTCATGGGTTTTGTTAAGACTTTTACGAAACTTCGGAATTTGTAACGGAATATCTTGAGAAGTTGGATAGCTGTACATTCAAGACACTTTACTTTGCAGTCAGATTCCTTAACATTTCAAAAAAGAAAGTGCCACCTGTGTTCCGTTTTAGTTCTGTTCATCGTGAACAGGGTTATGGACTCCTGTCGACGAGAGGAAGACCACATAAGTAGCTTGCTTCCCTTTGCATGTCACATATTGCACACCCCTGTCCCCACTGCTGACAACAGGAAAAAAACATAAAGGCTAAGATTGAGTATACGTGCTAAATCCTGGGAACGGTGCTCGCCACTTAGACGTTTGGCACGTATTTATTCTGTGTTTGATCCATATTCAGCCCTTCACTTCTTACATATATGCCTTACGAGTAAAAGTCCTTGATGTCCATTGACGTGATTGGTTACAAGAAAGAACAGTTCAAAAATATGTCGGGAATATGAATCTCTTTTGTCCTATCCAAACTAGCTGAAAACTGACGCCTCGTCAACCCGCGCAGCAGGATGACATGCTAAGGTTAGCTTAGGAAAGTATGAGCTGTGCATTACCAATTTCTTGCTCATAGGTAGTTGCTGCTTGAAGTAGGAAGGCACGATTACGTCGTCGTTCTGCATTAAAACTGTTTTGTAATCGGTAGAAAAAAATGACGAAACGAGAGTATTCAGCGATGTTGTAATCTTTCGTCTTCGGCCTCCAGGACGTAATTGTCAACATAAAGAAGACTGGACCTGAAGTGTTCTTTCCACAATACATTATGATAATCTTTACCAACAGTCTTTTCAAATAAGAAAGTTCTTCTTCTGAAAATAACACGCCCATATACGAAGCACCTCTCCTGTTATACTCCTTGTACCAACAATATTCCACCACACGTTTGACACATTCTCTGTCCCTACTGCTGTTGCTCTTTACACTGTCTGGAATCTTCCATATTTCCAGTCTTCTGTCCTATTACACGGCTTCGCTCGCCAAAATATATTTCCGGCTTTCCTACATGTTCACAGACACCGACCGACTTTTCTTCGAACTGTTACTCGCTAAGAGACTTCAGTTTCCTCTTTACTCCCTTAGCGCTTTCAAGAGTTCACTGTAATTTTGATTGTTGGGGTTTCACTCCTGGTTTCCAAAACAATGGGTCCGCTTTGGGGGTTAAGTTGCCTAATGAAAAAAGGGGGGTTTCCGTGCCTTTAGGCAAATTAATCAGTTGCCATCCTCAGATTGACTTAATATGGTGGGACCCGTACATCGGCCACGCGGGGGGCATCGTATCGGAGGGCAAACAGTCAAATCGTCACTCTCCCACACGCCTTCTTCTATCAGTTTTTCAAAAGGATGCCCCTGTAATAAATTTCACATTTATTCAACATGAAGAAGGCAACTACAGGCTCCGTTGAACGTATGGGTCTGTAGAGTGGACCTAGTCGGACTGACGGACAAATCGAAACAAAAAGCTCCCCCTACCGTCTCGCGTACACAGTGTAGTTCAGACCGTCAGCTGCATTGGATTCTGCGCCGGCCAGAAAACTTTGCCAAAACTATAGGTCACTTTAGAAATCTGCATCGAATGTCAGAATCTGCGCGTGGGTGAAAGAAATGTTGACCGCGCATCCAGTTTCCTCTTTGGCACGGCTATGGAATTAATTATTCAGATTCGGGAGGTGCACACGTTCTTATTCCTGCCTTGTTTTTAGCGGTCCCTTATACCACTCCACATTATACAACGTCAGTGTACAGAGCAGGTACGTTAAAAAATTGTACCGGTTTCGAATCGCGACTGGTTAACCTTAGGTTTCTTGCAGTTTTTTCCACCATATGTTTAGTGGAATACTTGACACTCCGCATGTCTGATCATTCTTTGCCCGCGTGTCGGCTGTCAAATTTGTTCTGGTTTCCTTAACCCTTATCCTGCTAACGCGAAGAATATGGTGAGTTCCTAATAATGCCAGCAGATGGCAGATGGGATTTAACTCGGCATTTAAAGGGTTAATCATGTTAGGCTGCGATATTACCGTAAATTACACCATGATCGCCAACTTTTAAGTCATGTGAAATTTGTCCCTGGAAATTTGTATTAATTCAGTGATTGAGTATACACGAAAGCATAGTTAAATGAAGTAAGAATCAAACTTAAGCCGCCAGTAAATATCTTCATTTCTCCCTGTTAAGTGCTAAAATTTACGTCCAGCAAGTTTCAGTATCTGCAGATTTTCGCATCTTTTACTAACAGTAATACATTTCAAGATTCTTTTCCACATTATCAGTGCAATGATAATGACTGCCTGCAGCATGCAACATCCTGAAAGCCTAACATTCATTCAACAAATCACGAAATTTTCCAATCTTCATAAAACTTGAAAGTTTCTTGACCGTATTCACAAGAACCGTTAATTTGATTATATCCTGAACCACATTAATTTAGTAGAAATCAATGCGCTTTGCCTCCTTAAAACTAATTTTAATATTATCCTTCCATCAACACTCAGTTCTCCAATGCGATTTTTTCTTCAAGTTTTCTAGAACAAAATGTGTTTCATAATAGTTGAATAAAGAGAGACCAACTTCATGTCACTTGCGTTATTATTTCATTATTTAATGCTCAACATGTTTCGGATGTTAGTACATCCATCCTTAGGAGCTTGTGACTTATTTGTTGAGTTATTTCATGTGTTGTATTGCTCTGGTACGATGTGTGTTGGTGTTACATTGTGGTTTGGCTGGGGTGATGTGGTATTCGGATGCA
>Ga0123352_10015970_pt1 | contig 11957 bp, 8 predicted proteins | sample TergutLab28metaG_FD_89700 | JGI IMG/M metagenome (GOLD analysis project Ga0123352, IMG submission 89700) | Labiotermes labralis P1 segment gut microbial communities from Petit-Saut dam, French Guiana - Lab288 P1 | ecosystem: Host-associated > Arthropoda: Insects > Digestive system > Gut ...
AATATTAGGATGGATCTCCAGGAGGTGGGATGTGGTTATGTGGACTGGATTGGGTTGGCCCAGGATAGGGATAGGTGGCGGACGCTTGTGAGTGCGGTAATGAACCTTCGGGTTCCATGAAATACGGGGAATTTCTTGACTAGTTACAAACCAGTTAGCTGCTCAAGAAGGACTCTGCACCATGGAGTAAGTAAGTAAGGTTGTTAGTTAGATACCGTAGTTTCGGGAAATCTATCGGTCCGATTTTCAAGGGACATGTAGTCCAAGGCGAAGACAGCTTGTCCCGAAAGGCAGTACCCAAGTACCAATCTAAGCTGCGTAAAATCCCAGAAGAGTGAACACCTTTTTGACGCTGACCGGTTACGTATTTTGCTTATTTATTGTCTAATAAAATTTGCATAAACATATTTTCTGGAGTTTTCTCCCTGTGTAATCACTGTGTAAATAAGCATCGTGTATTGACAGTTGTTTTCGGAGAAGTAAGCCTGAAGACCGGTAAAGAACCTGTCCCCAAAATCAGTATATTATTTAATCAGCACACCAACTAATGCACATACATAAAATTGTTACATTAAATCATTTAAAATCGCTCCAATATGTTTCGATCCTAAGATCATCTTCAGGGAGCTACACTGTTCCTTGTTAAGTCACATATTTAAAATCACTCACTGATTAATTTCCTTATATTAACTTGGTGCTGTGGCAGCATGGCATATTGTGTAAGTCGTACGCTGCTGAGAATGCGCCTGACTATAGGTGTGTGTCTGTGTTAGGTTGCGTGAGACTCTCGCAAGGCACAGTGTAGCTCCTTGAAGATGATCTTAGGAGCGAAACATGTTGGAGCGATTTTAAATGTTTTAATGTAAAAATTTTATGTTTGTGCATTAGTTGGTGTGCTAATTAAATGACTCTACGAAATGCACGGTGCAACGATAAAGATCAGTACATTATATTTCCGTACATGCGATGTAAAACATTTCCATCTTCCATGAGTTCAAGGAAGTATCTGCTTCAACACGAGCCTTCATTAAGAGAGATATGAAATTATTCCAATCATAACTGATCGTTGGTAAATTAAACGTAAATTTGTCGATACATGGGTTCGGAATGGTCCATTATCAGCCAGACTCATTCGATACTTCCTCGGGAACCTTACGGATCATCTTCAGAACAAAGAAAATATCTGACTGCGATGAACGCCATTCACTAATCGAATATGGTCCGATTCTTCCTTTAGCTGTAATCAGCGGTACGTTCAGGCTGGAATTAGGAAAGCGACTTACGGAATTAAGAATGGCGCTGTCAGTTTCCACTTTACCAGAATAATACATCACATTCCAAAATGAAACTAAAATTTCAGTGTTGCATATGATGCTTCAGCTTCTCCAGTGTTTACGATGGCCAATATTAAAACGTAAAACGTTCTTCTCAGTTTCAACACTCGAAGCGACTTCTACCTCGACTGGACCTTCTCAATCTACTGCTGAACTTTCTCCAACTTCAGCCACTTGAATTCCGACGTCTTCCGTAACGCCATTGCTGCCATTGTAATCTCGCAAATCCTCCCCATCACAAAAGTCCTGAAAACGATAGTGAACACCCCCGCCCCGCCCCAATCTCCAATCGTCCGTTCCACCCTTTGTTGGAGTGTCGTCTGAACCCGCACTCTCACTCTGTCTGGGTTCTGGGGAGGAATGGAAGGTTTCGTTATTCGTATCTCTTCCGCTGTTGAGACCCTTGTACTTTTCAGACCGTGGATAGATGCCAAGACCAACTTAGATGTTGTGGGCATACGTGTTGGTGGGCATTGGGGCTCCTTCAGAGTTGAACTTTTTGCCTTCTCTCGGTCTAGATCGTGCATAGCTGTGAAGTCGAACGGCGATGATCTCTGTTTGTCCACACAGATTTTCACAATTTAAATTCCTTGAAACCAAAATACAGGAGACGATAGCATATGATTTACGGATGTATGAAAGATATTTCGATGTGCAAAACGAATGCTTATTCCATATGTAGCTCATTTGCTCGGACCGAAGAGAGAATGCTATATGTCGGGTTCAAATAAATGTTCGACACAGTAACGTCAGGCCCACAACCAGGACAAAATTTTATATATATATGTCCCAACCGACATAATTTCTGACTGACCCGATATCACTAGACGCTGTAGTATGTGAGTCTGAATAAACAGCAGAGCAACCGCAATAATTCTTTGCACAAAAAAATCTCTATCTTTTTGATTTGAAACTTAGTGGAATAGTTATCAGTAGGCTCCAGTTGAAATGTGATGGCACCCGGTGACGCACGGTAAGGGCAGTGAAGGGGAAACTGGCGAATGGAGTGAGTAGCCAGTACCCTTCCCAGTACCTCGGATCATGGCGTATCCAGCGTTAGAGTCCAGTTGAAACCTGGTGGCACACGGTGACGCACGGGATGGGAAGTGAAGGGGAAACTGGCGAATGGAATGGGTAGCCAGTAACCTTCACATGACCTCGGAACTTGGTGTACCCAGCATTAGTACCGCTGATGCGCACACCTCGGCTGCCAGTAGTCGACTGAACTGACGCCCCTGCCGAATTAAATGGACTCGTCCGTTAAGCCGAAAGACGAAATCTGGTTTCTGCGCGTGTGCCATCACATTTCAACTGGTGTCTACCCTGTGATCACCTGCATGAACGTTGCATTGCACGCAGAATTATATTTTATAAGAGAAAAGCACACAAATATTTGGTAGGGAACCCCGAAGAACAGCGTTCGCTTGGATGACACAGGAATGGAGGAGAGAGTAATGTTACAAGTAGATCTTAAAGAAACAGGATGGGATGCGTGCACTGCAGTCACGTGGCTGAAGATATGAACGGCATTGTGACATGGCAATGAACATCCGGTTTTCATAAAATACGGGGAAATGTTTACCTGCTGAGAAACTAGCAGGTTCTCTATAAGGACTCTGATCCACGGAGTTAGTGTGTTTAAGCCTTTAACACGGCACTTCTCGTCAGTGTCCTCCTACACTTGATGTATTGCAACGAAAAGAAAATTAATTGACTTCACACGGATAAAGAAAGCTCTCCGTACCTAATGTCTAAGTTTCACAACCTATACTTTACTTTTCTTCAATTATAAATTTTTGTTACATTGATATTATCTCTGTTTTCAAGACATTTTTTAGTCCGTGTTTAGCCTATCCAGAACTTTGAGTAGAAGACCCAGTATTAACAGACACAAATAGCAAAAGAATGATGTGGATGTGGAAGGCTATTCACAGTATGAGTCCATCGTTTGTGCATTTAACGTAACATGTCTTGTATCTCTCTATATCCAACTGCATTTCCAACATATTTAAGCGGTCTCTCTCATAAGAAACTTCTTAAATCTTGGGCTTCTTTTTTAAATATCTCCTTTTTCTTTCTCCTGTAAAGTCAGGGCTCCTTCCTGGCCATTCTGTGGGACCAGTGATCAAATTATTTTCCATGAAATTTATCACCCAGCCATTATCGTAACGTCATTGCAAAGAAGCGGCCCGGCCTCACATGCTTATCGGGTTCATTAATCTTGTTTCATGGACATCTAATTGGACTCAATGACGACGAATCGCCCCTTCGGAAGATAGAATCTACAAACACACACACAAACACATATATCCAATCCAAGTAAAGAGGGGATTCGAATGTGCGATCTCAGTGCTCGAACTGTAGAAGGGAGTAAAAGCCTTGGTCCAAGATGCTACTGTGATTAACCCCACATTATGCACGTCACTATAATTTCTACACTTAAATGTATTATAAAGTTCGATAATTGTAAGAGAAGAGAAGAATATCCTGGACCAGACGCAATACCATTTCTAAAGTCTCCAAGTGATAAAGGTCCTTTTTGCGGTAAGCGAATGACGTTTTTAGCCCACTGTATGGCAGTAGGTTTGTTCAGTTTATTACCCTTTCGTATAAATAGGTATGTGTACATGTGAGCCTATGAATGCCTTTCTGTATGTACATATGTACGTTTGTATCTACGTAAGCCTATATTTCGCTCTATTTAGCTACCATTAAATAGGTGTGCAACAGAACAGGGGCAGCTTACATTACTTCCAGCAAAATTATTTGTTTAATATTTTGCTGTAAACGGGGTGCTGTGTTATAAATTGGCTGATCAAATGTCCTTAAACGATATTTACATGGGTTATATAAAAATTCAGAGACAAATAATTAAATTATACAGATATACGCTCCAGTTTAATAAAATGTGACATGCTATGAGAAAGAATCTGCAATTCTGATATTCTGAATATTGATCACTAACTACTGGGCAAGTTATTAATTAAACCCGTTGCCCATTCAACACTACTGGTTAGGTAACTTTGTGTTCTATGTGCATATGTTTGCAGGATTTGAATGGTAGCCAACAATAGCAAATTATCCATAACACAATGGTGCAATAATTACAGACTTCAATATCTCTTACTCACATCTTATACACCTGAATTCAAGCTACTTTAAGTTCAAGTTTTATCAGATAATCTCATATCTTACAGTCAAATAGATCAAACGCCCATTGTCCTCGTAAAAACAGGCAGAAATATGGACATATTTAAACCTATAAGAAAATGTTCTGTTTTATATTTGGTAAGTTTCGCAACAGACTGACTTAGCTGCAGGCAACGAGTGCAGCCAATCGCGACATTTCACAAGGCAAAATATATAGCAGTTAAGCGTGGAATTTTCTGAATGTGTAAAGCAACCAAACTACTGCACACGGGATTTTTACAACACGATCTGGATGTACGTACATCTGTTGCATTTTTGGGGCTGTGAAAACTGCTGTAAATGAAAATATTTTCGGCTCCTTCATCCACACACAGCAAACGAAACTCATGATTGGCTAAGGACATAAAATGGAATAATATGGATAATATGGGATAATTTGACGTAACAGAAGTCCACAGTTTTATGAGCTATCGAAGCTGATGTAATCTAAATATTTATAAAGAAGTTGGTACGATTATTTACCGTGTTGCTGTATCTGCCAAGTGGTAAAATTTGTCATCGCCCGTAAGAACCTAAAACCAGAACTGATTTACTTAAAGAGACTTCACAGATACAAGGAAGTCAAAATTTTGAATACGCAGTCAACACTTTCGCAAATTCGAATCTGGCCTAATAAAGACCTCCGGGCTCGAATATGGCAGACTTTTTCAGGCACATGAAAAGTTATGAAGGTTCTTCTCAACACAAGGAAGTAACTGCAGAAGAACGTGAGGTGAAACTTGATGCATTATTTCGTCGTAAAGCGTGGCCATTCACGTGTCGGCCACGTATGTGTAGGTCATTGGAGGTCTTTCTGATTTACATTTCATCCCTAACATTTCTATCCCACTTAGCAATGCCCGACATGGTCCAAATTACATGAATGCTAAATTATGGACCTATATCGTTTTCCGATAATGGAATGGGTTATCCCAGGCCAGCATCCTCGTGCTCTTGCACAGCGGACAACCAATGAGGCCTGTGACACTCCAAACGACTACATCACCTTTAAATGCTTTTGGGAACTTTAAAACCAATGATTACAGAAATGAGATTTAAATAAGGGACTCCTAGTTATGAAGCTTTCAAAATTGAAGCATCTATTTGGGGGTTTTACGTGTAATTTAAAGGGCGGAACGAACCAGCAAGAGCAATTTCGATTTGAACACAAGATAAATACTGCGGCCCTCTTCAGTCCCGCATAGGTTGAAAAATTTTACGAAATAAACATGGAAAACGATAGTCTATAAAATAATGGCTCTGGGACAAGCGGGTTTTGTTTAAAGGGAACGATTATATGCAATTCATTTTCAAGAATTCTGGTTGAATGTGATATTTGCAAAGGAAGTATATGTCAATTGTTTCTGCCGTAAATAGATACGTTATCTGTACAGAGAGAGGGTAACACGAATGTTATTTCAAGTAATAAAGAAGAGGAGAAAGTAGAGTGCTTTGAAGACAAATAATTAAAAAGGAATTGATGAATTTAAGTGGAAAATATATCTAATCGATTTCAGGCAATCTCGAATAATGTTTACATATATTTTTGCATTTTTTTTTACAAATTCTAATGGTTACTGCGTCACGAATAGTTAACGAATTGACAGCATAATATGATTTTAAAATAAATCTTTTACTTAGAGAATATCTAATACGGCAAAATGATATGGTGCAGTTTTAAGGACAAATCTATGCAATCACAGTGTGTAATGGGCAAGTGTTATTATGAAAACTTATCATTTGTAAACCAAGCAGAAGAAAGTTTAAGCCAATGCACGCATTACTTTGCGCAACACGCAATCTGTCCGTAATTTCTACCCATTATTCCAATTTATTTGGCAAATGATTGTAAAGATAGATAGAGAAGCTTTATTGCTGGCTGGAAAAGAGGTTGATATAGCAGTAAATACTGAAAAAAAACACAGTATTATATGCTCGTATCTCACCAAGAGAATGCGTAAAGAATCGCAAAATATAGTCAGGTAATAAATCATTTAAACATGTGGCGAAGTGTAAATATTTGGGAACGACACATTATCAATCAAAATTGCATGCATGGAAAACTTAACAAGAAATTACATTCGGGGAACTGCCTGCTACCATTCAGTCCAGAATAATTGGTCTTCCCGGTTGCGATCATCATCATCATCATCATCATCATCATCATCACCACCACCACCACCACCACCATAACCATCAAAACCAGCACCATCACCACCATCAAAACCATCACCACCATCAAAACCATCACCACCATCACCACCACCACCACCGCCACCACCACCACCATCTAGCTATCACGGAGTGGGGCCACTTGGTGGCCCATTCCGGTCTCACATTTCCAGAAGTCTCTTGAAGGTCTCCCATGATTCCTTGTGTCTTTTTGGTCTGTAGTTTTTCTATTATCCTCGGTAATCTTTTACGAAGCATTCCTTTTACATTTTTTATCCAATTTTTTCCGTAGTCCTGCATTTTATCCAAAACTGGGGTTATATTTAATTCCTTTGCAATCTTTGTATTTGTTTTATAATCTGTCCAAGTGTATCCTGCTCTTTTTCTCACATATTTCATGTCTAATGCTGTTATTCTTCTTGAGTCTATGGCTTTTATGGTCAAATTCTCACTACTGTATAAGGAAGCTGGAAGGGTCAGTGTATTGTATAATTTCATTCTTGTTGTTTTTAAAGTTTTCTGTGGTCTAAATGTATTCTTTACAAAACCTATTATTTTCAAACAGTTATTCAAGTTTTTTTTTTTTACCAAAGTCCACTTATATTTCACAATATATCAAAATTCTTATGTAGTTACAGGAATTTACTTGTTCTATAACTTTGTTATTTATTACAATTTTACTTCTAACTAGATCTCGTACTTTAAATATCATAATTTTTTTATATTGGTATAATTAAACCACGTTCTATTGTTATTTGAAGCGTAAATATTAAAATAAACAGAAATACATTTCCTGTGGTATTGTATGGCTTGAGAGTGTTCGAGAACAGGGTACTGAAGAGGATATTTCGGTTTCAGAAGGAGGAAGTAACAGGAGGCAGTATAAAATTGCAAAATGTGGAGCTTCATATTTTACAATTATCACTAAATAGTATTAGGGAGATGAAATCAAGATAGGGTCGGACGATATTTGTAGACAGCACTGGGGAGGGGAAAAACGTACACGGATTTTTGGTGGGAATACCGAAGAAAAGAAAGTCAGACAACTTGAATTTCCAAAGTTTTTAGGGTCAGATAGCTCACTATGGCGCAATCACAGAAGTGGAATTTTTAAAAATTCAAAAGTAGTCTCATATTAATTACTCTGAATACATAAATAATTTGTTGTCACATTCAATAACAATGGCACAGTATGATGAAAAGTTCCTTCGACAAACGTCTGTCCCCGAAATTTCTGTCGTCGAAAGGAATCTATTATCACAGCCCGTCCTTCATGTTGTAGTTGAGGTTCATATTTAATAATGCAAACGGGGATGCCCTCTTCCTGTCTCTAAGGATTTTGCAATGGTATATCCTCCTAAATACGAAACACTTTTCGGCTGTTTGTTTAATCAAGTTCAGAGGCGCGGTAAGCCTGCAGCTCCCTGGCAACGTTCCCCAACTCTGGTATGTAACAAAGAATGATAATGTGTAACTGTAGTCTTAAAACTCGATCAAGTTCCCTGCCCAGGACCTTATTGCATAAAATTTAATTATGCAATATCATTTGATGTTTTTTTTCCTGATGATGAGCCATTGTAGATTGAAACATGTAGGAATTCTCAGTGCTATAATATAATATAAATATCTAAGGAGGAATATTGAGCATTTTGTTGGTGGAGTGTTGTAAACTGGATGTCAAAATCATCGTCTTCTGGGCGTGAAATTGTTTAGTTTGGTAGAAATATACCAACATCTCGAAGAAATATGTTGCCTACATCTTCAGGACGACAAATTTCGAATGTACACTCAGGAGTTACTAGTCGTTATCTTGTTTGGAAGTCGTGTAAAGTAACAACAGTCATCGCAATTATGGCTATTGGACATTTTACTGGTTCTTAGATTTTTGGAAATACTGTCGCCTAAAGTTTTCGATAACTCCAGTTTTCCAGAGAGCTCTTAACGGATAAGTACATCTGCATTGCTGGAGAGGTTATAAATAACTATTCCAATCCGGCACACTTAAATTTGAGAAGAGTATCACGTTCCTTGCTGAATAATGTGTTCCAATAACGTTTACTTTCTCTAGAATCAGCAGTTGGGCGCATCACCGACCACCAGCTGTGGAAGCAAAAATGTTCACAAATACTGAAGAAACCCACTCTTTGTTCATCACCCTCTTCCGTTCCAATCGAGCTACCGGGCAGCCGTTCGAGCGACCTAGGCCATGAAATATGCATGAAGGCTCTGCCAAGCGCTGTCGGCCTCTTGCTCTCGTCCTACCCAGGACATCGCAATGCACAGTAGACCTATTTGAGTGCTTGTCGAACTAAATAAGCGTGAGTTACTCGCTGCTATCCTACGAACTTGCAGATCAATGTAGACTTAACAAACCTCAACAATGTGTTTACTTTCCCCTACAGTGAGACAAAACACCTACACAGGCACTACTCTCACCCACACTTCAACATTAAGCCAGATATGGATAACCACATTAACCCTCTGGGAAGAAGTAAATACAAAATTTAAGTATGGGGAGGGTTGTTTGAAACCACAAGTTCTGTTTGCTGTAAGCCGCGATAATACCACCTTAATGCTCCGTTTGAAATGCAGGATGTATGAAGTTTATCTACTCTCTGGATAGGGTGGAGAGGACGAGATAGGAATCGTCAATGGCTTCTGAGCAGAGAAATGGACAATTTTAAACATTTGGTCTGTAATGAAGTACACGGTCGAAGAAGCAATTTAAAACGTAAGAAATATTCAAGAATTTTAATATAAGAATAGGTGCTTCATTAGAGACATGGAAAATAACTTTTCAAAATAGGGGAGAGAAGGGACAGAAATGTAGGTAAAATGGATTAAGCCGGTTGCCACGTGACGCTGGACATACATACTCATCTGAGTGCTGAAAGAAGGCATTTCCTTTTCAAGGCTGTAATAGGTTTCAAAGCAGAGGTAGCACGCATTGCATGAGAATGTGAAAAGGGAGACATATAGACATGCTCTCAGCACAGTACCTCCCAATTCGAACTCCTTCCATTTCTGTAGAAAAACACGCCGTATGCCGTACCCTCTGTGTTCAATCCAACCTTTACAGAGCTGGTCATTGTGTTACATATAATATCGTTGTCTCTTGACAGAAACATGATGGATGTACAAGCAAGTCTACAGCACATTACACACACTTCGGTTTCAGTTAAAACGACACAGTTCGAGGAAAACTCTCCTACGTTAGGAGGCTCTACTTTTTTGACAAGCCAAATCATTGGAACAGTGTTCTTCTTGAGGAACAAATTTTTCGCCAATTCCAAAAAAAAACTTCCGCATTGTGTGGAATATGAAAGTTCATTACAGATTTCGTAAACGCCCGCCAACAGTCCATATCACTAGTCAGAAAAATACAGTCCCTATACTCCCACTTTATTTCTTTATCCCACAAACTTGTCACTCCTGTGAAAGGAATCAACATTTTGTTTGCAGTATATTGAAATATTAAGACACTAAAGCGTTGCTCATGTCATAGTAAAGCACATATATCTTCTTCCGAAAAAGGTTTCTTCTTTCTTAACACAGTCAGTTGTAAGAAGTTAACATTTACAAAAGCCAATAAAGCATCTTCTCTCATAATTCTGAACTTACATAATAATCTGCATCACCTGTAAAGTCGGGTAACATAATAAAACTGAGAGAGGAGAAATAGCTCGCTGATAAATTGGGCGCGGTTGGCCCAAATTACCGCCCAGAAAGAAAATATTTCACACATTCTTTATCTCAGTATTTAACCAACTTGATGCACAAAATTTGTTTCACAATAAGTTTTATTTCATGCCTCGTTGTATTTTATACACATTTTGTTCGATACGAACCTTTCAAACCAACTTCTTCGTCCTCCGACATTTTAAAGCGTCAGGGAAATTTCGATTACAAAGAAGTGACTGCATTTCAGATTGTAGCCAAATTGTGCGTTTTACATAAAGTCTTTACACATGGCACGTTCTGACACAGAGAATTCAAATTAACTGCTCTTTTATTTTGGCGTCACAAGTTTTGAATGTGTAACACCGATGAAATATCATAGCTCACTGCAATATTGATTAAATACATGATTTTAGAAGTAACTACAGTAAAAAATGAATTGTTAACTTTGAGTTTCCCAACTAATTTTCGCACAGAACTTGACTACTAAGTTTTAAATTTGGCATCGGACATCTTGGAGTAACCTGAAGACTGGGGTATGAAATTCTGTGGAATGTTTGCCGCTCTGCAAGGTGACACGTCCCAGAAGACTCGATTTTTCTCGACACCGCTGTGAGAACCTCAAATGTCGCGACGGTCTACCTTCTATACGCTGCGTCACACAAATTTACAACTGCTGTGATAACATACTGCTTGTCATCGGCGTCATACCTATAAGTAAAATGATGTTTTTGGAACATTGGACAAAAACACATGATACTGCCAAAATATTCCGACTTACTACGGGCTGGACGGTCCGGGGATCGAATACCGGTGGAGCAATATTTTCCAGACCCATCCAGACAGGCTCTGGGACCCCACTAGCCTCCTGTGCGAAGGGTACCGGGTCTCTTTCCCGGGGGTTAAGCCGACGGAGCGCGACGCTGCCACTCCACCGTTCTAGCGTCGAGATTAAAGAAAGATTAAAGTTATGCTTCTACTCCCCCTTTGGAGTTTCGTGGCCCGTTCCAGGTTAAAATTTGCCTCTGCCAGAATATTCACACACTATTCCACGGCCTCTTTCATCATTCCTTTCATTATTCTTACACCAAACCACGAGTTTATTTCATGTGTCGGGAGTTCTTTATTCTGTTTGTCCTATGTTGTATTCTATGGTGGATGCTCAACTGTTTCTTCAGCCTCAGCCCGCACCTCACAGTAGACATATTCTCTCTCACCTAAACTTAAAAAATGTTTCCCTTAAGATTTCCTATTTCACAGAGAACATACAACCTGGTAACAATTGTTGCTATGGAAAACAGGGTGTAAGACAGCACACAGAGAACGACTCTGTAACAATGGTTGCCACGGTACACTCACTATCACTCACTCATATAAATGGGTACTGAGTAAGGTACATCGCTTTTGTGAGGCACGGTACACTCACTGTCACTCACTCATATAAATGGGTACTGAGTAAGGTACATCGCTTTTGTAAGGCACGGTACACTCACTGTCACTCACTCATATAAATGGGTACTGAGTAAGGTACATCGCTTTTGTAAGGCACGGTACACTCACTGTCACTCATATAAATGGTTACTG
>Ga0123352_10015973_pt1 | contig 11955 bp, 10 predicted proteins | sample TergutLab28metaG_FD_89700 | JGI IMG/M metagenome (GOLD analysis project Ga0123352, IMG submission 89700) | Labiotermes labralis P1 segment gut microbial communities from Petit-Saut dam, French Guiana - Lab288 P1 | ecosystem: Host-associated > Arthropoda: Insects > Digestive system > Gut ...
GAGGGGGTGTATAGGGTCTTGGTGGGGAAACCGGAGGGAAAGAGACCACTGGGGAGACCTAGGCGTAGATGGGTGGATAATATTAGGGTGGATCTCCAGGAGGTGGGATGTGGATATATGGACTGGATTGGGCTGGCCCAGGATAGGGACAGGTGGCGATGCTTGTGAGTGCGGTAATGAACCTTCGGGTTCCATGAAATGCAGGGAATTTCTTGACTAGCTACAAACCAGTTAGCTTCTCAAGAAGGACTCTGCACCATGGAGTAGGTAAGTAAGTACTTACTTACTCCATGGAGCAGAGCATTTCTTGAGATGCTAACCGGTTTGCAGCTAGTCTAGAAATTCCCTGCAATTTAGGGAACCTGAAAGTTCATTACTGCATTCACAAGTGCCCACCACCTGTCCCTGTCGTGAGCCAGCTCGATCCAGTCCATACCCCCATATCTCACTTCTTGAAGTTTTATGTTCCATGCATATTCTTATAGTTAATATATCAACCAATAAATGTATTTGGTCAAATACAATTTATGACAAACATTAAACTCCTGCATGGTCTTGAACCTGGGTGACATCATCAGGGAGTCTTTCAGACAAAAGATCAAATCCCAAAACACCACTCTACATATGCATCGTTCTCATTTTAATGAGTTCTTAACCAACTATGTGTTGCCATAAGTACTATGATTACCTTCACTCTCTTGTTTCTTGTCAAGATTTAGAAGTTGCGAAGGGTGTCGCTGTTGAAAATGGAAGTCAGCCTCTGCATCTCAATTATAAAGGCAACATCAAATCTCACAATAGCTAGACAAGAATGCCAGGTCATGCCTTTAAGTTTCTCTGATTAAAAGTTTGTGTGCTGCTCCTATTGCAGGTGTCATAAGCAGGTAATGGAAGACTATGTGAGTAGGTTTGTGTACAAGTACTGATACTGTGCTGCCAGTATCTATTCCCAAGGGGAGGGGACAGGCAAAAATATTGCTTGACCTGTTACGTTGAAGCCACATTAATATCTACATACACAGATAACCCTAGGTGTGTGGTTTTGTATACTGAAATACAAATAATTATTTACAAGTACCAATATTTGGCATAGTTCATGTTCCTTTTTCAGTTACTTCAATTTTGATTTTCCTTTATTCCAAAAGTCCTGGAGGGGTGAGGTACTTGGCTTAACCACCACGCCCTACCCACACCTATACTGCTAACAGTCTGTACTTGTATTCTGTGGGGTAGGTTTACAGATTCTTGGCTGGGGTACCAGCCGTTCTGGCTCTTGTTATTTTGTTTTCTTTTTTGGCAGTAGCTGGGCTAAATATGCATTTGTAGTATTTAGACTGCATCCATATATTTGTTACCTGTACTCATAACCTTGATTTGTTACACTTTAGTACAGGAAAAAAATTTGTGTGGAAACGTTCAATATCATTCTCTGTTTTCTTTAAATAGTGAAATTACTACAGTATTCTTCAAATAGAATGCTAAGAATATGACTGAACTTACCACCAGCACTATAATTCATTGTACTGACTTCTCCAGTAAAGAAGATGTACAGTCCCGTCTTTTTTTTTTTAACTTGTTTTGAAAATTAAAAGTTTTCAGGCTTGTCTACCAAGAAGTGACGCACTTTAGACTGGTAGATAGTTGTAGCAGCATGTACTGTATATGTTATTCAGGTAAAAACTCCTCTTTCCCCTTGGGGAGTCAAATTAACCCATGTATGTGTTCCCGTAATGTTGACAGGAAATGCTGGGTCAATTTTCTGTTATTCGTTGGTTACTTTATTACGCTGTTAATTAACTTGGGCTATATAGTTTCAGATTTTAGGATGATTAGTTAGGAGGGCTTTGGGAGGAAACGGTATTGGCCTGAGGTACAATCCCTGCATTTGCTTGAAGGAAGAAGACAAACCACAAAACGGCCCAGAAAAGCTGACGGCTTGGCAGAGATTCGATTCATGTATCTTTCAAATACAAGTCGCACTGCACCAAGGCATTGGGGTTTTCACGATTCATGTGCCGTCATTACATACGTAAGTGCCTAGGCACAGAACAACTTGACATTAACTGTTTCTCGAAGGTGAACGGTAACCTTGTGAATGAGATGCAACTGAACAGACCATCATAGCTTGTTCTCAGTATTACGTACCTCTTTCGCGCTATTTCGTAGATTCATAACAAAAAAATAAATAAATAAAATACAATAAAACCCAACTACATACTGTAATTTTTATTTCATTAGCGTCACATGGGAGAGCACTCTTGAGGTATGATCTTGAATTAATTAAGCCTGTTGCGATTGCAATATCGATAAACGATTTCCAATTTTTTGGTCAGTGTACCTCGTTATTGCTACGATTAAGAGGGAGCCGGCACGATTTGCTTCTCTTTGCTGTTTGAGCTAAAATGGTTGCTAAGCCATTAGAACAATCTCCACCTATCTACTCATACTTCTTCTTTTTCTGTGATATGATTATACCTTGCTTGACAGTTGCTTTCTGGATGAACGAAATGTAATGTTAACAGTGTAAATATTACAGTGCTTGTGGTCATATTTGTTTGTGATTTGTGAATGAGGACGCACTACACCTCTGTTTGTAAAAGATCACCTAATTGAGGTAAGAATTCTACGTACATTGTGGTTAAATACAGTACATAGTAGCCTAGTTTTTACTTTGAGACGTTCATGCGGGACAGTTGTTGCCTGCAGCCGCAGGCCTGTAGCAGCCACTGTGAGACTTGCTGTATTCGTTTCATATTTTATTTGTCCGGTATTATTGGAGCAACAGGCTATTTCAACGGAGAGAATCTATGAACAAATTATTTTAAGATTATGAACTGTACGTACAGAACGAATTAAGAAATAATTTAGAAAATGTTATACGTGGTCGCCATATTGTCAAGAAAGGCTGTATCTGAATTATTATAACTAATACATATTGTGTCATTCTATGAGCATCTGAGTAGGCTGCTTTCAGAATTGATCAGAATTCAGTATATATATATATATATATATATGTCTGTGTGTGTGTGTGTGTGTGTGTAAAATCAAGATTTTAGGTTCTCATGACGCTGTGGGGACTGTCTCCTGGGATGTGGTGTCATGTAGTCTGTCAACTAGTTACCAGCATTTCGAAGGAAACTGTTGCCTCAATCTTCAGGGTGGAGAAATTATTCTGTGATTTGAAGTCATGTGGCCTCTTATCTAATTTCGGAGGAGCCCCTTTGCCTTCACCTTCAGCGTCTACTTTTGCCTTAAGGATGAAGACAGGACATTCCTCGTAAAGGTTGGCAATAATCTACCTGCATGAACTCGTATCACATTCCAGAAGAAAATATTGTATTTCTGTATGTTATCAAAAAATACTTTTTGTGGCCTGTTGGTCACAGTCGTTTTAAAATATAGTCCGTGCAGTAAGTCTATGTAACGACTCTGCGTTATTTAGTACTGTCATGGCCATAATTATTTTTCCGCTTCTTCGTCAGAATGATAGTCTCTCCTGCCCAAGGTTTTGCTAATCCCAACAATCCCCCCACCTTCTTCCCATGCTCCTTCTTATTTATTTCTCTCCTTTAACGACAGACGGTGACAAAAACATTAAAACTAATGGCCCTGAAAAGTTGCTCATCATTTATCAAGAGTTCTAATGTCTGCTGTATCTTCCCATTATTAAGCAAACCTTCATCCACAGTTTTAAATCGCCGCACCGCGGGTTAGTTTTTATGAAATGTAAATTTGAATAATCAGATGACTAGAAATTACCAACTCTTTAAGGTTCGACTTGAACTCTATATTGAAGTCTCTAAGATCCCGTAAGAATTATAATTAATAATCGGTTATATTTTTAATACTGTACCGAAAGACTATTATAAACGGCGCTATGTTATATACATCTGCTAGTCTGTTGCACGTCACGAATGGCGCGGTTATAAGTTACTGATTTAGAGTAAAGTTAAAGTAAAATTTTAGAAAATCAAACTTCGTTCGTTTGTTTACACTTAATTTATATTTTTATTTTACAATGCTCGGCGTAAGACAGTAGGTCCCGTATAATGTTGACATAAGCCACTCCACTGCATTTTCGTCGTGCTGCAGTTGACAATGTTTTTAACCAGACAAGCAAAGAACGTATAACGTACAGTGAGGCGCTTTCGTGCAGCCATTGATGCTATAGAAAAGCAAGAAATATTACATACTGTATGTGTTTTTAGCCTTAGGTACCCAGCATGACACGTCATATGTACCCTCTCCGGCTGTACTACATTTTCCACACTATGTTATAAACGGCACCATAAAAAAAGTAGTTGAACGTAAAAAGTGTGTTTTGATTTTCTCTGCTACTTTTCTGAAACATTTTCATTCGAAGAAGAAATGAGCAAGATATTATCAGAAATGAATACAGGTCTTCATGTACAGTATCCATTATTCTTGTCCGATTTTAATGAAACTTGAATTTTCTCGATATATTTTCGAAAAATACTGCAGAATTACGTTTCGTGACAAACCGTCCGATGGAAGCCGATATTTTCCACGCGGACAGGCGGTCAGAGAGACAGACAGATGGACAGACATGACGAAGCTAATAATCGCATTTCGTAATTTTTGCAAACACGCCTAAAAACGAGAGTTTGGTAAGAAATTTGCGACTATGTAACTATCAGACTACTTCTTGCGTCGGGACTGTTCTGCTTCTTTTTTACTGTTTTCAGCTCAGTTTAAACCTTGGTCCAATTTTGCATAATCACTAAAGCCGGACAGATTTAAAACTATCAATGCCTTCGTATCTGATAATCCTGAGTGAGTATTTTATCCTGAGAGATTTTCTTCGGTCTCCCAGACAATTCAAAGCACCACAATAATCCCGTCTTCTGTCTCCCTGTTAATATTTCCCCTCCCTTTTACATTTCGACAAGAAGTAGGCCCGATTCTATTTAGGTGCTTTCACAAAATTGCGAAAAGCGACAATTAGCTTCATCATGTCTGCCTGTCCGTCTCTGTGTATGGAAGAACTCGGCTCCAACTGGATGGATTTTCATGACATTTGATATATGAGTATTTTCTGAAAACCTGTTAAGAACTTCGAATTTTGTTAAAATCTGACAAGAAAAGACGGGCACTTTACACTAAGACCAATTTACATTTATGATCACTTTTCGCTCAGTTTTATTTTTAGAATAAGAAATGCTTCAGGTGGCAGTTGCAGATACAATTACAACACACGTTTTAAGGCCAGTAACTTTATTTTACTTTCGAAAATGGTAGCTTTTATGAAATAATGTGGGAAAATATTGCAGAGCCGGACTGGCCACAGATGACAGTATGACGCATGCCCATTGCATGCTGGACACCTAAGGTTACAAACACAGACTCAGAATGTGTAATTTTTTTTTGTTGCTTTTCCACTGCAACAATGGTTACGCGAACGCGCCTAAATGTTAAGTTATACGTGCATTGCATTGTTCCAAACGGTTTGGTGCAGTGGTAAATTTCTAGACTTGTATTTGAAAGTTCCTGGTTTGAATCCTGACCAGATCATCGACTATCCTTTCTGAGATGCTGGTGTTCTTACGAGTATCTCCTTAAAATCCCGGGATGGTACCACAATTACATAATGACAGTTTCCTTAGCTGTCTCTTTCAATTGACCATTAACGAGCTATCCTACTATTCGGCGTTATAATGCGATTCACTGAAGGGTGTCGTTAAAAAAACACAAAAATACATTTTTAAAAGCCGTTTGTGCTACCAGTGCTCCAGAAATGTAATTCAGATATGGTGCCGTTTTAACAAACTGTTATCCAGCTGTACCCTTCTGACTTTGAGGAGTATTTTTGTGGTTTGTAGTTGGAACCTGTACCGAAACACCTACTATCTTGACTGAGGCTTTTCCTGGTTTTCCGCAGTGCCTTGAAGTTTGCTGTGGGCATAGTATATTAGGCTACGGCTATTCTCCTTCCCTACCTCCCTTTACAATCCATTATTCACTGATCTTTCTATCTTTCGATGCTATACAATCTGAGCCATCAAACGCGTCGTTAACCAAATTATAAACAATAAACACTGTCTACTGACCCATGGTGGTCGAGGTAGTGTAGTCAGTATGGCGACTTTCTGCAGGCTGGACGATGCGGGGATCGAATCCCATTCGGAGCGAGATTTTCGATGCTAGTCCAGACCGGCCCCGGGACACAACCAGGCTCCTGAACAATGTGTGCTGGATCTTTCCCGGAAGTAAAGCTGCCAGAACGTGGTGCTAACCCCCCACCCCTTTCTAGCACCGAGGTTGCGAATGAGTTGGAGCTATACCTCTGGCTCCCACCTGTGTCTGCACAGGCATATCATGGAGTGACGTTTACCTTTACTGAACCCTAGTGTATGGTAAGCCTATAAAAATAAGACACATATGGAAGACACATTAAGGAAACTGAATATCAAGGTTCCATGTCCGAGATCACCAAATGTAACACATTCATAACTTCGTGAACACTAACACTAATGTACGTTTTTGTAAGGATTGAGGTGGTCCCTCACTTAGAACAGAGCGTGCTGATACTAGAAAGACCAGTCGTTGAATGTGGTACAGCGAAAGATTTGCTGCTGGTTGTAAGAATCGTACCGAAGACATAATACACTGTGTTGAGAACATGCAGAGTTGTGTGGTGTTAAACCTTGCTGTGTGTATAAAGGCCTAATACCCTCAAGGCTTAGAAGAGTCAATTTGTTTTCTGAACTTGAGGGATGATAGTGAATCATCTGTGAGTAACTGACGTACTGAAAGACGAGTTAACTGTAAATAACTTCCTGAGAAAGCAACCAACTGAGTCTTCCTTGAAAAATGTAACCTTCTCAAAACATTTTCTGGTGTTGTGAAACACGGCAGAATATCATCGTATTCACATGCGCACTGCGTGTCCGACCACCGCATTCGTGTCTCAATCTTCGAACATTATTAGTTTAAGGGATTGTACGTAAGGAAACTCATCATACGTGATATTCTTTGGTCTTGACTCGAATTTGTACTCTCAAGCTCATTTCTTGACTTGGGGAGAAAGATAAATTTTTAGAAACATAAGAAAAAGTGCAGTAAAATTAACATTTGTGACACTTGAAATATTTCGGTTTCTACGCTTTGAACTTACGTACAGTCGCCATGGTAACATTTTTGAGGTGCGCCATCCCCGTTGTGTGTTTAAACTATAAGGTGAGGTGAATTCAGTCAAAAACACAACTATGAATATATGGCTAAATGGTGGTGTTTATTAGCAATAGAACACTACATGTTTCGGCCCATAGCGGTCATCATCAGGTTTTGACATTCTTGCTATAAGAGTTATATATAATATGCATAAACCGCGTGGCGATGTTGAGATCTCATCACCACCCCCTCCCCAACATAGGAGCATAAAAGATACCATAACTGCAATCACAGTTTCCTCCCAACCTTACACTTAACTAACCGGAAGGATCCACACCCAGCTACCTATAAATCCATTCACGCAATAGGCATCCCACCAAACTCAGCTTAACAAACGCAAGCAAATGGTAATGATGAAGAGATATCAACATCGCCACGCGGTTTATTCATATTATATGTAACTCTTATAGCAACAAAGTTGTCAAAACCTGATGATGGCCTCTATAGGCCGAAACACGTAGTTTTCTATTGCTAATAAACACCATGGTAGAGATCTGCATGGCAAGATAATGAAATGAACATTTGTTCCTTTAAAATCTCAGTGGTTTCAATACTTACACTTATGCATAACTTTAAAGGAACTCTGCATATTCCCCGAATAATGCATTTCTTTGTTACCTTTGAGTCTTAAAATAAATAGAAAACATTTATTCTTACAGTGTTAACAGGTTGGTTTTTATAACTGAAAAATATTTTCATTTCAGTGACGAAAGATCTGAATCCGTATGTAGTCCTAATCAGAGGAGCTTAATGTTCGTTTTCGTTCCTATCAGAGACGATGCCAGAAGACCCAACATAGAGAACATTTGTCCACAGACTAGTATACAGGCTGGTAATGAGCCCCAGCGGGGACTGGACACCAAGACAGATTGAATGATTGATTTGGAATTACTCTTAAAAGGGTTAAACAGAATCAGAAGACAAGAGAGCTGTCTTTGCTGGGGGATCTCTTCAGCTTTAGTGAAAAGTTTCTAACATACAACCACGGAAGTGGGTGTAATCTTTTGTCATATTTCCTGTTGTAATCCGTTGTACTGTGATACTTATATTCAAATCACTGAATTCGACATGCCTGCAGTCTTACACACAGCAAGACGCGAAGTTCCTGCAAAATCAACTTTTGCTGCTCCGGTTGATTGTCGGTAAGGTTGTAAGATTGTATTCGAATAATCTCTTCGAATCTCTGTCAGGTTACCGCTTATCCTGCGACTTTTCTCCGCCCAGACAGCGCCGTCAAATATAACACGACCACCTGCTTCCATATCCGTTCGTATATAGTAAACGTCAGAAGACATCGGTCAGCAGTTCTGCTTTGTGTTGGACAGACCTGCCTTAGACATTGTCTATTTTGCGAGATTGGAGTTTTTAACGGCGGTATTTTTGAAGCTTTCTTGTCTATCCAACTGGATTTTTTGTAAGACAAGTCTTCGATAATTGAAGGTAAAGAGTCCTGCTTTGTTGACCCCGACAGAAGGAGCCGTTATCCAGCACTGGACACCGGAATAAATATTAACCAAGCATATAGGCTGCTACCGTCAGATGTAATCTGCGGGACAAAAGAATAAAATGTTGCCAACACAAGTGACCCGAAACCGCAAGAAAACTAAATCTTCACTTCCTTACAGGCAGGGGTTCTTAAACTTTTGTGCCACGGACCCCCTTAAGAGTCTGCTGAGACCTAAGGACCCCTTCTCAGAAAAATGTATTTAAATGCATAAAATAGAGCGAGTGAGATTTGTTGACGTTAACGAAACGTTTTTGAATCTGGAGGACATAAATTACTTTGTTGCCACATTTTATTCTTGAATGAAAAGCTAATTTCATTTGGAGGTTATTGAAAATAGAGTGGTAATGTCTTTACTATCCAAGTCACGGACACCATAAAATATATTCATGGGCCCCAGGTTAAGAACCGCTGCCTTATCGGCAGGGCTAAATTTCCTGGAACGCATAGCGTAGAGCGTTATTAGATATATGATACAGAGAGGCAATTTTTTTCCAAGTTATAAGGGACGAGCGCACTCAAAGACACGGTGCAGAAAATTAAATAAATTCCACGGAACGACCAGAAAATAGCAAAATTAAACGCAACTGCCTGGTAAATTACTGACGTCACTGGTCAGCGAAATGAAAATGGAATAATTTATGGACTAGACTGGTTTATCGGAGTGACCACACAAGCCCTGTTGGCTGACTCCTTGTATTCTGTATACGTGGTATATGTTAATGTGATTAGGTTTATGAAAGAGGATGTAAACGCCAATATTCATGATATGGACGTGAGGATAATTTTATTGATAGTCTCAAAATGAGGACGAGAGAAATGAAAACACAGACGCTGTCGGTTTGTTTACATTATAGAAATGTTTATACCCAAATCATTAATTATAATTTTGGTGTCTTTATTCAGAGGACAGAGCTCCTTTCAAAATGGGTAGGTCTGCGTCAGTTCATTTGGAATCGAGGAGTTACGTTTCTGATAAGCAATGCTGTTGCCAAGACCAAGGCCTGAACGGGAAATTGGCATTAGGGGAAACGGGGTAGTTTTTAGCACCCATGAATGGCTAAATTGCCTGTTTCTTTACTAAGCTTCAAGTATTCGGCTTGAAAACATTATACAAGGTTTGTATATTTTTTAAAAAAAGTCACTCATTCGCTGTAATTTGGAAAACAAATTTTGGATCCGAATACCTTGACCTTTTCCAGCAGACTTGGATCCCTGGGTGTGGAAGCCAGATGTTACGTCTGTGTGCATAAACATAAAGAACGAAAAAGTAACTATATACGTCTGGTTTCAAAATTTGATATAATGTCGTGGATTCTTGAAATCTGCCACTGGCAAGTGATTATTTTATTACGTGTGAGATGAAAGATGTACGAGGGAATTAAATCAAGGATTGCCGTAGAAAAACAATAATCACAAGAAGAAGAATGTTTTCACCAGAAAATTGACCCTCAATTTAAGGGAGAGCTAGTAAAGTGTTTCGTTTCGAGCATAATTTTGTATTTGTGTTGATATTTTGACACTTCGGAAGGTAGATTAGAAACACAGTGCCTGAGAAGTTATGAAATGTGGCTCTGGAGAAGGATGGAGAAGATAAGTTGGTTGGATCACGTGAGGAATGGAAGTATTACAAAGAGTAAAGACTGGGAGGATACTCTACATACAATAAAACAGAGGAAGGCTAAATTGATTGGTCACATCTGGCGTAGGAACTGCTTTCTAAAACACGTTACTGAAGGAGAGATAGAGGGAAGGATAGAAGTGGCAGGACGACGATTAAGAAGATATAAGCAGCTACTGGATGATCTCAAGGAAACGAGAGAAAACTGGAAACTGAAGGAGGAGGCTCTATATTGCACTCTGTGGAGAACTTACGTTGAAAGATGCTGTGGTCCTACCGTAATACAGACTCGGAATGAATGAAACATTTATTTCCCTAAGGAAGCAGGAACTGAAGATGTGCTTTAGACAAGGAGGGACTGGGTGAATTCTATCAAAATATTTTATTAAGTTTCTTAAATATGGGACGCATTTTCTCCTTCAGAACCTATACTTTATGCAGTTTCGCTCCATTGATTCTAATTATGCACAGATTTCTTGGACAATTTCTCGTCTTCAGGCTTCGCTGCACACACACACACACACACACACACACACACACACACACACACACAAACACAAACACACACGCACCAAATTGCAACGTCTTGGTATGGTAACCACTGCTGCTTCACCACATCCCTATTCCGTTGCCATAGTAACATTCCCCCTGCTTGCGCTGTCTCACCTTCTTGTGCTATTTCTTCTTTTCCACCCTCTAATGCGCCATTTTGTTCTTTAGGGGAGGAACGTTAGTCTATATTTTTTTAGGGAGTCATGCCTTTGGGGAGACGGAATGTCCACGTCCTCTCTGGAAAATTTTACATCTGTGTTTTCTTCCCCTCTCTCTGGTCGCTTTGTTACAGTCTGAAATGCTGTGAGGTAGTATTTTCGTATCGCACAACCAAAAAATAGGCTACTTTGTGTGCCAAAATTATTCAGCGCTTCTGTTTTGTAGAGTGCATTAAAGATAAACTGAGGACGACCTCGACTCGGAAATGGATTTTTCAAACCCCTCACAGCCAAAGCGAAAACACAAAAGTTTATAGGCGGAAATTTAACTAAACTTATATTCAGTTTTTTTTTAAGAAAAAGCTTTTAACCGTTAATATAACATTATTTCCATATATACTGTGCAGTTACTGACATGTTTACACCATATTGAGTGATCAACTTCAGGTCATAAATGTTGTCAGTAAATATGTAGAGTAGCTGCTACTAGGGAAATTGGACTGGAAGTAAGTGCTGATAAAACTAAGTGCATGGTCATGTCTCGAGATCAGAATGCAGGACGAATTCACAGTGTGAGGACTGATAATAGTACCTTCGAGATGGTGGAAGAGTTTAAGTATTTAGGAACAACTTTAACAAATAAAAACTCTATTGTGGAAGAAATTAAGAGCAGACTGAGGTCAGAAAGTGCTTGCTATCATTCGGTGCAGAGCCTTTTGTCTTCCAGGTTGCTATCCAAAAATTTAAAGATCAAGATATGTAGAATTATAATTTTGCCTGTTGTTTTGTATGGATGTGAAACTTGGTCGCTGACATTGCGGGAGTAAAGGAAGTTGAGGGTGTTTGAGAACAAGGTGTTGAGGAGAATATTTGGACCTAGGAGGGATGAGGTAACGGGGGAATGAAGGAGATTGCATAACGAGGAGCTA
>Ga0123352_10015976_pt1 | contig 11954 bp, 9 predicted proteins | sample TergutLab28metaG_FD_89700 | JGI IMG/M metagenome (GOLD analysis project Ga0123352, IMG submission 89700) | Labiotermes labralis P1 segment gut microbial communities from Petit-Saut dam, French Guiana - Lab288 P1 | ecosystem: Host-associated > Arthropoda: Insects > Digestive system > Gut ...
ACGTCAGCACAATCTATTTATTCTATAGTATGGCTACATGTTTCGACTAGATGTTAGTCATCTTCAGGCCCCTACACTTACTTTACCAGATGCTTTGTCCACTTTGGGATCCCATAGTGTTTATATGTGGATTACTTATTTGCTAGAGCTTTTAGAAAAGTTAATAACTACAGAGTTATTGTTATTTGTAGGCTGTGCTTAAGCATGAAACCACTACAGCATAAAACTCCTTCCTATATAGTGCGCTGATGTTCACTGGACGTCAACTGTGGGAGGCCTTTGTCACATTACAGTTTGGAGTGTTTGCGCGGTGATGTTGGGTGGGGTCTTCCTGGAGGTTTTTTTGTTGATATGCTATAACAGAACGGGTGCGTTTCTAGTAGCTGGGATTTATCTTATTGGATACGACCGTGAGTTTGTAATTCTATTAGTTAATTTGTTAGTAAGACTTACTGTATATAACAATAACTCTGTAGTTATTAACTTTTCTAAAAGCTCTAGCAAATAAGTAATACACATGTAAACACTATGGGATCCAAAAGTGGACAAAGCATCTGGTAAAGTAAGTGTAGGGGCCTGAAGATGACTAGCATCTAGTCGAAACATGTAGCCATACTATAAAATAAATAGATTGTGCTGACGTACGTTTGTGTAATACTTATTGCATATAATTGTGTCAATATTAAAATTAAATTAATAAATCACAAATAAATTTTAGAAATTACAGTTTCTGTTACGTAACAAGAACACGGCACCTAATAATCCTCCTGTAAACAGTACCCTTGGTTTCAGTGAATCACTTCCCAGTTGCTGTGGTTACCGAGTAGCCATGTTCTGTGTGAGGCAGGCACTGCCGAGTCCGAAGAAACTTTTGAACATTGAATGTGTTCTCTGTGATGTACGCGCCGAGGGTGCAGAAACATTTCAGCGTCGAATATATAATACGACATAGCAACACTAGTGGTGGATGAAGTTGTTTTTGGTTCGTCCTAAGGATAAAGAAATGACCACTGAAAGAATATGTGTGGTAGCACATAAATTTTATGACAGTTTGTCTTGGGACGGGCGGGTGATTTGTCATATAAATGCTGATGACTTGAGTGTAAATGAGCAAAACAGTAATGACACTTAGTAATGACAGTGACAGTGATGGTAATGACGATAAAAGGTAAAGGTAAAGTGCACCCTTGTACAGGCACTGAGGCTCTGTACAGGCCGTACGGCCTGTACGGCACTAGAAGGGGTGAGGAGTCAGCGTCACACCCCGGCCGCTCTTAACCCCCGGGAAGGACCCGGTACCCATTGTACAGGAGCCTGAGTGGGCCCCAGGGCCGGTCTGGAGAGGTGCGGAAAATCTCGCCCCCACCGGGATTCGATCCCCGGACAGTCCAGCCCTTAGCCAGTCGCTATACCGACTACACTACCCAGCCCAATAATGACGATAATGGTCACGAAATAACAAAGGCAGTATAAACGTGAGTTGTGAGACTTATTATTGGGGTCAAAATGCCATAACGTTGGGTCTGTTTCGTACTGGCGTGGTATTTGGTCCTCTACAGCAGGAAGGACCACGGGTTGGAGGTGTGTGAAAACACATAATCGTAAGAGACACTGTATTAGTGCTGGGGTGGGTCGGACATGTAGAACAGCCTTTGGTGCAAAAAATTCAAATGGGAGACCACGATGTGTATAGCAGGGTACTGTAAATTTGGTTTAGGAGAAGCAGGTTGCGGAGTGATGTGACGTGGCTGTTATGTGGGGTTTCATCTTGAATTCGATGAGTCTGTGGTTTTCGCCAGACGAAGTATTGTGCAAAGACGAATAACTTTGAACTGCAGAAGGAAGGTCCTGTGTAACTTGGATTTGGTTCAGAGTTGACTCATGTTACCGGCGTTGTAGCTACGACACACCCGACAGCGATTTTTCAGACTGTATCCGTCTCGGTGCTGACATGTGTTGTTCCTATTCGACACAGACGTTTCGGAGAAACATGCATCTTGCAGTTTTAAATTATTCTTTCACACTTTCTAGTGGCTCTGACCATACTCTTTACCCTCTCTTATTTCCGTGTTTCCGATTGGCCATATTCCTTGCCACCTCCACTATCCTCGAACCATATCCTCACCCTAATCACACTGAATCGTCAACTTGGACCCAAGTCTTTAAACCCTGAAAATAGAGGCAGCACGTTTCACCGAAACGTCGGTATGAACCAACGCCCCTAAACGGTGTCAAACCAAGAAGGCTGAACGTATGAAATTTGTTTCTTCTCTTTTGGTACAATTGATTAATGTCGAACTATAAGTGGAGCGGCTATGGGTTTGCTTGTTGATCCCATGTTGATTGTTGATGTTATCTGTTGGGGCGGTATGTTTGCAAGAGTCTGCCGGCTGGTCGCCCTGCTTTTCAATCAGCCTCAAACTCGTAGCACGTGACAGCCCAGATGGATGGGGTCGCCATCAATCAATCACGCGCAGCCAGTGCTGTCTAGCGGTGGACCACCCATTTATACAGGAATGTGTAGTCACTTTGGATAAAAGTTGGCACTCTTGCTTACATCAACACCCTAAAACAATTTCCTTTCATCCATTTCTGTAATACAAACTTAGACCTAATGAATTACTGTTAAGTTAATGTTACAGGACTGTGAATTAACGCCACTGGTGCACGGTATATCAGCTCAGACTACATGACGTAGGCTTAGATGACGTTCATAAATGAAACACTTGAATTTATCGGCCGCTCTCTTAGGGACTTTAATAAGAGTTGTAGGGAGGAAGTTAGCTGTCATAGTCCGAAGCTGATATATGAAAGGATAAAGGAAAGAGAATAGTTGGAAGAAAAATATATGCAAGAAGGAACGAGGAAGAAATAAAAATAGAGAACATCCAAATGATTAAGGTAGAAACGAGAAGAAGAATGAAAGAGTACAGGAAGGACAGAGAAAGGATAAGCGGGAACAAGGAAACAAAACAAGGAAGTATGAATGAAAGGAGGACAAGCGGGAAAGAAAGAAATGAGTGGAAGAAATTAGTAACTGCGATATTAACACTAATCGTTCTTTGTTTCAGTTAACTGAACGGGTATCAGTTAACTTGTTAAACAAACACTTTTGCTTCTCAGGTGGGTAAGATGCCCAAATATAGAAACCGCTGTTGAATAAGGAGCCTAAAATAGCTACGATCGAGACCGCTTTGTTGTATTTAAAATTATAGTTCTGAAAGATTTCTGTTCATAACAACTTTAAGTCTGACGCCTTAGAAGCCAACGACTTCGACGCCGAATCAGCTGTAGATTTCTGGAGTCTCAGCGTGGTAGATAAGCAACAGCGTGTAAAACAAAATTGTTTAAAATCATTAGACCCTTCTTAACCGGAGTGTACTGACTGTGAATATTAAACCCTATACTTGATATTGTAACCATTTCTTAATAATTTTCCTCACTCTGAGTTTAGTAAATGTAGGATTGAAAGAAAGAATAGGTTTCCGGTATGCAAGTCACGTGACGGAGTTTTGGAAATCAGTGTGTAACGTAAGGTGTTAAGGCAGTGTCATGTAATACGCAACACCTTATGTCTATAAACATTTTACACATTTTTGGAAAGTAATATTACTTACTGCATTATGTATAAATTTGATAGGTTCGGTTGGATTTTGAATTATTTGATGACTCTTGTTCTGATTCAAATATTTTAGGGCGTTGTGTGATGTAATGATGGTCATTGGTGAAATGGGATGTGGTTCCTGTGAGATGTATTTTACTCTTGAATACTTGCCTGGAAAAAGCGGACGGAAACCTCTGCAATATAGGGCCAGTGTATAAAGCAGGAATGTCGTTCACCCAACCACGACAACAGGAATTGCATGTGTAGATTGTTTTAACGGTGGTCCATACTCTCACTAAGCAGTAAACGGCTAGACCTGGACTGCGGTTTATCATGCGACTGACACGCCCCTGATACCATGCATATTGTGACGGCAGCATCGGCATGCCCCAGTCCTACGGTGATGCTCTTACCTACGAAAACATGGACACACACAGACTAAGTACTGTACATTTAACTCCATGGAGGAGAGTGCCCCCTAAGAAGCCAATATTTCCTCATCTAATGAAGAATCTGACCGCACGTACGGAAAAAGAAGGTTACTACGTTTACAGAGCCAGCTACTTGTCCACACGTCAACATCCTGAGTCTGATGAATCCAGGCCAGAACTTCCAAATTATTTAGGACATGGTAAATCATGTCACTGATATTGATTACTGATCATCTCTTGGACGGAACGTGGATCAGTCCATCACTCCGCATTTCAGATGAGACTACTGCGCTAGTTTTCGGCCTTGCTTCAGACAAATGTTCCTCTTACCATCACAGCTGCTATAATCGTATTATTATCCATTTTCATCACTTGTTCACAATAAGCATTACATCGTGGGATGAATAAACAGACCTTTAACCTCTGTACATCGAAATTTCAAGCAACTAATTGTATGGTGTACACTGTAGAGCCTGGAATCAAATAGCCAGCAGGGGGTCTGCTCCAGATGAAGACATGCCGGCTGGCCTGTGTAAGAGGACCACCCAGTCACACATAATCAACTTGACCATGTCTTGGCGGGTTTCTATACAAACTGCCTTCCGCACCCGCCCAGATTTTTCTTTGTCTTTTAGTGTATATTACAAGGAGCAGTCTCACATACAGACTGGCAGTTACAATGCCTGGATGTTGTGAGGCATGACACCTAGACACAGTCGGTGGGGTTGGGCATTTCCAGTTTGAACACAGCAGCTTTAGGATTCCCTCCATCGTCATGGCGAGAATGATTCGGATGCATTAAATATCCATCTATTTTGCCTTCCCGTATGGAAGTTTTTTCCTTAGGCGATGGAAAAAGCTTCATAAAAGTTAGCAATTTATTTCCCTGCCCTCATTTCTTCTGGATAAGAAAAGCATGACAGACGGCTTAGTCATCAAAAGAAATGGAAAATAATTTTTTTTACCCGAAACTGTATTGAGTTTGGTCAACTTTAATGAATGTCTAAAACGCATGTAAGGGTCAGTACTGCGATGTAATCTGTGCTTTAAAATGCCAGAACCAAATCACGTTTGGCCGTTGAATGCTAGTAAGATTTCACAAAGGAATACGACCGTTTTGAGATAGGAGGCAATAACGAACATTATTTTTTGAGAACCTGCCAGTGCTTTAGCAAGGAGCACTTAACAGTAAACCTGATAAATTTACTAAGTAAGTGATGACCTCTGAAACCGGATTCATGGTTTGTCTAACAACGTTTTATCAACTGCCTGAGTTACGTGGCGTTGAGTGATGGGATGATTAGACACAGATTTGCGGGTTATTTTTAGGTACTAACACAGTGTTTATGTTGTAGGGCCCAGAACGAAGAAATAAACCTACTTCAGCACAGCCGGTGTCCCGGTGTAACCCAGTACTTTAAAGTACGAGAAGGTGCAGCCATTCCCTACCCAGGAGTGTGATACTTTTTAGCGTGTAAAATATCAAAACATTTAATACTACTCGACCGCATCCAAAACAGTTCGATTTCCGGTAGGGTCATTGTTTTTTTCTCTTCTCCATTGGCAAGGTAGTGGTTTCGTTGCGGACGATTTATCAGTCGAATCGTGAATTCTTCTTTTTGAGCCTTGTATGGGCACCTGACCAGGTAATCAACTACTGGGAGGTGCCCCTTTCTGACTTTTGGGCCACCTATCAGTGTAGGAGAGGACCCCGAATTCTGCCTCCTCTGTGGCCCACCGAACTTATCGGGTCAGTAAAGGGGAAGACTTTTTCTGTGCGGCTAAACCGGTCCGGGTGTGAATCTGACACTTTACCTCAATCCAGTAACGAAGTCAAGAATGCGTGTAGCTATGCTTCCACGAGCCCACTCGTTTTCATGACGTCATGAACTGAACAACGTCTCTGTGTCTTCCCTCCGTACAATCTCCCTCTGCATCCCCTTCTTAAGTACTGGCTTTTTTTTTTCCGCTCTGGGACTCGAACTACTATCGTTCGGACTTCCTATGGGGAAACCAAAATTTTCCTTTTGGGTATTTTTGTAGCATCCTTTTGGTTGTGACTTACGTTTTCGGCGAGAGCGACAGCAAGACCCGCACCGTCCATCAGCGCTGAGTCTTTAAATTTCGTTTTATGGAAAATGTAGCTTATTTTGTGTCTCTGGACTTAGGCGGCGCCCGGTTGGTTAGAGATAAGATACACTTTGGCGCCGCGTGTATTTCACTTCGGCACGAGATTGTGAGCTACCACACACGGTAACTTCATTTTTGACAAATATGTTTTTGTTGTTGTGTATTGAGACTTCGCTAGGTACATTTAGTGCTCCTCCTTGTCCCTTATACTTCCATCCACGCATTTTTCTAGGGCAAGCAGTGGCACAATGCTTCAGTAAACACAAGGACTGCTTTTAACTTTACCAGCGTTTCCAAAGCAATACTCCATAAATCCGTCAAACACAGCCACATTTATTTTTACTGAAGTATGACTACATGTTTCGGTCTAGGTTGAAGAAATCCAACAAGATGCAACAGTATGCAGATATTTATTTACTACTGAATTACTCTACATGTTTCTGGCGTCCATCGCGCCCATCATCAGGAGTACACAAAACTGTAGTTGCAGCCTCTGGTACAGATCATACTGTCTGGGAAGCAAGCTTCTGTACCAGAGGCTGCAACAACAGTTTTATGCACTCCTGATGATGGGCGCGATGACGCCCGAAACATGTAGAGTAATTTAGCAGTAAATAAATATCTGCATACTGTTGCACCTTGTTGGATTTCTTGAAACTAGAATTACGATGCACGGAACTACAAATATAAAATGTTTCGATCTGCTCACACCATCATCAGGCCACTGTTACAATGCGTTCAGAATAAGGCGGAATACAGTGAAAGTTTTGTAATGGTTGCGTGATGATGGTCTGTGTAGACCGAAACATGTAGTCGTGCTTATTTAAAGTAAGTGTGGTTGTGTTTGACGGTTTGCAACTGTGTGTTTTGACGGTCTTAGAAACACAGGGGGATGTCCTCTATAAAACCGACCACAAATGCCCAAGCTCAGAGATTACCGTTCATAGGAAACAATTTTTACCGGGGTGCTGATAAGTCCTCAAACGTGTGATGGGCAGAGGATTGGACTGATTTGGCTAGGGTAGGGAAAGTTGGTGGACTCCTGTGAATGTGGTAATGAACCTCCAAGTTACATAAAATGCGGGGAATGTAGCTTGTTTCCTTCCTGGTCAGGCTAAAGACTTATCAACACCTCTGTACGTTTTAATATAATTTCTAAAATAGATTGGTTCAGTAATCCATTATGTTGTTTTCTTATAGAGAGGGAACATTTATTTACCAGTTAAGCGACTGTTAGCTTCTCAGGAGGGATTCTGTTCCTTTGAATCATTCGTTGGATGGACTGGTGAAATCCGCAAAGGCCATGCGATCCACGATAACATAAGTTGCATGGTTGGGAACTCTTCTTCCTCCCCTACACAATTTTCATCCTATTTTTTATTGTACATATTTCTTTCTGTTTTTCTTTGTGTGTGTAACCCCTCCTTTGCTGTCATGCCCAGCTTCGGATAACCACACAGCTTTGTTGTTAGCGGCGGACAGGATAACTTATTAGTGGCTCCGAAAACCAGTAGCGGACCCCATACCCATACCCATATTGAGACTGTCAGCTGAACTGAAAGAGAGGCACGAACGGAGAGTGCGACTGCCTGGATGGGAAGCCTATATTAAGGAATCCGGTGGAGGAATGCCTAGAAAATGCCGTAGGTTCTTCTGTTTCTGACATGTTTTTGAAGATCTCTTTCAGGGAAAGGTAACAAGAATTTGGTTAAACTTAAAATTTAGGTTAAATATACAACGAAGTATCAGTCAAACACAACAAAACTCTATTACGTTTATTATTGTATTAGGGCAACGTGTTTCGATTCTTATAGAATCATCTTCAAGCCCTTTTAAGAAATACAAATCCTTGCTTAGCAATGTTTAAAATGCTCTGTGGGATCCCAAACGCTTACATTCTTGATAAAACTATGTATAAAATGCACGTGTCGTTATGTTCTTATTATACAATCAGGGTAAGTTATTTCTAAAAATGTAACCGGTGCATATGAAGGAGGTTACACGTATGTATTTGAGATGTGTTGTTATTAGAACTTTGGATATTGTTATATATATTGTTGCTATTTATAAAATATGTATACGAACGTTAAAATGTTAAAAACAATAAAAAAACTAAGCATTAGTGTTGTGTTTGTGATATCTTCACTATGTTGATATTATATTCTTGACGAACATTTAGGCTCTCATCTCCAGTGTTGAGTGGCTAGATTTCTATAATGACAGTGAAGGCGTATTGATGCCATTTATTTCACGACGTTTATTGCTCTTGTGCAACTTGTCGTTCATGTGTGCTGATTATGTGGTCTTTGTCACGTTGTATACCAAAGACCATATAGTCAGCGCACATGAACGACAAGTTGCACAAGAGCAATAAACATTTTTTAGTAGTGTATATACTGTCAGTGAAATGGAAAAACTGTCATATTTTATCTTCTTCTTCTTCTTCTTCTTCTTCTTCTTCGGAACGATAGCCCATATAGACCTGTCTTCTGTCTTCTTCCTCCATCTTTTGTCACCCATCAATTCCACATCATTCTCCATACAGTCTAACCAGCTTAATTTCTGTCTTTCTGCCTTACTTCCTCCATCTGTTTTCCCCAGAAATACAATATTAAATTTTTGAATCACCAGAACATGTTTCCAGGGATGTGCCTGCTGGACTTATTTTATAGTAACATACTGGATACGCGTGGACATTGAACTCGATTGTAAGGCACCATGACAATAAAAAAGGAAAGAATAATTCTTAACCCTGAATATAAAGGCACTACAATCCTCGAAGACTTTGGTAGCTATTTATTTACCAGCCATCATGGCATTACATTGCGTAAACTTGAGTCTTCAGCAATACCGCTGCGAGAACCTCAGATATCGCGTTACGAATTAGGTTTACGTATGGTTATAGATTTCCTTTGTTTAAGAAATTCGAATATGCATTATCGCGTTCTTAGAATTCTGCCGATATAATCCATACTGATTCAAATGAAACATTCCAAACATTCGCATCATAATTCTTAAAGATTCATTTCAATATTTTTCTTCCTTACGCTGTGATATCCCATGTTTTCCATTCTTTGGAGATTTTCGAACTAAAATTGCGCATGCATTCCTCGAGTCCATTAATATGTACGGTAATCTGAATTTTGACGATGAATCCTCTTTACCGTGTGCTATTGTTTTTTACAGCTACTTCACAAGCTCTGTTTGAGATATCGTATTTGTAAGCCTATGACAACGTAGGAGGGTGAAAACACAAGGAGGGACGTGGCTGTTAGTTTACTGATCTAAAAACAAAATTACGCATTTAGTAATGCCTTCTGCTCTCTGGCCGACGTTGCTTCCTCACAAGGAAAACTTTGGTCTTAAGAGAATCTGCCATTTTCCAACAGTTCAACTTATGAATCAGTTGATTGATTTTCATGTGACCTGTTACGAACATTGTGTCCAAAATAACGCTATAGATCTACATCTTAATTTCCTTAAGTGTTAATAACAACATGGCGGAAGAGCGAACTCGTCGAGTTGCGAAATTGTGCATTCGACTAGACTACGATGTAAATAAAGACAAAAGAAAAGGTACGTAGACAATTTCTATCCAGCTTGGGAGAAACTGCGCTGTATTGGTGAAAAACACGAAATATTGAGCTCAGATTTATACGTAAGAGTTGTAATTATTCATTAACATTTGCTTGAATAATTTATACTGGAGACGGGTGAACAAGCGACGATTCTAACTAAATATTTAACAGTAAAAATCTGTACTGTAGGAAAGTAAGCTCTACTAGTTACTCCCGGAATTCCTTCTTGGTAACAAACAGCTAATATTGAGGTTACCATAAACACGTTTTTGTCACCCTCTGCTTTGCTATTTTCTTCCCGTATTATCTGCTCAGCTTTTGATTTTTGTGCTTACCAATGAGGCTTTCTCAAGTATACTTGTTTCATAGCGTTGAATGGGATGATGATTTGGAGCAGTCTGTTGGAAATGATGTGGAAAGATGATCTGTATGACGGAAGTACCCTGCAGCCCACCAGGTCTGGTCAGCATACCCGTTCTTCGGGCCAAGACCAGAAACGCTTGTTAGACATTAATTTTTGTGTTGCTCTCAATTATTGCATATTTTTGTGCGTGTACGGGACTTAGATGCGTGACTTTTACATTGACTGCCATGTATTGTATGACAGCTGTGGTAGCCCGGAACTGCAAGTGCCTGCGCGTTTTCCTTGTGGCATAGTGCCGAAGAGAGGGAGGAGGCGTTTGGGATGTGATGGGAGGTTGGCGTGACAGGCAGGCAGAAGAGATGTATGGGAGAGAAATGACAAATGTTCCCCAGCTCTCTGTTGGATAGATACCCAAGAAAGCTCCAGCCATTTGTTTCCAAGTTTCTTTCAGCAGGGTATGGTGATCCATCCCCGTAGCTTCATCATCATGCTACCCGATCATTATCAGTTGCCCGCTAACTCAGTGCTGCCTGCCTCTTAACATTTTTGGAACTACAAATGATGATGAATTATGTGTGACAGTATTCGAACACTTAGAGTATTTTTCTACCCTCATCGAATTTGATAAAATCTGGAGAAATGTCTATGTCCTGAAACTTGACTCAGCATATTGTTTTCATTTCTCACTCCTAACTCCATTCATCTTTCAGGATTACCAACTTCGGGAGAAACAAGCGAGGAAGACGTCATTCGATGCTATAGCTTATAACTTCATACATATTTTCCAAATGCTTTTTAGGCTGTTTTTCATACCCAGATGACGTAATTTTTATTTGCGACGTAAGTACTTTACTTGTTTTTGCAAAACCGTTCGCCCTGCACGTGTCACATGCGTCTCACTCAAAAAATCATTTCGTTCGGTATTTCCGTACGTATCTGCCGTACCTAAAAATCTTTATACCAGAATTCTTGGTTTCCCTGTGTCTATAAGCAAATGCTGAGATGGTTCCCAAGATTCCAAGTTGCCACTACATGCTTCTCACGTAGCCCTCCCGATTTAAATTTATTAGTAACCAATTTCATATTTTGCATACATGTAAAATAACCACTGCCACCGGGTACACAACCCAATTGCAGTTAATAATAATAATAATAATAATAATGTGCCATATTGGAGGCTTCACTTTGTGTTTTATTTTTGCATGCTGAACTGCTATAAAATGAAATTCGATTTAGGCTTAAGGACTGCACAATTATGTATTGCAGTAACTGTGAATTTTTTGCGTTACTTCTTTTCAGGTTTCAGTCTGAATTTGTAGGTATGTCTGGAGTAGGCTTTTACGATAACTTTTAGTTAAGTTAAGGGACGTTTGAAGGTAACATACGCGCCCTGTTTGCTGTAAAAATGTTTGGGCAAGCAGTTAGAGTGGTAGGAAAAAAGAGTCCAGTTGAATTGTGATTGCACACTGTGATGCACGGGAGGGGAAATGAAGTTGTCAGGAGTCACTAAGCTATGCTTTTTCATATTTTGTGCCGAATAAATAATTTTATTTAGGTTCAGGCGTATGTTTGGTGTGATTAGATTAATATAGGCTATCCTAGTGTACTCCACGGGCCAGGATTACATTATGTGAAATATTCACAATTTTAACGTAGATAATATTAAGGTATGACACATAATTTTGCCTGTTGTTTTGTGTGAAGTGTGAAACTTGGTCGTTGATATTGCGGGAGGAAAGGAAGCTGAAGGTGTTTGAGAACATGGTGTTGAGGAGAATATTTGGACCTAGGAGGGACGAGGTAACGGGGGAATGGAGGAGATTGCATAACGAGGAGCTAAATGATCT
>Ga0123352_10015981_pt1 | contig 11952 bp, 8 predicted proteins | sample TergutLab28metaG_FD_89700 | JGI IMG/M metagenome (GOLD analysis project Ga0123352, IMG submission 89700) | Labiotermes labralis P1 segment gut microbial communities from Petit-Saut dam, French Guiana - Lab288 P1 | ecosystem: Host-associated > Arthropoda: Insects > Digestive system > Gut ...
CGGCTGTGGGGACCCGTTGCGCTGACCACGTGACACCCCTCTATCCGCAAAAGTTGGCACTAACTTCGCCGACCGGCGGTGGCCGCTCTGTCGGTATAGTTCGCGTGCGGACTAAGGCCACGGGGTTTAGTTTAGTTGCACTGTAGTGCAGTTGAAGTGAAGGAGGGTCGTTTCTAACGTATTGCAAAGAAGAATGGCAAAAATTTTGAATAAGAATTAGTAATGAATTCCTGTACCGGTTAAATTATTACTTTATGGTTTAGGTTAAGTTTTTCTTATTCTGAAAGCAATGGCGTCACGCATAAAGTAGAGCATAGAATTCTGCCATGGTCCTACTGGAATCTTCGAACTTCTAGATAGAATTATACACCGAAAACAATTCCTTTCGCTTAATAAATAATTGTGTTAGTTTGTAAAGCTTAGCAGAAGCACTTGTATTCTCTTTAACGAAGGAAAAATTATACGCTTCTAATTGTCATTATTCTATAAACCTACCGCACTTCATATTACAGGCTGCTCGCCTCTTCTGTAGTTTGAGAAACTATGCTCATTTGTGAAAAAATTATATGGTTAATGCTGTGCAAATCTGTAGATGAGTAACTTGACACTGGATATCCGTATAATATGAACCAACAGAAAGTAATACTTTCTATTAATTTATTTCAATAGTAATAATCCTCTACATATTTCGAGCAGTCTTGCTGTTCGTCATCAGGAGGATCAACTCTGTACAAACAGCAATTGGTATAGTCAAGCGTTATGTTGACTATACCAATTGCTGTTTATACAGAGTTGATCCTCCTGATGACGAGCAGCAAGACTGCTCGAAATATGTAGAGGCTTATTATTGAAATAAATTAAGAGAAAATAGTGCATCTTGTTGGTTCATATTATACCGATATATCACGATGCACGGTCAAAAAATCATTACATTTGACTCTGCGTAGTTTCAAGATTAATGTTTGTTTCATTACATCATTTTCCCCTCCAGCTAATCACTAGACACTTAAACAATTTGTCGATTATTTTGTGTTCATACCTCTGATTCTGATGCCCTAAACGTAAAAAGAACCCCTCACAAAACTTCCTAACTACATAGCCAGTTTTCCCTTTCCTTCCATAGTTCTGTTCAATGCTGTGTGGTTACTTAGATCATGAACCTGGGCTTTGATTGTGTAACTAATGACACCGATGTTCGTCGAAGCCGATGTAGATCCATCCACCATGAAGAGTGAAAGCTGGAAGAACATCCGATATTCCTTTCGTTATCTTACAGCCTTATATAAAGCTTTTAGCTTTGACCTTAATTCAATACCCGTATTGCAGCCTCAATTAAGCCAGGTAAAATGATTACCTGCCTTCTTTGGAAATAACGAATTGGTTTCAGTCCGAAATTTCTCTGTGTATCTGATAATTTAGAGAACCCTTCAATAAATGTGTATCGAACTAAAGCTGTTTTTGTTAGGACAACAAAATCAGCGAGTACATACGAGTTAACGACGTAGCTAGAAAGTGAGGGTAAAAAAATTATACTGAATTTTGATGGTAAAACAAGATAGGCGGCCGAGAAATTAGGGAGTTTATTCCGTGGAAAGACAGGGAAAATTTTACACACAGTGCCCAGACCGGATGTGATGCCCATCCAAATTTGTGTAAACTGGGCACCAAAGTGGTTACAATGAGAGCGGTGTGACACTGACCACTCAACTCGATCCTAGAAGGAACTTATAAATGAATGAGAAATAATCCCATCATGTAAAGGAATGATACAATACTAACGCGGTAAATGACGGCATTTCTCGTCAACTGTTTCTTGAGTCACGATGAGGTCATTTTAGCAATGCTTATTAAGTATCAGTTTACCGTAACAGCTGAAATCCACAATTTTTAGGCGCGTTTGCGAAATTTCGAAAAGCGACTTTTGGCTTCCTGTATGGCTGTCTGTCCGCATGAAATAACTCGGCTCACATTGAACGGATTTTCATGAAATTTTATATTACAATATTTTTCTGAAAATTTGTCGAGAAAATTGTAATCTGACAAGAATAACAGGTACTTTACATGAAGGCCAATACATATTTATAAAAAAATTTCGCAGAATTCTTTGTAGAATGAGAAGTAATTCAGACAAATTTGTAGAGGAAATCTCACCACACACTTCATGTTCGATGTATTTTTTCTGGAAAATCGCGTCTTTTGAAAGGTAATGTGACAAATACAGTAGAGTCAGGCTACAGGTGCAAATATGGTGCATGCGCTTTGCATGCTGGATCAGTAAGGCTACAGACACACACTCGGAATAGGCAATACTTATTGTTTTTCCACGGCAACAATGGTTACGCGAAAGCGGCACAGTATGCCTATTGGGTTTAACGTACATTTCCTGTTCCATACACAAATAAGCAGATGGAAGAATAATAATAAGGGAGATATGATGTGATAATCGAAGAACAGTGGATGTGGTTGTGCCGAAGTGTTGAATCATCAGATTATGAGACCAGAGTCAGCTGGAAGACCACAGCAGTTACTTAATACGGAGTGAACATATTCCTAAGGCGAGTAGTGGTCACCTTTAAGAAGGCCAGGCCTATTAGAAGGTTTCTTCTGTTGGTCAGGCTAAAGGAGTAGCTTTTGGAGGTGACTACTTCAAATAAATTATAACTACATTATGTTCACTCTGAATACAGAAGCATGGATTTATGTTATTTGTTATGACTTAACCGCATTATAATCAAATGGTTTACTGCTATGTAATGGACCTCCAAGATGACCACCAATGCCAGCGACTGTAACATCGAAGGTGCTAGTCGTTTTGCAGATAATACAGTACTAGCCAGAGAATCATATTTATATGCAACCATGTAGCCTGTATATTGAATCTCAGAGTAAGTATAGGGCTGTTTCTTGTATGGAGCTACAGCCCAATTTTGGCCTAGGCCACCTCGTTTTGTGGTTTCTAGATCGCACACAATTAACCACACACAGTCGGTAGCAGTCCTCGGAACGAATGATCAGCTCGTCACATCGTCCCACTACCTACAAACACACAAAACCACAGGAAACGAACATCCATGTTCTCAGCGGGATTCGAACTCGCAACCCCAGCAGTCAAGTGATTGCATACATATGCTTTACCCAGCACAGGCAACTGGGTCGGCGCTGGCTGCTGTTACACCAGCTTTCTACAAAACCGTAGATAGCGAGTATGATCATAATTCTGTCCTTCTAATTCTTTAGATTGTATATGTCTGTATATATGCACGTAATGTATGAAACAGACAAATGTAATTAATACGCATGAATTAATAATACTAACTTCTCAAACGCGCGTGAGCAGACTAGCTCTGTTAGGGAATAAATTTATTGTTTGTATCATATCAGACATCAACCTACTTCAAACTTAATACGGAAATTAGTAGACTATATGATAAAATGGGAAAGTACCTGTCATATATCCACACAGACGCATGTGAATGAAATTAGAGATAAACACATCAAAGCTTGAGCCAAACTACGGATAAGCTCATACACGGATCAACGCAACGTCATGTGCAGAACTTTGAGTACAGGATTCACAATGAATTGTGTTGTGGCTCTCAGGAGCGTTTCGCTTTCATTTAAACGTGTTCAGAATTCTAACCAACGAAAATATGGCGGAAATAGCGTTCCTTTGGAGTCACATATTATCTCGAAGAATAAACACGCTCGGCAGAGAGTTACTTGAAGTAAGTGTGACCATTGATACGACCAGACGGATTTAAATACAGGTATGCGGCGCATAACGACGTTTTGGTCAAAGACGGGCAGCATATACTACGGTTGTTCCATTATATTATAATACTTATCATTGTGTTACAATTGCCTACAGTATTAAGTAAAGAAACATGCTGTACAAGTTTGTAGCCCAAGAGCAATAGGCTATACCATATAGCCTAGGTGTGTAGTAGGCTATACTCTATTGTCTAGGTTTGTGTAAGTACACATTCAAACAACGACGAAATCGCCTAACGACTTATTTCTCAGAATGTATCCGCGTCGTTAAGCGACTCATATCTGTACAGCCAAACTTCTGAAAGTGAACTGTACGCCAACGTAACCATATCGTGGACACAGTTTAAGGCTAAATGAAAACTTTTGTCAGTAACCTGGTACTTATCGTATAATAAAGGGTGATTCAAAAAAATGGACTCAATTGAAGAGTAAACGGCGCCTCAACACACGCCAGACAGTTGGTTGCGTATTCCAAGTTATCTGCTCCTCGTTGGAGGTTGAATATTGAAACGGAGACGAAACGCGCGCTGCACAGCAGTCGCCGACTCAGTTTTAATGAACTCACGAACGCAAAAGATCTTGGGCTGCATAGTAGTCATTTTGGTTTCAACTGATGCTACTGCACGACGGTACATTAGGCGAACACTCTAGTGGTGGTATTTGCAAATTTAGGATCTCCTCTTTCAAATGTTATGTAGATCGTTTATATACCATAAACAGTTCAGGAAATAAAGACGTACGAAATTAAGTCCATCTGTTTAAATCACCCTGTATTTTTAGAAAGCTTTATTATTATAATATTTCGAGAGAATGTAATCGTGCTGCAGAAACTCACTAAAAGAAACACCCAGTTTTTTCTTACAATAAACAAAATTGATTTTCCTCTTTCCTTCCGACCTTCTCCTTTTTTCTATCTCGGTTATATTGAGTTAGAACTTCGTTCTGTTCATGTTTCAAGTTCTGCCAATTGCACTTGCTACTTGGATAACGTGAAAAGGGGAACCGAGTTTTCTATCAAATGGTAGCTTTGTAGAGAAGTAGGGGTTATATAAACCTGTTAGCTCTGTATCCTAGAGCAAATGAGGTCAGGTCTGAGAACTAATCGTCACAGTGTTACGTGCAAAGTGTATATTATAGACGCAGTTTAAATGAAGATCATGATTTGTTCTGCCTTTGTCTAGTTAACGTAAAGGTGAAACTAATTATGTAAGGTAGTGGAACTTGCTTCATTCAACTCATTTATAGGAGCAGCAAAATATAGCACTACTTTACCTTCAGAGAATAAGCAGCGTTTTGTATAACAACAGTGCACAGTGTCAGAGGCAGGTATTTCGAATCATTTAGACAGAAATCAAGTTACTCGTAGCATTGCGATGAATATTCGGGAGATATTCTAGGCATCCTGTGTTATTATTGTTGCGTGATATTAACAAATTTATTCGCAGAAAGTAAATATGCAACATCAGGGCACACTGACAATTATGCACAATCTCCATACCTGATGAAATAAAGTGAAATGCCAACTTTATGCAACTAGGTAATTTTATTGGTGTATTCTTATTTCGGCATGTTTCGTGTACATACGCTCATCATCAGGAGCATTAGATGGTGAGTTGCAGCATATGGTTTCCTGCACCGAGTTTTTGGATGGATGGTGGTCTTGAGAGCCGCTGCCTAGGTCGTGTGCACGGTGCGGATGGTGCCGTCCTCGGCACCATCCGCACCGTGCACACGACCTACGCAGCGACTCTCAAGACCACCATCCATCCAAAAACTCGGTGCAGGAAACCATATGCTGCAACTCAACATCTAATGCTCCTGATGATGGACGTATGTGCCTGAAACATGTCGAGTTAAGAATACATCAATAAAATTACCTAGTTGCATCAAGCTGGCATTTCACTTTATTTCATGAAGAAGGCACACGGTCAAAAAAAACCCTCAAATCTCCATATCTGTTTTAGGGTCGGTAGTAGCATCTGGGCAAAGGAGTAGCCAGAATTCCAATAACATTTTTGTTTCTGAACACACGGTGGTGTACTTCTGTACAAGATGCGTAAGTAATGTTCAGTTGAAAGCAGGTAACTCGAACGTTTTTGACTTCACAAATAAATGATTTATATTAATTACAAGAGCATTAGAAGCAATAACTTTTATGTGACTAGAATTAACCCTTTCAATTATAATGTTGTATATGTGTTGTTCACAGGGGCAACACGGCTCAGTCAGTATAGCGACTAGCTACCAGTTAGGCGGTTCAGAGTTTGAAACCCGGTGCGGGCACAATTTTCAAGATCCTTCCAGACCCAATATCGTGTACTGTAAACTGTGTATCAGGTCTCCATCGACAGAATAAGTCGCCGAAGGAGAGGCGGGGGGTGTCGTTGATAGCCCACCCCAGTCTAGCACCGATGTTAAGCATGGATAGACGTACACTTCCACCCCCACCCCACTGTACCTTCAACGGCATGTCACAGGATTACTCCTACCTTATATCTACGCCATGCTTCAATATTCAACGTTTAAAAATCTACAAACGCCTGCAGAAACGTGAGTTTGTGAGATTATTCATTATAAAATATTATCATGAATTTTGTTTCTCTCATTGAACAATCAGTGTTATTTCAGCTACACAGGAAATGAATTCTTAAGGCGATTTCATAAATTTTATGAGCAAAAAATGTGACGTTGTGAAGTGAAATTAAATGAGAATAATGAGGCCAGTAATTTCTACATTTCATGCTTGATTCAACAGCGCTACAACTAGCTCAGAAAGGCATGTAAAAATAGAGTGGATTTTTTTCGAGATATTGAATATGAAGGTGCGCTTTGTATTATTATCGAAAATTTATGATTCTGTAGGCCGTGACGCATCTGAAGAAACGGGATACCTTGCCATTTTGGGTGCATGGCCGAAAAGACATGAGGCTGAAATACAGGGTGTTTATCTTATCGCTTGACACGCAAGATAGCTTAATTGCACTGAAAGTCTGGGTCCGCCGGCACATCCCTTGACAGCTGCCAGGCTCAGGGTAGGGATAAAAGAGACGTTGTATGACGTAATTAACTAGTCTCTGAATTTTGTCTCTCTTTTGCCTGTCTCCAGTTATTTATAAGTACTTTACTGCTTGCGAAAAATGGAACTCCGGTTTATACACAATTGTACCCCGCAGCAGGAAAGGTTTAAGGCAAATCTGCTTAATGGCGTCGGGTCACTGAATGTGATGCTGATGCTCCATCAGCGTCAGGAACTTATGTTCACTCTTATTGATGACTCTGAAGTCAGGGACTGAGTCGAAACAAGATTTAGGCAAAGTTATACTTGAGACAAAGCACACAAATGTAGACTTCTGTGTGACTCTATGAGTGTGTGTGTGTTTTATGTATGTGTATGTATGTGTGTATGCATGTATGTATGTATGCATGTAAGTATGTATTATGCGTGTATGTATGTATGTATGTATGTATGGATGGATGGATGGATGGATGGATGGGTGGATGTATGTATGTATGTATGCAAGTATTATGTATGTATTTATGTTTGTATGTGTGTGTGTGTGTGTGTGTGTGTGTGTGTGTGCATGAATTAATGTAACCTCGTCATTTATTTACTCTGGAAATATTATTAGTTGCAGACTTCAATTCAATCACACGTTCAGTGGTCGCGTGGTAAGTTCCTCATGTGACAGGATCCTGGTTCAAGGAGAATCTTAAATAATGCTTTTGTAATCAGTCGGCCAGGTTCCTATCCTACGCAGGCGGTGATGCTGTATGGACCTACAATTCGCGAACACTCAGAACAGCTGGCTGTCTCTAGACCTCGTGCCAAACACACATCATGTGTGAATTCTTACACTGCTGTATCAGCACTGTCAGCTTCTGTGACTACGCTTAAATGCGACGCCCAAACTTATTTTCACTGGTTATAGAAATGTCATAATCCGACCCTGGGGACCTGCGGGCAAACAACTGCTGCGTGTGGAGTTGAAGAATGACTGTTGTCTAGTGATGTGTGTTAAAGATTAGTGCATTGTGAACAGCAGTGTGTACTGCACGTCGAATGTTATGGGTGTTATCATGGTTCAGGACGAATATCGCAACCGGCGGAAGAAGAGAGGTCGAACAAATAGAAGGTGGAAATACCAAGAGCCATGAAGACGAAACAGGGTTGGTATGATTAGATTGAGGGCGGTGAGATGGGAGAGGCATGTAGGAAAAGAAATATGTGCACAGAGTTGGGTGAGGAAGTTTGAAGGACAGGGTGTGCTTGGTTGATGTAGAAGTAGGTGGGGATAATATTGAAAAGAATCTTAAAGATTCTTTATAATTTTTAGATAAGGCCTCCGCTTTGTGCTTAAGTTTACGTAGATAAAGGAAAAAAGTAGGTTTACAGTCTATACACGACTTTTATCATACATGTAGAAACAGTTACGTGTTTCAGCTATACATATGTAGCCAACATCACGTTGGATAGGACCTTGAAGAAGAAAACTACAACGATATATCTAACCTGATGATGGCTACATATGTGTAGCCGAAACATGTAGCTGTTTATACATGAATGTTAAAAGCGGATTATAGACTGTAATCCTACTTCTTTTCTTTATATACGGATCTTAAAGAAAAAGCATGGGAAGGTGTGTATTGAATTCATTTGGCATGCGAACGGGCAAACACCGAGCTGTTGTCAGCAGAGTTGTAAAAGTTTGGATTCCATAAGAAGGTAAGAAATTCCTGACGAAGACTTGTACTTGCTTCGCATGACGGACTTTGCTCCATCTAGTTACTCAGCCAGTTACTTAGCTGAGTAACTAAAGTTGAAGTTGGTCTAACACGTGTACCTCAACCCTTTATAGAAAGAGATTAAACTAAATTGCATTTAAATATTGTGCGCGCACCGCGCAGTAAACAGACACCGTCTTGTTAATAAAAATCAGTAGGTGAACACTGTATAGGGAAATTATTGCTGATCGTTTCGAGAACTGTAAAAAAAATCACAAATAACTGAGTGGGAAGAAGGTACAATTTATGAATAAAAAACCTGGTGGTTCATATTGTAACCGCTGAGCTGTAAGGGGCTAAAAGTCTGTTTCACAATGACACTTTTATTAAATTACTAACCACTTAAAGTAAATATCATTTAATGTTTTGCTCTCTTATGTATTGAATAGATTTTTGTTAATATTATATCAAATCAGTCACGAAATAATTAATAATAATTAATACATGGACCGAAAATCGTGTGTTGTAAATTTAAATTAAATAAGTATCTTTATTTCACATGACCGACGGTGGTGTTTCTTCGAAATCCAGCGACCAAATTACCCCAAGTATTACCTAACGTTAGCGTTAACAATAACAGAAGGCCGGAAGCTTAACCCTTTTACCCGTGGGGCAGCTAGCCAGTGATCCCCTTTGACGATCTCCAGCCAACAGTTTTCCTACGATGTTGCCAATTTCTTAACATCAAAGTACATAACCTTCTACTGAACCTCAGCGAATTGTGAACTGCAGTTTCATTCAAATATGCTCCTTATACCGACCATCTCAACAGATATTTCGAGACGAAGCACAACACGCGAAGCGTCGAACGAGAGGATGGAGCTGTCGAAGACAAAGAACGCTCCGGGTTGTCAGGAAAGTAGGGTGTCGCAAGCTGAGAGTTGAACTGAGGACATCTTCTGGTACAGCATGCAGCTAATCGTAAATGTGTGTGCATGTATACGCATATGTGTAACTATGTATGTATGTATGTATGTACGTGTATGTATATATGAATGTAGGCTATGTATGTATTTATGTATATATGCTAACACGCATATTACTCTCCAGCAAAGCAAACCCACTTCTACCTCAGCACCGCCAATACCAAAGCTCTGCACATGGCAATTCAGTACTGTTTTATTTCCTCACAAGCTTCTATCACAAACTCCCGATTTAATAAACTCATACGTCATTTCTAGCTTGACAGACGAAGCTTTACAGAAGTCTTCCAAACACATACCTGCATGCGCTTCATGTTTCTCCAAAGTACACACCCCATCCATCTTAACTCCTCTTTTTCTTGCCTTACAAATGTCTTTGTAGACAAGATTCAGGTCAACTTAGATCCTTGATTTAACTAAAACTGTATTCAAACTGCCTAGCTTACGTATGGCCGAGTAAGATGTGTTGTGAAATTGCGGAAGGAATCAGGAAAGGAACTGTAGGTAGAATTGCATCCCGGCTTCTGTGTAGGACAATTGCAAAGAATCGAAATTTTTGGATTTAGACTTCATACCTCCAAAATAAAAGGCATATTGCGTATCATTTAATCGTGTTTAATTAGCGTTTACCTGTAAGTTCCGCCATAAAATGAAACGTAGCTTCTTGTAAGGTACCTTGATTTCTTCCGCTTGTCATTCCTATAAGAGGAAAACTGGGATGAAAGGTGGAACAAGAGAGTAATCACACTGACACGGGATACCCGAAGTATCAGAAGAAAAACTTATTCCAGCGCCTCTTGTCCACCATGAGTAACACACGGACCAAACTTGAATCGAACCCGGCTTCCGCCGTAAGAGGCCGGAGGACCATCCGCATGAACCGTGGTCCTGCTTCAAGACTAAAATGAAGTGAATGTACCTTTCTGACCAACACTGTCCCATATGTGAAAGAAAATTCTTTTTTTAGAATGTTAACAAGCTGCGACCCTGGTCTTCCCGATAAAATGTAGGATTGAAAAGGAAAAGACTACAAATCACTGACGAAATGATTCTGACAGGGGAATCTAAATCGTGTATGAAAACTCTGTACTTCACTCACAGAACACAGATGGCACTTCCATTAGAGGGACAGGGTTGTGAATGCTGTACATGGGTACTTTTGCCTTTTTTTATGACATCACATGGAACACACCAGTAGAACGTATGAGCAAACCGCACAGATTACATACACTAGTCTTCAACGATTTGTGATATGTAAATAAAAAAAATCAAGTTATGCACCAGGGTAAAAGTAATGTATTCATTGTGGTCTGTTTCCAAAAGACACTAGAATTATCACCGCTCAGCCTTATCTGTTAAAAGGTAAAGAATTGAAGGATCTGTACGTCCAGTCGCCGATAAGTGATTATGGTGCATTACTAACTACAGGAACGACATAACCTCACTCTAGTGGTCAAGTATATTCTGTAAGTTCCCTTGCAGTCTAGCGACAACGCCTGGTTACGAAACCTGACAGACAGTAGGGTTAATTACCACCCTTCCTTCCAACTTCCGGAACACAAGCCAGAGTCCGACAATTTTCAGACGGACCGGTATTGGTTGTGGCAGTTTTTAGATTAATCACTGAAACGTGATATTTCGGGACTCCAGGTACTTACTACAGTTTAACACAGTTGTCTTTGTGTGTGTGCGTACGTGCGTGTGTGCCAGTGGTTACTGGAGGTACATTACTGCTTTATTTGGTCCGTAACCGACTGAAGACAGAATTCACGTAAACTATACACATAACAAATTCAGTTTCTAGTTGCCAGATAATGCAATGAGTTTTCATCTAAAGACCTTTAAATTAACGCTGTTTTGGGGAATAATCGGTACTTACTGTAAGCATCACTCATAAACATACCATGTGGAAAAATTAAAATATATTTAATGCTACAACACCTGCTATATATTGTTACTACTCAACTGAAATGGTTAATTTGTGCTGCAAACGTTGATGTTACTGTAAGGAATTATTTCCTGTTGTAATAAAGTCTACCCTAAATTTATGAGAGAATTTTTAGAAGCCTGGAAAATTTTTAAACTTCATAAGGAGGAAGCTGGTGGTGTTGAGAACATGGTTTTTAGGAGAATATTTGGACCTAGGAGGGACGAGGTAACGGAGGAATGGAGGAGAGTGCATAACGAGGAGCTAAATGATTTGTACTCTTCACCCAATATTGTGCGGGTTATAAAGTCGAGAAGAATGAGATGGGCTGGGCATGTGGCGCATATGGGTGAGGAGAGGGGGTGTATAGGGTCTTGGGGGGGAAGCCGGAGTGAAAGAGACCACTCGGGAGGCCTAGGCGTAGATGGGTGGATGATATAAGGATGGATCTCCAGGAGGTGGGATGTGGGTATATGGACTGGATTGGGCTGGCCCAGGATAGAGACAGGTGGCGGACGCTTGTGAGTGCGGTAATGAACCTTCGGGTTC
>Ga0123352_10015982_pt1 | contig 11952 bp, 4 predicted proteins | sample TergutLab28metaG_FD_89700 | JGI IMG/M metagenome (GOLD analysis project Ga0123352, IMG submission 89700) | Labiotermes labralis P1 segment gut microbial communities from Petit-Saut dam, French Guiana - Lab288 P1 | ecosystem: Host-associated > Arthropoda: Insects > Digestive system > Gut ...
ACACACACACACACACACACACACACAAACACACACACACAAACACACACATACACACACACACACACAAACACAAACACACACACACAGTTTATGTGATACTTATTGCTTTGCCACTGCAACAATGGTTGCCCGAACGCGCCTTAGTGTTACATAATACATACAATGTCTTGTTTGTGAGTACGCTAATTAACTTCAAAGTACCTGGCAATGGAATGCTAATGATCTTGAACCTTCAATATGTGTTTCAATCTTCCATTTCCTTACGGCCTGTTGCACATTAAACAGCAAATATCGCGTCGCGCCAAACGAATGGCCCTTGTCAATTTGATTTCAACCTGCCTAGCTGCCTTCCTGCCTTCTGTACTGCTGTCAACAATTTAAGTCTCTCAAGTTAATCTCTGCTGCAAGGAGTTCACTGGTTTAAACTGTCATAAATCGAAGTAGGAATCGACGTAAGGCGGCCCCTAGACAGTCACCATTATTGCTCAAAATTATTGCATAGAATTATTGTTGTGCAATATGTTTCTCCAGAGACGACTCAGTAATATTGTGCAATATTTAATTTGACTTGTGGATCAGCCGAGTAAATATGTTGCATGATAGTGATGCTGCTTAGGTGGCCATTGTTTTAGGCTTGTGTTGGGAAGAGAAAAGAGCGTCACGCCCCGGCCGCTCTTTACCCGCGGGAAAGACCCGGTACACATTGTACAGGAGGGTGGTGGGACCCAGGGCCGGTCTGGACAGGTGCGGAAAATCTCGCCCCCACCGGGATTCGATCCCCGGACCGTCCAGCCCGTAGTCAGTCATTATACCAACTACCCTACCCGGCCCACTAATAGAAATATTAATATGTGAGAAACAGTCACTCACAGTCAGCTTTTGTCCATTTCGCGGCGCTATTTGGCCACTGGAAATACTGTTGCGGACCTGAAATTCGTAAGTGATGTATCTCCTCAATACATTTGAATCATTGTGGTGGAGATTGCGAAGCTACAGTTCAAGGCCTTAAGAATAATATTCAGGTAAGAAAAATTATGTATGAATTTAGCAACAATTTTTATTAATAAAAAACATATTCATTGCAAGTTAGCAAAGAATTATATTCAGGTGAGGAAAATTACATACGTATTTAGTAACACTTTTTATTAATAAGAAATCAGATTCACTAAAAATTCAAAGCGAATTATATTCAGGTAAGAAAATTTGCGTATGAATTTAGCAGCACTTGAAAATTCGAGAAGAACTGCAGACACGTCATGAAAATTGCATATTAATTTAAAATCATTCTTGTAATAAAAAAATCACTAAATATTCGAAAAGAATTACAGTCTCCTAAGGAAAACTGCATATGAATTTAACAAAATATCTTATTAACAGTAATCACATTAACTAAAAATGGGAAAATAATTGTATTCAACTAAAGAAAATTCTGCTATCTGCTACAAGTTGGAAGGTTGCGGGGTTCGATTCCTGATCGTGTTATTGGAACGTTTCATTGACGTAATCTTTCCGGCCACACTATTGGCCCTAGGGTCGACTCAACTGCTAGCAGATATGAGTACCGGGAATATATCCTGGGGGATAAAGTCACCCGGTGCCTGGGGCTGACAATCTTACAACCTTCATGTACCGACTATTTGGAAATCTAGAAGCCGCAGCCTCCTGGAGCTCTCATTCCCTGTCCAGACACATACAGGGATTTCTTAAAGAAAATTTTGTATGAATTTTACAAAAATTGTTTTATTCGCTGAATATTCGAAAAATAGAAACAGAACGTTGCTGGTTGTGTGACTCATCGAACTATGTGCAGGTACAATTACGTACTCGTATGGAGCTCATGTTGCCTGCATTCTTGTTACTGCGGGGTGTACACCGTCTAATAATGGACGACAGAATCTCGATTGTAAAGTACCCAACTGGCCTTCAAACAAAATACCACTTATAAGTATTTTTTTAAAACATCTGTTGCAGTAGAATTCTATGCCCCGTACTTTTTGCACTTTTATCATGATAAGTTTCAATACATCTAAGTCGTTCACAGGCCAGAAAAGCCAATTCCTCCTGCATTCCTTGTTTTTAACTTTCTTCAGTGCGGGTATTTGTGATGATCCACAGGCGTCTTCCAAATGAACATGAAAAGAAAACGTGACTGATAGTTTATAGTGGCTCGTGGTTTACATGAAAGCTAACTTAAACATTTATTTTACAGTTAAAGATTTCATTTTTTATTTCAGCTGCAAAAGAACCCAGCGGAATGGGCAGAAGTTGCAGACGGATTCTACACACTGTGGAAAGTTCCAAATTGTTTGGAGATTGCAGACATTTAGAAACAAAGAAAGCAGCAAACTCAGAATCGTTCTAATACTGTCACATAAACACATTCAATATTGTGTTGTTGGCTGTTGTAAATTCGAATTTATTATGGCGGGTGGTGGCGTTAGTTGTCGGGCGTCAGTTGGATGATTCGTGAATCATTAAAAATTTTGAAAACTGTTGAGAAAAAATTCTCTTCACATTGCAGAGCCTAAAACCTCCTAGCAGCACAAGAAAACTTCCTTTGTGTTTGTTGTCAGACTAGTTATTTGTAACGAGAACTCCGTCCTTGTGGGTTATTACTCAGCGAGTAGTGTTAATTTCTTACCAACTTTTCGGGACAAACTGTCGGTTCTATCTTAAGGGGTCAAGAATCCTTGACCCCTTAAGATGGGTTGTCCTGAAACGTCTCTAAGAAATAACCACTACTCGCTGCGTAATAACCCAGAGGAGAGCAGTGCTCATCGACTTCCCGGCGGAAGCCTGAAATAATGCATAGGTATTTGCATAGTCAGAACATTTATTAACAAACAACAAAAATCACTATTAAATGAGGACCAAAGAATTTTCAGTTCCGCCTGAGTACAGCACGTCGAACTGTAGAAAATTTATTTGGTATTTCAAGTGCTGGGTTTGACGTACTTCAAAGACAAATTTTTCATTTATTTTCACATTCGTACCGTGTATCTTGATATTATCAAAGTTTTATTTATTCACCAACTGATGCACTAGTAAGTTTTTTTTTAAAATATTAAAATTTACATTAAAACATTTAATGTAAATGTAAATTTACATTAAACATTTAAATGTAAATTTTAATATCATTTTTTAAGACAACTCACTCTGCATCGGTTGGTGAATAAATAAAACTTTGATAAATTTTTCAATGTTCCGCCCGAAAATCCCAGAAAATAGTGTTAGCGTGTTGCTCTTTACACAATTATTTAATAAGAAAGAAGTCAGGCATATATGTTCTGCGACGCCTAGCAGACATAGAAAACATCGAAATGTGACTGGAGAATGAGTTGGCACATAGTGAGTCTGAAATTTCTAAAAACGTCTTGGCATCTTTTATTCTGTTAAATTATTTTATGAAACATAAATGGAAGGAAGGATAATACAATAATAAAGAGTACTTGCAGATATTGTTTAATTATTTTCGTGTTACACTTCATCCTGTATTGCATTCCTAGATTGGGAAAGACTCCCAAGATAATACAGAAGACGTAGGCCTACCCTTACCACACAAACATCCACCGAACCAGCACCACTTTTCTTAGAATTGTCAATCCCATATAAGTCTTTTCTGAAGTTTGTGCGAAGATAATTTATTTTGTTTTTGACGCTTTATTTCCCCTACTTTTCGAAATTTTTCTCTATACTTTGTTAGAAAAACTTCGTAGGTATTGATCTTTGTTACCCTCTCCCTATGTTCATAGCCTTTAACATCCCACGAGGCAAGACAACTTCAACACATCGGTACGCTCCTTTACAAATCACCTCTGCGCCTCGTTTGCAGCTGAAGGTTTCTTTGTGGATATGCTTACTGGTCGGCACACAGGCGATGACTGAATGAATATTGCACATTGTGATCCGCAGATATTTCAGTCTTTTTTTCTCATTTGCACAAAATATTGAATCAATCCAACCCATTTGATTGACACGATATATTTTGCAAAACCTTCAGGGTTATAAGTAGACAGACAATAATACCGTGTAATATTAATCATTGCTGATCCAAGTGGCCGCGCGGTCTAAGCCGTGATTCTAGGGCCGTTTGCTTGCTGGAATTGCGGGTTTGAATCCCGCCGAAGGCTTGGATGTTTTCTCTTGTGAGTGTTGTGTGTTGTCAGGTAGAGGTTAATGCGTCGAGCTGATCACTCATACCGGGTGTGGTACCTCATACAGCAGGCCTAGGCCCACTAGAACTGTCGAGCCATGAAAAAAAGTAGTATTTATTTTGTACAAAATTGCAGCTCGACAGATTTTTACTGATGAAAGTGACAGAAAGCTTCGTGTCCACTCAGTCTGCTAGCACGTTAAGAGCTGCCGGTGCCGGCTGGATAGAAGGCTGTTGAATCCCAGGCAAGTGTGGAAACATCCGTAAGGAGACAAATCTTTGTCCATGCCGGATATTGAATATCGTTTGCCTAATTCTTAGTCCGTTGCGTAGACAATATATTCACCTTGTATTACCTGCTCTTGAAGACGGTGAAATATTTCATTTCTCGTACCAATCAGCGTTTGTGTTTACCGGCAGCATCAACAAATGCGGAAGTGTTTGTGCGTTTAAATTACAGTCATACACGTGCCACGAGCTTTGACTTTTGTATCTCTATATTGTTCTCGCTGTATTTATATTCCGCATGACACAATATACAACAGCTGTTAACCCGTCCGTCTTTAGAAGAGACACGCACGGTTTACAGCGGACTGGCATCTGCATTTCAAAATATTATTCCCACGACCTCCACGCTTAAATTTCTTTTAAAGGGAATATGTGGGACATGTACGGTGCAAGATACAGGGTACATTACATTTAGTTCGAAGTCCCTCAAACAGCTAGGCCAATCCGCACAGCTGTTAGACTTTCCGCAACTCTGGCATCTAAAAAAAACAGCTAAGAAATTTTTCATTAGAGATGAACACTTCGCTATCGACCCCGAATACCTTCTACTACCTTCCATTAATGTCATATTCTGTACTTATTCATAAATATACCTACTTGTAACATCCGTTACGACCCAGTGTCAAAGGTTAATCTATTCGCTTATACGATATACTTACTGTGGACCATAAAGTCTTGGTGGGGCTTCAATCGACCATAATGTGACAGCCAGGCACAGCAGAAAGATGAAACGAGAGGCAGAAGATAGAGACAGTTTCACTGTTTCGCTTCTGTTTTTTTTAGTGAAGTTCAGCTTGCGATCAGTATGTCGCTCGCCAGGCATCTGGTCGTCACTGCACGTCCGGCCACTGGCGACCGAAGATATCTGGAGTGATATTTTGAAGAGCATCTCTGCTCCATTACTGCAAGTGACGGAGGTCTTTTATGGTTTTATTTTATGTCGCATTCTCGTCGTAATCTTGGAGGTAACAGAAACTTCGCCTGCATAAATTCTCTGTCGCGTTGAGAGACAATAGTGATTTACATGTAAACAGTAATCGTACTACATAAAGACCTACCGAAATTACTAGGACGTTGCTACTGTAGGGGCGACAGAATAATGTTGCAAGGTGTTATTCAGAATGTCTGACGGAAAAAATACATAGAACACTTCGCTGTAGATGCATGGCTAATATTAAAATTAACCTTAAAGATATAAAGAGGTAAATTGGTCTTTGTTCTCGCACACGATGAGCGCAAACGGGGAAATACTACATGGAGATAAATCGCCAACGTCATACACCCGGATACAATCACCCATTGAATTAAAAGGACGGGTGGCCATATAGGCGGTCTGGAAGTTTTGGAGAAGAGAAAATCTTTCTTACTTGCCGGAATTCGATTCCCATGTCGTCTAACCCGAAGTCCTCTCACTCGCCTTACAGAAATAGGATAGGGATGTATGCGGTCCATTCTTTTGACTTTGAACAGAGACCAATGGCTGGATGTAATCGGCATGACAATTACCTTTGAGATTTTGTAAATTGTGGGGAACTTTTATCCTAGCTGGCTCCTGAAGAAGGATTCTATTGGCTGTAATTAGTTGTTACACTGATATATTGTGTTGTGGAGTGCGCTCTGAATGAATAAGCCTGCTTCATTGTAGATCCTCTTAAAATACCCTGCAGAGAAAAACTCAATTTGACGAAGCAAGAAGGGAAGATTTGGTAAGTATTAGTCTAGCTGAGGATGAAGTCCGTTTGCAGGCTTCTGCGAAAGGAATAAACAACTTTCGTCCTCCATAGAAGTCGAGTAATTTACGTATCACGTGAAGGTATTTTACGTTCTCATACTAATTTGACATTTATGGACACTTCACCGTGCTAAATTAAATTCATTCCACGAACACGTATGTTGACGTCAAGGTACAGTTCGAATATTGGTACACCTGTCACTGCGAACGATCTATCAACTTCAAGTTCTGGTCGCTCGATCCCCGGGGGAAAAGTCCCCAATATGCATCGGATACGACGATGTGCTGGGTCCTGGAAAAGAGGAAATTTTTGCTCCTTCTCCGAACTAGAACCGGTTGATTCCCTCGCCGTCCGGCCGGTTGCTGTATTCGCTACAATGACTGGAATTCCTCTGGCTCCGGCGTCTTTAGAGATGTGTCGATATCAAAGGCACGTAAAATACCAATCGACTAAAATAATGTATCGGATACAAATCCTATAAAAATAAAAGTAATAAAATTATCCATAAAATTACACCAGAAAAGAAGGAACCGTATGCGGGACGAAATAAGAAAATACATAAAAGTCACAAGGGAAATTAGAAACACGTGGCCTCTTTTTCAGTATCGTAATCATGCCAGGAATAAAGAGAGTGGCTTTAGGAGTCTCTCTGATTCAAACAAAACTGAATGCGGACAGCTGCAATAAAGGGCACATGTCCGTATTCTTTCAACATTGCACGAAACTGGCAAACGAAATCAAATGTAAATGTATTCTGGGACAGGACCCTGTCGTGTTTTATGTAAGGTTAACAGCTTTTTGTAGGGATATGTTGCCTTCATCTTCAGACCAGTAAACGGATTTTTTTTTCTCCATTACTTTCCTACACAACACTCAACTGACACGGCGTCATTTCTCAGAAAACCGAAAAATGTATAATTACTGCCGCAAGAAAGTAAATTGTATTATTTTTAAAAATGTACAATTTATGAAAGAACGAAGGTCGAACCAGTTGAATTTTCAGTGAAATATTGCTGATAATATTGTTATTATCAATTCGGACCGTATTTTTTTCGAAGACAATTTCTTTCACACAAGAAAATCTTTTCTTTAGAAACAATTAGTTCCAAAATACTTAGCTACACTGATACAAATATTCTGGAGAGACTGCTACTTGCAGGTATCCTAAGATAATACCTCAATTGTCTTACAATGTCTATTAATATGCTTCGCTTTCGAACAACTATATAATGCCTTTCGGTGAAAGAGCATACATTTCATTGTCATTTAGTTAGTGCCACTTATGCACCTGTTCGTGAATACGACAGAGCAGGAAGTGTTATCCTTTCATATGCAAAGCGTTCTGCCACGAGTTAAACAAAATCCATAAGCGTGTTCTAGAGGTCATTTGGAGCATCAAATATGCTGCAAAGCCCCGATCGTTTCTGTGCCGCTATTGAGTAATGAGCTAATGTATTTAGCGTCAATATAGGATAAATTGTCATTTACGCTCCAGTAATGTAACTGAATCCAAACATGGAAATGACTGCTTTGTTTCTTCCCACTTGGTAGAGAGCATCGCACCACCGCATGCTCCAATTCTGTTTCATTTGCAGTTCTGACGTCAGCACTCTACCGGGTGCGGTTTTCCTTTTGGACGAACATTTAATACGCCCTAAAATTTATGTAACACGAACATAACTCAGTAAGTCCGGTAACAGAGGTAGCCATAATAATGGTCCTTACTTTGCTATCCATTTTCGTTCTTAGTTTCCGGTATGTACTCCGAAATCCCTCTACAGTCGTGTTTATAGGTCTTCTTGCCTACTGACTCCACATTCGTCCCTTGTTACAAGAGATTCCTACTTCAACAAAGTAGTTTAATATCTAGATACACTTCTCTGGTAAGTTCCTTTTGAGCGTCTCTTGAATTCTGTCAAGGGACATCCAAGTCGGCAGTTTCCGAGTATAACACATGAGGCTTTTCCCGAAAATTTCCTCTGAAATTTGTGTTGTAATAATATGCATGGTCTTTCCTGAGCCAAAGACCAAGAATCCCTTTCGGTGAAAATACTATTATGTGTGAATTTAGGTTCTTTCACGAAAGAAAAGCAGGCAAAGCTTCTTTCCGTGGTTCTAGCCAATAAAAAATTGCACATGGCTGGCATGAAGTCAGAGTAAAAAGTGTTGGAATATTTGGACCTGAAATGGACAAAACCCATCCTCTTAAAAAATCCTCCACATCTGTATCAGGACAGTTTTAGTCTCAAATGTGGTTACACTTTACGTGGGATCCGCCACGAAGTGTCTGAAATTGTCTGCTCCAAGAGCCTTGGTTACACTCTCTCTGAATTCAGTCACTGAAGGGACACCGTGGCTCAAGAATTAGGGTAACCGGCATTCTGAAAGGTAATTCGATGTGTAGTTCTACCACCTGATTAACGCCGCGAGAATTCCTTGACAGCAACCCCAAAATTTTTGCTGCAGAAACCGTAAGCAAATTTCATGCCCGCATGTTGCTCATCTTCAAATGTTGGAGGCATTCCAAATAGCACTTTTACGCAACTAAAGACAACCACACGAGCAGACACTGACAAGCAGACTGAGAATCAAACATTCACAGCCTGCGACTGGCACTCGATAAATAGCGTTTCGGAAAGACCTATTTACATACAGTTGTTTTGCTGTAGACAGCACCTAAAGCGTGCTGCTTAATGTTTGTCGACCTGATGCGGAATTAAGCACAAAGTGAGAAACAGTGAAAAACAACTATTTTTATTACAAAAACATTGGTTGTTGTTTTATAAAATAAAATATATGTTTCAACTCCTAAGATTCGTACTGTTACAAATTCGTAAATATCTTAGTTGAAGATTTACAGTTCTCATTTTAATGAGACGTAAGTCTTTCGTGAAAATTAATCATTACAATTGTGTTACTGCATTAAAACCACCTAACAACAGCCTTAATTTTGTACAATATAATTTATAATTGCAATAAATGTAAATTTTAGGACAGATCTCATTCACGAAGCTAGGAATTTTAAATATTCGCCACGGACATTTAAATATTCGTGCCTGATGATGACCCGTAGGAGTTGAACGATATAGCTATTTTAAACAAAAACTGATAAAGTTTTTAGGTGCGTTTGCAAAATTGCAAAAAATGAGGATTAGTTTCGTCATGCCTGCCTGTACGTTCGTCCGTCCTTCCGCATGGAACAACTCGGCTTCCACTGGAATGATTTTCATGAAATTTTATATATGAGTATTTTTCGAAAATCTGTCAAGAAAACTCATGTTTCATTAAAATCTGACAAGAATTACGGGTTTCTTAGAATGGGAAATATTTCAGACAAAATTTGTAAAGAAAATCAAAACACAATTTCAGGTTCAATTAACTCCCCCCCCCCTGAAAATCCTGCCGTTTATGAGATAATGTGGAAAAATGCTGTAGAATCTGGCAGGCCACAAATGACAATAAGGCAAATGCGCATTCTATGTTGATACCTAAGGCTACATACACACATTCAGAATATGTAATACGTATTGCTTTTCCGCGGCAAAGTGGTTGTATAAATGCGCCTGTATATTATGTTAGAAGGACATTGTCCGCCTTGTTATAAATAAAAAAAATAGTACTACTGACTGTGTCACTCTTGGTACATAATTTGATAAAGAATATGGAATGTCGTCCAATCAGATCATTGCGGAATATTATATAGACCCTCCTGTATTCGTATAAGTGTCAACAACCTGAGAAAAAATAAAACACAAAAATAATTACCTTTGTGTACACTCTTGGATCTACAAACATTGCAGATAACAAATTATTCCGCCAAGCACCACACACCGTAAGGTAATTAGGAACCGATCAATATCAGAGACAGTGGATCTTACCTTCCGGGAGGGTCAGGTGCTCAGACGGAGTAGGTATCATGGGTCACACTGTCCCATTTTGCTGTGTATTGTGTACACAATTGATACTTACATTTCTTGGTCTGATAATGTGCGGATTGGTCCCAGTGAAACTATGGCAATTTATCTTGTACTTTACAACCCACTGTAACCCAGTAAGACCCAGCCTAATTTACGACACGTTCTTAAAAAAATTACACACTGCTTTTGAGGCTGTGTTACTACGAGGTAGTAAGAAGTTCATAGTTGCATTAAGAAGCTCAGGTTTCTTCTTCAGTCATTATACATGTGAATAAGTAGTTATAATAGCGGAATATGGCATCAGTGGAATAAATGTTTAAGTTGGTGTAAAAATGTCAACTTTTCGAATGAAAACAGCAACATATTGAGTTCATACAATGAGTGTATCACTTTATACTTTCACAAGAACGTAGCTGTCTTTCCAACCGCTAGCTATTGCTGTTCGCTGTTTCTGACGAAGTGTTTTCTAAAAACTTTGCGTTGAAGTTTAAATTGGGATTTTTGCTAGCAATTTTAACAAACCTGTAAAACTGAGGTCTCAGTTTTAAGCATAATTACAATCGTATAACTTGCCTTTATACATTTTATACCACTGACATGAAGACGGTCTTTGAAGTCGAAACATGTTGCCATATTAAAGATATAATATATACTCGTTGTGTTTACGGCATTTTATTTCTCTTATTAAAAATTTGTATTTGAAATTTCAGTGGAGAATAATAGTGTATGAGTGTATATTTACCCTGTATGAAGTGCCAAGCCGCACGACATTCAAGTTCCGTACTGAACTGTATAAGCGAATCATATCCATCTACTGTATGAATTGGACTCGTGCTGCAAGATTACAGTCTTCGCGCGTGACGTTGTTTAGTTTTGGAAATAAGCATCCAGAGTTCGAAGGAATTTAGCGCTGCTATTTTAGGTTAGAATAAGAAGCCTCAATCTACCCTGTAGATGGAGACACCAACTTGTTCCGAAACCTTGGTTCTTATTAAACAAACCAAACCGTGTCACGCCCCCAGAATGCCATCTACGTCATAACCTCAAATCTTCCACAACCACATAAGCGTTTTGGCTTGGAAGAAGAAACTACCAACTTGCTTGGAGAGGTGTGTCAAAGAGACAGATAGTAGATTTGCTAAGAAATTTTACTTAGTATGAATTATTCCCAAGCCTGTTTCTTGCACTTCCACAGGATTCTGCCGAAGACAGGATCGGCTTAACCGGGATGCTCTCACGCAATTGATGCAGAGCCATAGGGTGTTTTAAAAGAAAAATTTTTCTGAAGCTCGGAACCGAGCTACCGATTAGAGGATTAATGCTGGCTTCTCATTGCCAAATCTCGGTTTCAGTCTCGGGCAACTTCTTTGCCATGGTTCACGTAGTTTGTTGCCGACATTCCACTGCGGAGTCTCGGGATCCACACCAGAGCATTCCGTTTAGGATTCGAGGTGGAAATTGTGGCATTAGGACAGACTCCTCTGTCAGTACTTTTTTCCACTGTCAGTATAGTTTTACTAGTGTTCGATACTTACTCATTCATCTATCACCGACGCCATAAAATCGTAGCAATTGTCAGCGTAAAAACCCACAACAGGGCAGTTCTCGTCAGCGTCATTCATTTGATATACGTGTTTGAAGAAGCAGCATTGGAGGAGACTTCTTACGATTCTCTTCGGTATTACCCTGCCAATACTAAGCCCATCATTGCTCCACACTCGTCCATCGCTCTACGATAGCCCTAACCAGGCAGCCATTGTATCATCGGTCTTTCAGCTCCCGGCTTCAAACCCCTAACCTGGCACTCAAATTGTTAAAAAAAAAAAAAAAAAAAAAAATTCAAACTTTTTAATAAATA
>Ga0123352_10015983_pt1 | contig 11952 bp, 10 predicted proteins | sample TergutLab28metaG_FD_89700 | JGI IMG/M metagenome (GOLD analysis project Ga0123352, IMG submission 89700) | Labiotermes labralis P1 segment gut microbial communities from Petit-Saut dam, French Guiana - Lab288 P1 | ecosystem: Host-associated > Arthropoda: Insects > Digestive system > Gut ...
AGAACCAGCGCAGCACACCACGTGCAGTAACACACGTCTTGGTCTCCTGATGATGGGCATAATGATGCCCGAAACATGTTGAGAAAGTGTTGATAATAAACATCTAACTGTTGCATCTTGTTGCTTTTCTCTCTCACTTCACAATTATCTTTGTTAATAAACCTTGTATTTAACACTGAGACATGACCTGCTATTAACAAATGTTGTTCGAAATTTAGAAATATTCGTAAAGTCTTGCTACCTTCATATGTTTAATAAGGCAAAACTAAAGAGCTTACATTGCATTACGTACTCACACATTCACAAACATATCTGATGTCTTGTCCAATAGTGAGACAAGAATGAATGCCACTAGTGGTGCAGCGATTAGGCAAACATTACACTGGATGTAAAGAAAATACGAAGCTCTATATGAAACAAACAGTGAGATAGGATCGAACACTGTACATGCTACGAACATTAGGAGCCTGTAAAGTGCCAGTAGGATTCCACGGCAGCGAGAGGCGGGAGGGGGGGGGGTTCCGAAAATTGGGGGACTTTGAGGTAGCATTTTTATAGCGATAAACCAATTAATAAAAAACAAGACGTATTTCTCATAAATAGCATGACTACAATGTAATCAAAAAATATAAATTACATATTACAAAATGGTACATGCAATGTCATTGATTAATCTAAAAACGGAGATCAATGACCTACATTTACCTTCGTCAGTCTACCACTGACGCGATAGTAGCTCAATTATCGCTAGACTAGCTGAACAGAACAATAAGACAACTTAAAAGAAATTTGAATCAGTTGAGTCTACACTGCACCGCTGATGGATGACTACTTCATGCTGCCCAGACTTGAAATGACGTTCATTTTCGTTTTGAAAATATTCCGGCTCACCACACAGGCTCATGTGAGAAGCAATTTGGTGTGCCACTCCGCACGCACGTGCCACCGGTTCGTCCAATCTGACGAGTGTTATCTGGGTGACTACGGCTACAAGCGAATATTCTCTTCTGAATATGACGTATTGCATTCTTGCAGACATATACTGCAGCCTTGGAGGGACATGCTGCCTCAATCTTCAGGTACACTCTGTTACTAAAGAGACAGCACATTCTTCCGAAGTGTCGATAAATTTGTATAACAGTACATGGCGTCACATCACAGACGACAATATTGAACACAAAAAAAACATCTTGAGAATCTCAAATATGGCATAAATATAAACGTATTTTCCAGCTGTCAACAGGGGTATAAGTTCATTCACCAACAAATGCATTCTTTATTAAACTTGATAAAGTTTAAAAAATTTGCCAAGTTTAATAAAGAGTGATTTGTTGGTGAATGAACTTTATAGATGTCAAAATGCACGATATAACGACAAAAATTATTCACTGGGGTGTCTCATACGCAACAGAAAATCAAGTTCATATAGGTCGATTTCTGATAATCATAATAGATCTAAATAGTAAGATAATAAACAGCACGAATGATACTGTAGATTGCTTCAATAAATATATCTGCATGTTGTCGAATTTGCTTCAGCTTCACGTTTCATTAGAATTTACTTACTGAGGACAGCGCTCGAACAAACACACTGCGCTTCGCGAACTCTGTATCAACCTGTGGCACAGGCGACAATCGTAACGGCAGTCCTCTGTTGGTGGTGACAGAGTCACCGAAACGGTGTAATCCCATTGCACATTCACACAGCCGATCGCCCGAAAATACTTCAGTGAGACAAACCGTAACTAAACCGCTTGAATTAAATAAAGAAGACATTTTAAACGCCATCATACCTAAAACGTTTGTTTAGCAAACATAAAAGCATTTCAACTGTGTCTTCAGTTTCCTTCGGATCTTAAGTTATTGTTATTTGCATTTTCCTTGAGTGCAAATAAAAAAACATGTCAATTTCTCACTGTCTTTAGTTTCCTTTACCATAAATAAAGATATTTTAACTTCTAGCTGCCTTGAGCTTACAACAGGATGAATAAAAGTATTTTATGCACTTATTGGCTTCAGTTCCGGTTATCAGGAATGAAACAATGCAACTTCCTGCTGTCTGTAGTTTCCTTCAGCATAAGCAAGAACAATACAACTTTTTGTTTTATTTTATTCCCTCCAGCATACAAATACATTATAATACATTGTTACCATCAGTTTCCTTTAGCAAAAATAGAAAACAAAGACGTTTAAATATATGTTATTTTTCAGTGTCATTCTGCAAGGGCAGAAAAACATTTCAGCTTCTCGTTGTATTCAGTTTTTTTCAGCCTAATTACCTCATTTAACACGCGCAAATTATTACAGCTCATCTGCTCACAGCTTCCCAGAAATCAGCAGCTATCCCAGCTATTCTCCTTGATGGGAACTTCATCTCACGCACGCTGCTCTAAATTAAATGCACTCCACTGAATAAATACAGAAACTGGCTGTGCTTACAAAGCGACATCAATAGTACGCCATGATGTACTTATCTCTCGAGTCGTTCTAATTCCGATTACATCTGTTTAACTTTCATGATTACCTCACAGAGAACAGGAGTGTAAAGCAAACAAGAACAGGGCTAAAAGAATATGGTATAAGGTTTGGAGTGCAGTAATGTTCTGTTTAAGGCCAGATTAGAGCCAAATTTCCGAACATCATGTGCGAATAATATGCCTTAGACCTACGGTTCTCGCCCTTATGTGCTCGCGGCACATTTGGGATATTTGTTGGTTTTTATTGGCGGCACACTAGAACTGGAATAGAGGGCTATCATTCGCAAAAACAGCAAATTTACTTCTGTAAAAAAGTGTCATTCATCGTGGGAAACATAAAATTATCCCAAATCAGGAAGGTAAGGAATTTTTCATACTAATACAAATTAAATTTTTTTTAAATTAGTGGTTTTTGAAACTTTATATAAAGGTGCCCCCCTTAGCTTGGCAAAGACTTCAAGGAAATTCCGTGCCCTTTTGTAACTCTGACTTCATGTGTGCGCGTTTTTATAAGGAGCAACTTTATCAGGCCTTCAGATTTAAAATTCCAGTTTGTGTATGTAATTTTATGTAGTTTTCTATAACATTATTTAGCTACAGTGCAAAGCATAAAAACCAGCCGTGATTTAATATTCAACATTTCCATGCCCATTAAACGTGCAATTAGTCTTCAAGGAGAATAATGCCAACAGGTTAGAGGGAGAACATTTATGAATATGTAAGCGGTATTACAGACCCCCTGTGACACCACACGGAACTTACATCACGTATTTGCGCCCCTTTAGCTGCCCCTCTGCACCCTCTTTTTCATTTACTTACTCTCTGTGAATTACGGAAGCGCCGATGCAAACGCAATGGTAGTGAGTTGTTCGAACATGGCAGTGGCGTTTCCTAAGACTTCAGCTCATACTCTATTCGAACATTCATTAACAAAGGCTGAAGAAACTTGGAGGAGGAGAAAGGAGGGTACACGGGCTGCACGTTCATCGTCACAAAAAAAAAAGACTCGCAAATACTCTAAAAGTTTCGCATCGTTTGTTTCTCTATCCCACACACTCAAAACCAGCAAAAAAGGGGGTGGAGGAAGCAATTTAAAACGCGGTGAAAAAATGACGCCTCTGGAGCACTGGAGGTGCAGACAATGTTCTTTTATTTAAATGTGGGTCGCTTAAAATTGATAAAAGTTTTCCTATTCCCAACAATTTCTCCCTTAAGGCTTCCTTCCGCAGGCAGCTGGATAAATGTATGTTAAAATTTAACCTTGATTATATGTGTAAAACCCGAGCGTTATATATAGTTACATGCGTTTAAGTTTCGTGACAAGTGACGGGTTGAAGAATGTGTTTTCGTGGTTTTTCGGCACAAAATCCAATAGTGTCAAGTTCTTCATTTGTCCAACTAATGCACATTAATTCTTATAAAATTGTTAAACTGTTGAAATCATTTACAATTGTAATTGTTGCTCCAACATGTTTCGGTTTACATAAACCATCATCAGGGAGCTCTCAGCCTGTGCTTCCCTAAAGTTAGCGTAGCACAGGCTGAGAGCTCTCTGATGATGGTTTATGTAATTCGAAATATGTTGGAGCAAATGTTATAACTTTAAATGACTTTAACGGCTTAACAATTTTATAATAATTTGTATGCATTAGTTGGACAAATAAAGGACTCAATACTATCAACATGCACAGTGCAACTACGAATATCCACTAGCGTGTTAACTGCTTTGTACATTACCTTTAAACCTAGACCAAATTTGTTACTGATATAAAATCTTTGTTACAGGACTACCGACAAGCAGGGACAATAATTACATAATAATAATAATAATAAAGTTTTTAAACCCAATAACGATATTATCATATTACATAATGCCATTATTTTACTTGCATATCGACAAGTGACAGTCATGCTGAGAGTCACCAAAAAAAAGTGTGTATTTCAACTGATCACGTACAGGCATTTTTGATCAGATGGGAAACTATCAGCATGTCAAGCATGCTATTTTAAACCATTTTAACAAATATCCATACTATTATTATCATTATTATTGTTTCACCAGCACGATATTTTATAAATAAATAAATATATATAACCAAAACCTGTGTGTGCCGTTAACAGCTCAGCCAGTAAAGCGACTCACTACGGGCAGGACGGTCCGGGTATTAAATACCGGTGGAGATGGGTCTTCCCTGGTCGGGGCGTGCCGTTGACCACACACCCCGATCTATCATCGTGGATAAAGAAAGAATAGAGCTTTAAATCTACTCCTCTTCTGGGGCTTTCGTGACCTGTTCTAGGGTGAACGCTTCTACCTTCACTTTAACGAAACCTTAAGATTCTGCATTAACGATACAACAGATACACGCGTGTTGTGATCTATTTAATTGTTGTACGTTGTGAAGATTTTGATGTCAGGTCCCTGAAAATGGCGAGATAACGCCGAAATACGGTAAAGCTATGTAAGAGATAGTAGATATAAAGGTAAAGGTAAAGTGATGCCGTTACAGGCCCGGTGTGGCCCAGAGGGTGGGTAGACGTATAGCACTACTCGTCCATGACCGCGGCACTAGAAGGGGGTGTGTGGTCAGCAGCACGCCCCGGCCGCACTTTACCCCCGGGAAAGACGCGATACCCATTTTACAGGAGGCTGGGTGGGCCCCAGGGCCGGTCTGGACGGGCGGAAAAATCTCGTCCCCACCGGGATTCGATCCCGTACCGTCCAGCCCGGTAGCTCAGTCGGTATAGCGACTGAGCTACCGGGCCTACAGATAGTAGATATACACTACAGAATTGTATGTTTGCTGGTGTTAAATAAGTTTTTTTTTTGTACTTCTTCAAACGCAAGCAGTAAAGAACGTAAGAAATGTCCAGCAGAATGGTGCTTTATGGACTTACGTTGTACAAACACTCAAGTTGTTTTTCAATTTTATCGCCCTTCTAAACCTGCCCAAATACAGTTTTCTCTTTTGGAACAAGCCGATGTGCAGTCTGACGTCTTTGAATTATGCTGTCTCCATCATCACTGTTGATGACTCGAGACAGCAACGTCCTCCGAAACGTCTACACAGTTTTACGCAACTACGAGTACAACAAGCCACAGCCCATGACACGAGAGGTCCAGAGTGGCCGCAGTACCAACAGCGAACCTCTCGTATTTTCCTCTTCCTCTAATTAAATCCGAAAGAACTTCGCCTTTTCTGGCCACAACTTGAAAAAAAAACTACAGAAACACAAAGACAATGAAACCGAAGCCGCGTTCGGGACAGAAGTTAGTTTTAACACCGATTTAACTTGAAAATGCAGCTAACCGATGTTGTCATGTTATAGGAGACAAAAGAGAAGCTGATAATTGGCGTGAGACCGCAGTTAAGGTGAGCGTATTGCAAAGACGTGGCAAAGTTTCTCCACATGAGTAGATTATCCCGCCAGCCAGCAACGTCATTACAGTTTCCAAACCAGATAACATTCTACGTTCTCGACGACGCCACTAAAATCCAACTCACAAAATAAGCGCAATGAAACGACAGCTACTGTGTCAGGGATAGAGGATCTTCAAGTCCGGAAACCTCACTTCGATCCCAGAAATGTTTCCTTTGAGATTTTCCCGTAATTATCCATTACAGTTTTGGGACACCGACACACATTTTGAAACATAAGCCGGTAATAAAATTTTCGAAGCTGACCATCGTACCAGATTAAAAACTCACAACACTGGAAGGCAGAAACTGCAGGTAGAACTGGGAAAGTACGGAACCAGTCCCAATATCCTGACTCACACTAGCTTGTTCGAATGGTTACATCTGTCCAGTTTCTCCCCTTTCCTCGCTACACCTGAAGAAGGAGGCAGACGCAGCCTCAGAAATATTGCGGGTTCTTAATCTGATGACATTCGCCTATGTCCAAACCTTCAGCCACGGTATGACCATACGCCATCTCGAAACACTTGCACTTAAATCTGAATCAGCTATTTTCTTCAATTTGGAGTTCACTGAAAACTACAGTGTGTTGGAAACTCACGGTGTTTTAACACAAACTAGCTCCCACTGGGCGAATTTTCGTGAAATTTCGTATCTGAATATTTTTCGAAAATCTGTCGAGAAGATTCTAGTTTAATTAAAATCTGACAATAATTACGAATACTTAGCACGAAGACCAATATACATATCTGATCACACCTCGCTGAGTTCTTCTCAGAATACGGAGCAAGTCACACACGACAATATGGCGCATGCGCATGGCATGCCGGAAACCTAAGGCTAATTGCTGTTTCACTACAATAACAATTGCACGATGTCACCTCAATATTACGTTATACGTGAGACAAATTTCAGTATCACCCTGCCACTCACTTGCATGTTTGCAATGTCGCCCCTTTTATTTGGGTCTCCCTAACAAAACTCTGTATGCATTTGTGACCCCCTCCCATTCGTGGCCAATATCCTGCTCGTAATATCAACAACTATTTCATCAACATAATCGTATATGGTGAGATGTAGAGAGCACGATGTTCCCATTACACTGTGTCGTCCAGGCCCTTCTTACTACCTACCCCTTAGGCCTAAATGTTCCCATAAGTACCCTGGTCTCAAAATTCAGTCTTTGTTGTTCCTTTATTGTAACAGACCAAGTTGCATACCCACTCAAAAATAAACTCATATTCCATAAAACTGTAAGGCAGTATGGATTGTGAACGGAAAGTCATCAACAATTTCCCGTTGTTAATCTGTTAAAAGGTAAAGTAATCCCGTTACAGGGCCCGGTGTGGCCCAGAGGGTGGGTAGAGGTATAGTTCTATTCTTCCATGACCGCGGCACTAGAAGGGGGTGAGTGGTCAGCAGTAAGCCCCGGCCGCAGTTTACCCCCGGGAAAGACCCAGTACCCATTTTACAGGAGGATGGGTGGACCCCAGGGCTGGTCTGGACGGGCGGAAAATCTCGTCCTCACCGGGATTCGATCCCGGACCGTCCAGCACATAGTTAGTCGCTACACCGATTGAGCTACCCGGCACACACAATCACACATATCAACAAATGATATCTTGGAGGAAAAAAATCAATATCTTCGTGGATTATTATGGGTCACGGATTACTTGCTAGCTTATGTTTGCAGGCGTTTATTCGAAAGTACAGAAATTGCCGGAAATAAGACTTTTACAGAAAATTTTCAGATAAATTTCAGCTGGTTATTGGAAAAAAAAAATATTATACGAATATCGTAGAAGTTCTGTGGGGCAAATAAAAGCAATACATAATATTTAAAGTCGTGCAAAATTATCTGAAGAACTTAAAATGTTCTAATTAGGAGTACGGCCTTCGCGTGTTACACAATGGTATAATGTTAGTACCAAGTTTCATACAAATCTATCAACTGGTTCACAAGTAGTAATGGGGACGCGCACGCACGCACGCACACACACACACAATTAGCCGGTAATTTTCATTTTTTAGAGAAATGCAATAGTACATTAAAAGCAGCGGTGTTTAAAAACCACAACGAAACAAAAGCAACACGAACACTGCGCGAAAATTTTGAGTTTCGTCACGAAAGATCATCTTCGGATTATAAATGACATTATCACTATTTATATGCTGGTCAGGAAAATGACTGCTCACAACATTACATTCGCCCTGAAGCCATATGTTTGTTGGGGCAGCCACTTACGTTTCGCAGACCCGTTTCAACAAATACTCTTAACGAGAATATTTGTACATTTAATGTACAGAACGACAGGATGGAGAAAACGAGGAGGAGACGTTAAAGAACTCTTGTATGTACTGTGACACGCTGCGGGGTGGACTTTAAAATTCGGCAGACTCAAATTGCGTAGTGCGAAAAATACGGCGACAGACAATGCGGTCTTTGAATACGGCGAAGGGGCAAATCCTCACACACGGGTTGATGGAAAGAGGTTCCCTAGCTCAAAATTATCAGACGGACTACAGTCCAAGATTTTATAAGCTTCCATTTCTTTTTAGAAAAAGAATATTGTCAAACATTCTGGTGTAATGACATCATTCTGGATTGGTATCTGGGAGGTGCCAAATTCGAATCTTGGCCAAGACACCTACAAGACCGAAAAGGTTTGCGTGATTTACTGCAGTAACTCCATACACGTGCCGTGACAGTATGTCGATCAGGCCATTATGTGACTTCCCTCCATACACTTTGCAATTCGTTATTCAGCAAATATTCTACCATGAACGGGATACCGTCTGAGGTATTGAGAGATACGTGAAAGAAACTCTAAAGAAAAAGCAATAACTGTCACATTAATTCAGATAGTTACTGAGAATCATTACTCTGCTTGTCTTAGCGCAGAAACAACAAACAAACAAACAGAGTGTGAGTGAATCTAAATTAATTGAACATATATATATATATATATATATATATATATATGTGTGTGTGTGTGTGTGTGTATGTATGTATGTATGTATGTATGTATGTATGTATGTATGTATGTATGTATGTATGTACATATACAGGATATACACAAAAGAAGTGTGCGGTTTCAGAAGTTAACAAGAAATTTATTTCTCACCTTACAAGGGCACAAGTACACAATCAGCAGCGGCAACTGTCCAAGTTTCTCATGCGTTAACCACAGTCCTTCAATGCGTGCACCCTGGGTCACACGACACACATCCACACGGTAATCAAATTCATCCCAGACTCGGTGTAGCATGTCCGCTGTAATGGTCTGCAGTGCATGCGTTATCCGATCACGTAGTTCCTTGAGGGACATGGGCAATGGTGGTATATAAACGCTGTCTGCAACGAACCCCCAAAGAAAGAAATCGCATGGTGTTAGATCAGGCGAGAAATAAATATCTTGTTAACTTTTGAAACCGCACCATTCTTTTGTGTATACCCTGTATATATACATGTGCGTCAGAGCACATCTCGGATGTCGTGCACCGTCTGGTTGACATCAGCAGGCACTTGGTCACAGAAACACGTTTATCTCAGCAAATGCAGCGAAAACGCCTCCTTCATTTTCCACAGACGCTTGCCCATGCCCATCTACAGTCTTTGTGCACAAGGATATACCGAAGAACCCTTCTGCAGTGTTACACTTCACCCATCCTAGTACAGTTCTTATTTTGATACTCACATTTGGTACCTTGACTAAAACAGGGGTTTTCAGAATACAGTACTGTCAATATTTTGATCAGAGAGCGAGGGAGGAATAGAAGAAAGAAGTTTATTCCGTGATCAAGAAATTCGTAAACTGTATTGATCAACACACAACATTAGGGACAATATCAAGCAAATTATAAGCGGGATAAGCTTGAATTCCATTTACAAATATAAATATCAGGCTATTGCACTCGTAGGCCTACGGAACATTTAAATTTAGCCTCATATTATCACCATTATTTTCTAATGAGCCGCAAGTCGGATCATTGCTTGAATATCCTACGCCAATAAATATTATGTAATATAGCACGAGGAAATCAAATTTCGGTGCCCAGATTTGACTTTCTGTTGTCATAAAAATGTGCACATCATATCGGAAGAGACGTACGACTTTTTAGTCACACGTGGCGGAACGTTTTAGGTAGCCACGTGGAGACATAGCGTAGTGTTAGACCCAGTTAAATTTCCGAACTTCCAACTGCACAATTGACTGGTTAAACCGAGCTACTTGCACGTACTCAGGAACCACCACCTCGACACTGGAATTCCCCGACGTGACTAATACCCTCTGCATATCTCATCTGGAACTGTTACCATCACCTGGCTCATTACATCCATCCTTGTCGCGACCTGAGGCAGTCCATAACCGTAAACCGACTGTGCCAAACAAATGCATTGGTGCCGGAAATTATCATCTCTGGAAACGGTCTGGACTATGTTTGCACATATATTACTGCTGCCTTGTCGGCTGGGTTTTGCAGTGCGTGATCTACGAACATGAGTCCAGGATATTCAGGACAATGATTAAACTGACAGAAAATAGGTAGCTATCCATTTCCCAGCTCCATGGGCGACAGTCCTTACGGGGAAGCTGATAATCTCGTAGAACTGGTTATGAAATTACCCGATTCTAAAGAACCCACTATCACAGCAGCCCACCACTAGGCCCTGTACCTCTCCAGCTGGAATCATTCCACACAAACACATTCTTCTTGAGGCCCATTTCAGTGTTTTTGAACTACTACGTTCTCTCACCGGTACTGGTGTGTTACGACGTGTCGCTGGGAAACTTGAGAGTGGTTCCAACCTGCAGAGACAGCACAAAATCCCACAACACTTGAAAGATTCATAATTATCTCCCACCGAAACCCCTTATCTTAATTTTTATGTACCTGGACCAAACTACACACACACACTATCCTCAGTACTTCTTTCTAGAAATCTCGCAATTTATCTGAAATTTATTCACTGCGAACTGGGCCATAACAATGCAATTTTATAACAATTTAATGTTACACAAATGTAAATATTCTATATGAAAATCGGTGTGGCGAGAAATGTATTTTTTTTTCTCTCAAGGCTCGACAGCCCTAGCAAGACTATGCCTCCTCCATGAGGTACCTCGATCATACGTGGACACACCACACCCGTTAGGTAGGGCTCCTCTGGACAAATGATCGGACCGTCGCAACGGAATCTGCCTGACAACACACAACATTCACAAGAGACAAACGGCGGGATCGAACCCGCAACCCCAGGCAGCAAGCGGCCGCAGACACACGCCTTAGAGCGCGCAGCAACTGGGATCGGCAGAGAAATAATAACGCGCATTTAAATAACTTCACTTTTATCATTTGTGTATGGAACGGAATGTTAAAAAGCGCAACTCTTTTACATTCATGTTCTTCCTTACGATGAGGTGAAGATTCTAACTTACACAAAACAGCAGGAAATACAGCGGTTTCGTGTATTTTAATATTCAAACGATTGTATAAAACAGACAGTGATAAGAGAGGTTGTTACAGAAATGGACGATTATACTGGATAGGCAAAATGGAAGCCATAAACATGCGGGGATTATGGAATATTAGGAAAATGTGGGAAAACAAAATGTAGGGGTGCAAAGTACAGTTCTGCAAGTAATGAGAGGAGGCAACCAAATAGTGACCAGCATTCCCCAAATTAATTTCCTCTGTATGACTAACAGACTTATAAATTTCCGAATTGTTTAAAAACGCCTGTTTGGATAATATATATTACCTCAGTATTTATTATACGACTGCCCTCAATTATGTCAAGGAGACATGGACATGTATTCTTATAATAAAACCAACTAGATGCACTAATTTCTCAAATTAATTTTTGGAATAAAACTCTACATGTTTCGGAGAGTTCCTCTGTCCATCATCAGGAATTTTTCACTGTACACACAGCAATGGTATATGTCATACAGGTTAACTGACAGCTTGCGCTACCAATGCTGTGTGTACAGTGAAAAATTCCTGATGATGGACAGAGGAACTCTCCGAAACATGTAGAGTTTTATTCCAAA
>Ga0123352_10015984_pt1 | contig 11952 bp, 10 predicted proteins | sample TergutLab28metaG_FD_89700 | JGI IMG/M metagenome (GOLD analysis project Ga0123352, IMG submission 89700) | Labiotermes labralis P1 segment gut microbial communities from Petit-Saut dam, French Guiana - Lab288 P1 | ecosystem: Host-associated > Arthropoda: Insects > Digestive system > Gut ...
GCGCAGCCTTTTGGAAGACGCGTCCGGCGCAGTGGGTGAGTACAGCAATTTCATTACAGTTCTGTTCCACTTTCAGCCTTTCATCCTGTAGGATTCAGAGGGCTTCCACACTCGATATGGCAAAGTCATTATATATCGGAAAAAGGATATGTCTGTAAGTATGCTGCAGTCTAGATCAAACGGAACAGTGTCGAAGTCAATATGATTTTTTGCCTTCCGAAAGTTTTCGCGCCGCTGTTAAAAAACAAACCTTCCCATTCACTGTTTTTAAGTGTAGTAACGCCATGACTGTAATTGCAAACACTGAAGCTCCTTCGAGATATATTGAGCATCGAAATATTTCCTTTGCTTTCAATTTTAATTGTTCGTTGTACAAAAAAAAAAACTTTTTATTTCACTTGTGCTGGTTACACTGTTGGTTATATTTAAGAACTTGCTATGAATTATATACTTGTCTTAATTTGCTTGTCCTGCTTTGTTATTTAATGTAGAAAATAACTTTTTATATTACTTCTATGCGAATGATCTTGTTAAATAATACTCCGTCTCGTTTTACTCTTCTCTGATGTCGTGTTTCGTACAAAACCTAAAACTGAGAAGAAATTTCTTTTTTGTACATGGAAACTTACTATTTTGAGTAATATTTTTGTCTTTTGGGTGTCTATTTACGTGCAGGAGCGCCAGCACTGAGGTGCGGGTTGGGTTACTTGCATCACTTTGGAGTTTAATGACGAATTAAATTAAGCAACAATAATTTTTCAAAAACAAAACGGAATTTGGTACAGTCCATACATTTTTATCTTCCGGTTAATTTAGGATTTTATTTGTATGACTACAATGTTACTATATTGTCCAGCATTGATAATTAAAAAATGTAATAGTTTTGTATGTGAGTGATATATACAAGCTTGCAGAAGTGCCACCTGTGCAGCTGGACGTGGATTTTACAGAATCCGCGGAAAATATATTTTCAAAGAAATCATGCGTTCATTGTCGATGATTCCATGTAATATGATTTTGCTATATATTCAAAAATGTTTTACAATTATCTATGTCAGGTGAACGGTGGTATCCTTTTTAAAGTCCTGTACAAATTTTCGCCTAGAGAAACGTTTAAAATCGGCAACCATTTAGTTGGTGCTACTGCAGATGTTAGAACTAACATAAATAATGCGCCTTGGGGTTGGCTTTCAATCTTGTTGAGTCGAGTTTTGCTGTTAACAGACTTGGTGGGACTCAGGCATTTTGTATGGGTTGTTGAATTTGCTGCTGAATGTCTTAGAATTCTCCCTTTGCCTTGAAGCTAAGAATTGCAGTAACAGATGTCCCTGTAGTGCTATGGACAGTTAAACCCCATTATACAGCCACCCTCAATTAACGCCCATTAAAATCTGTCAAAGTAAATTTATGTTATACAGTTATTTCGACTTTCCGGTCCCACCGTCACAAATTGCGGTGAACAAGGAATGGAGCTCCATCGGTGTTTGACAGTACTTGCTTTTACGTGTGGTCAGCTGGTTCGTCAGAAGAAAATTTTGTGAAGAAAGGCCGGAACTGTGTTTGTGATACATGAAATAACAAACCTACTGCAAGAGGAACAGTGAAAGTATGAGTAACTTCTGGATATATACTGATAGTACAAGGACAGGAATACAATAGAACTTGAGTTTGGTAAATGAACGCTTATCATTTCGTAATTTATTCTGCGACGTTTTAGAACACATATTCATGAAAAGCATGAAATTCATAGAAACTGTATGTCGAACGAAACAAAATAACTCCATGGAAAAGAGTCGTTGAGACGCTAATAGATTATGCGACAGGCCCAAACCCCCCCCCCCCCTCCAATTTTATAACACGCGAAGTTGTTCACAAGAGGCTGCCACTTGTTCCTACCCTCAGGCGGATCACTGTGTCCACAGAGTCCATTCTTATTTCTTCAAGATCCATTTGATTCCTTGGGCCGGGATGGCGTAGTCGGCATTGTGACTAGCTACAGGCTTGTCGGTTCGGGAATCGAATCCCGGTGGAGGCGAGGTTTTCCGGACCCAAAATAACCGTCCCTGGGACCCACCCAGCCTCCAACACAATCTGATTTGGGTAATTTTCGGGGGTAAAATTGTCGAGGCATGGCGTTAACCACTCACCTCATGTACCACAGAGGTTAAAGAAAGAGTACGGAATTATCTCTCCTCCCCTCTGTGCCCTCATGGCAGGTTATAGGGTGAAATTAACCTTATTTAACTTGCATTTTATTTTTGTTCTTCCATCTAGCCGTAAGTCTTCAAAGTGGTCGCTATTTACTCCAGGTTTCCACACAAACACCCCGTATGCATTTACGTTCTGGGTATTGGATGCCACATGCCCCACCCATCTGATGTCGCTTCGTTTGATTACCCAGGAAGACAGAACATGAAGCTGATCATTATTCTGTAGTCCCCTATTGCAACTTCTCTCTACGGTCATAATATCGTGCACATCTCCCTATTCTCGAAGACTTCACCCTATGTTGTTCCTTTATGAGAGAGTCCACGTTTCACGCTGATACAAAATCACAAGCAGTATTATAGTTCTGTATATTTTAGTCTTCGTGTTTATAAATAGCACCCGGGAAGATAACATATTCTAAAAAAATTAGGTCAGGCGCCATGTTTGTTTTCATACTACGTCATTTGTTTACATATTAGAGGTTAACGTTAGGTTAGGCGTCACACAGTCTGTCTAAATTAGGTCACCCGCCATATTTGTTTACATAGTAATTCATTTGTTTACATATCCGATTTTAAAGTTAGGTTAGGCGCCACACTGTCTGCCATAAGTAGGTCATCTGCCTTTTTTGTTTACATACTACCTCATTTGTTTACATATCAGAGGTTAAAGTTAGGTTAGGCGCCATAATGTCTACCGAAATTAGGTCATCCGCCATCTTTGTTTACACCACGTGACCGCCGGAGGCAAGGTTGTCTGCCTTCTTTGATTACATGTGACGTCATTTGTTTACATATCAGAGGCTAAAGTTAGGTTACGCGTCATACAGTCTGCCGAAATTAGGTCATCCGCCGTATTTGTTTACATAACGTGACCGCCGGAGGCAAAGTCGTCCGCCATCTTTTTTACATGTGACGTCATGTGGTCATTGACACCGCCGCCATGTTTGTTTACATCACGTGACCTTGTGACGTCACAAATGTGGGCGGAGCCCGTGAAGTGGATGGCTATCCACTAATGAAACAATTCATTTTCAGATTTGAAATTTATTTATTCATATATTTTTCCAGATACCCAGCGAGTGGATGCAGTTTCATGACCTACATATATCTTACCGGATTGGATTCTCAACAACAAGCAAGAGAGTCATTTGGTCTATCATGCGTCCAGAAGGTATTCCCAATCCTACAAAAGAGCAGTGGAAATTGACTACTTTGGAGTTTGAAAAAAGAGCTAATTTCCTTCATTGCTTAGGGGCCCGTCGACGGGTAACATTTTCGAGTAATCAAACCGGAACACAGTGGCTCGATGTTCTAAAATTAAAAAGATATTTTTTTCCGTGGTATTAATGGCCATGGCAGACACTCACTACCGCTTTGTGTTCGTTGACATTGGTAGTTACGGAAAGCCTGTGGTTCTACAATTTTTAAACGATCTACGCTATGGATATCAATTCAGACAAATATGCTGGAATTACCCAGTGAGAGACCTCTTTCAGGAACAGAAGGTACAAATGTGCTATACTTCTTTGTAGGTGATGCAGGATTTGCAAAAAACAGAAATATACTTCGACCTTTTGGTGGATATAACCTGAGTGTCAAAAAAAAAAAAGAGTGTAAAACTACAGTTGTTGCAGAGCACGAAGATATGTGGAATGTGCTTTTGTAATTTTGAGCAATAAATGGAGAATTTTCCAGCGACCGTTGAATTTCAGTCCGGACTTTGCGGTGGACATTGTTAAGGCCAGTGATGTTCTGCACAATTTTGTTTGCGAGGGAGACGGTTTTAAGTTTGAGGACGCTCTGAAAATGACTGGTCTTGAAGATGTACTTGATGGACAATCAGGAAGTGGGGGGTTAACTTCGAACAGTGTAAGGAATAAAGTAGCTGATTATTATCTCATAGATGTTGGAGCTGCTTCCTGGCAGGTGTCAAAAATATTAACAATAGAGCACATAAAACGAAAAAAAAAGCATACGTTTGTATGAATTTCAATAAACTGTTTTCAATACATTATGGCAATACTAATCAAAAGCGTTTTTAACATCTTCCAAATCTTCGAAATCTTCTTGAAGACAAATACAAACCTCTCTCTATGCCTTTTTCGGTTAATTTCTGTCTCTGTAAATGTCATCAGTCTTATCCCACAACAAGGGCCTGGCTTCTACCAGAGATTTTAACAAATATATGTCGAACTCAAAATCGCCCAGCTTCACCACTAGAAGACTACTGTTTCAGTATTCTACATACACTACAGTGGAGAGTGATCGTTCGGATACTTACTTACTTACTCCATAGTGCAGAGACCTTCTTGAGCAGCTAACTCATTTGCAGCTTGTCAAGAAATTCCCCGCATTTCAAAGAAACCGAATGTTCATTACCGCACTCACAAGCGTCCGTTACCTGTCTCTATCCTGGGTCAGCCCAATCCAATCCATATACCCACATTCCACCTCCAGAAGGTCCATCCTAATATTTTCCGACCATCTACGCCTAGGTCACCCCAGTGGTCTCTTTCCTTCCGGTTTCCCCGGCCAGCCGAGTAAAAACCGGAGTGTGTGAACGGCCTATAAGCAACAACTTCATCCCTGTTGACTCATCTACCGGCCGGCAACCGGGCATAGTAATGGATAGCTCCTGGTGCTACCCGGCATTCGGCCTGTAAATTCCCGGCCGGCCAAACGACCGGGTTGTGTGAATGGGCCTTTGCTTTCCTGTGTTCCACTATTAGCTCCGGCCTTAATCGGAACCTGCATGCCGGTCGAAAACCGGAACTTGTGAACGAGACCTTTGCGCCATATTGTTATCTGTGGCTTTTACAGCTGTACAGTGTTTTTCCACATTGTCTCACAAACGTCACGATATGAAAAATGTGCTGGGCATGAAATGTGTTTCGTTTTTATCTACAAATTTGTCCGAAACATTTTGCTTTCCAAGAAGGCCCTCGCGAAATGTGATAAAAAATTTACATTGGTCTTCATGTAAACTACACCTTATTCTTGTCCGATTTTATTGAAACTTCAATTTTCTTGAGAAAGTTTGAAAAATACACAGGAATAGAATTTCGTGAAAATCCGTCCCGGGGGAACCAAATTTTTCCACGCGGACAGACGGACGGAGGGACAGACATGACGAAGCCAATAGTGCCTTTCTGCAATTTTGTGAAAGGGACTTATAAGATTGGGAAAACCTTCACGGACTCAGTTGGAGCTTCTGGAGAGATTTGTTTCTTCCAAGTAATATTAAAGGTAAATTGAAAAGCACAAAGCAAAATGCCTAGAACCCTCTTCAGACATGCAGCAGGTCACAACACAAATTGTCCACCACTCCCACTTGCCACTTTCAAAACTCCAGTGCCGTAAAAATACAACCGCAACAGCACCGCTGTCTCGCGGCAGGTTATCGCGGTCCCTGTGATAATTGCTATTTAAAATGCAGACAGTAGTATATCGCATCCTGCATGGGCGTACCGCCTTGGTTTGAGTGCATCTTACTTGTGGGGTGACCTCACTGCCTTATAAGACGACCATCGTGCCCTGATACTTGTAGTTATCACACTGTTCCCGATTTTCCCTGAACTACTCCGATTTTATTGTGCTGTTTCTCACTGTGCCACAAAATTCGGTTCAGAAAGTCAGTTTTTCTGTTTTTTTTGAGTGATAATAATTCGCAATTTATAACAATGTGTTCGAACACTATCAAATCAACCTTGTTTGTTAAGACTCTTTGCAAAATTTGGATCATGTTCGAAGTTCTTTGAAGTCATATCCAGAGACAATTAGCGTTTGGAGGAATCTGTATTCTTCAGACAAATTTAAACATTATATCAAAATGAGATTTGATGAAAGCCAGAAAACATCTATCTGTAAGTGTAGCACTGCAATCAACCAGCCACTAACAGGAAGAAAGAGGAGAGAGAGAGACCAATGTGTGTAAATTCTGTTCTACCTGCCAGTTTCATTATGTGGGACGAACTGGTCGTAGCCTCAAAAAGTGTTTGTCTAACAGATTCTATACATGAAATACAATAACTCACAATCCGCATATGTTCTAAACATCATCCAAAATATACACAAATACGGGCCACTTCAAGACAAAAGGACTGTTTATAACACGCTAAAAATGCGTACATGTGAATAGCTTGGAACAATTGTTTTTTAATTTATGCACCCACAAAACAAACTCATATCTGCAAAACACGCTCGACTTAAGTACTTTTTCCACCTTATCTGTGACCTTCAACTGAAATGTGCCACTTCAAAGCGCTATGTGCACTTACCCCATATTCGTCCGCTTAATCGGTCTCCGTATTAGCCTGGCTACAGTAACAGAAGTTTGTCGTTCCCTGAAAAGGTATGTACAAACAACCATCTATGATGTGTACATAACAATTAGTCGAATACCTGTAGTTATATTTACTGTTGTTATTTTTACGTTAACTTCCAGAGCAATTGTAAAATCCATAATACGATATCCTCATCTCATGAACCAGTTCTGCATACATATCAACAGCGAGTTTCATACCATCTATACATTCTAAGGACAAAAATCTTAATCCTTTTAATACTTCGTTTTTGTTTGTATATACTCAATTGATGTAAGAAACTCCCCGAAAATGATCTAGCAAAGATCGAAACATGTCGGAGTTTTGATGGATTGAATGTCAAATTATACATAATTTTAATATTTATTGCGTTTCTTCGTATTACTTAGTGAACTATTTATGAATGACATTAAGATTGTTAATGGCCGACGGACAAAGTATGTACTTCTTTACAAAAACAACAAGAGAGGCTATATAATACTCTCGCCTCCATTTCGTTTAACAAAATTTTCAGAACAGTCCACTTTACAGCGAACTATGTTCATGTCCAGGTGAATGGAACAAGTCACCATTGCTTTAAAACCCTAGATGCAGCCAGTATTTTCCGATTAACGTAGGGTTACCATGTGTCAGGGTTTTCATGGACATGTCTTCTTTTTGAGTCTGCAGAATTGTGTGCGGGGGAAGTTGTTAATTTACAAAAAATTCCGGGGTTTTGGTGTTTGTTAATAGTCACACTAAATTTTTCAGTGGTCTCTACGAACGCTGTAGTTCGAAGTTTTCGACGGCCACGTTTCGACTACTTATTTTTACTCGGTAGAAGTGGATCTGAAGGCATGCTTGTACAGCCCAGTAACGGTCGTCCTTTTTTAATTATCTGCAGCTCAGTGGAGGACGTGTCGTGCGCTGTTTGATTCATGGGTCTTTTTATCGCGTGCCTGCAATGGGGAAAATAACATTTAAGCTCAAGGACGAAATAATGAGCAAATATTCTGTTTCCGAAATGGTCACAACCAAGCCGAAAGCTTGTTATGCAAAGAACTTACATCTTATGCGTATTGGACCGTGTATCATCTTGATACTTGAATAAAGGTAGACCAATTTGATGTCACTTATTTTATTATGTCAATTTACTGCTCGTTACAGCACAATACAACCTATGCAATAACACACCAAGTAGTCGCAAGCTCCTGAAGATGGATGTATTAACATCCGAAACATGTTGAGCACTAAATTGACATAATAAAATAAGTGACATAAAGTTGGTCTTCCTTTATTCAAGTACAAAGAAGTTACATGTCTGCGGCAAATAAGGTTGCTTGTGATCTTCAAGGTCACGTGAAACGGGACAAGCTCAAGAAAGCTATTAGACATGAAGCCAGTTCGGCAAAAGTAACAAATTTCTTTACTGTATCGGGAAGCAAATCAGACGATGCTGTATTAGCGGCAGAAATTGCGTTTGCCTTTCATACCGTGAAACATCCCGGTAGATACAAGGCAGCGGACAGCAAGTCTGTTATATTCAAAACAACGTTTTCTGATTCTGGAATAGCCCGCAAATTTTCAAGTGCGCGGAGAAAAACAGAAGCAATCATTTACTCAGTAATTGCAACTTAATGCTGTTGCTGAAAAATAACAGTTTCTTGCTGTGGAGTTGCCACAATCGCAAGCCATCACAATGCTGTAAAGGTGTTTCATGTCGTAATCCAGCATTTTGATAGGAAAAATTGTGTTTGAATATCAAAGGTAACTGAAATGCTTCAAAATTCGAAAGAAGCAATATGGACTGTTGTTATGTATATCAAAGGAACTCTAGAAAATGATTTTTGTTTAATTTGTAGAATATCTGGGGTTTTGACTATTTGTTAGTTCTCAAAGTTTTTTCATATTTTAATGGCATTGAAAATGCAAAAAAAGTATACTTTTTAAAAAGAAATAGTGGAGAGGTTTTACATAAAAAAATTGTCACTGTTTCTATATTCTCTGTTTTAATTTTTTTTACTTATATCTTCTTCCTTATGTAATATACGTGGGAAGTGTCTTATTTTCTTGTTATAGATACGTGGTAACTCTAGATTAAACCAAAACTTCTATTCTTATATGTAAAAAAAATACTGTATGAACAATTATATAATTTTCTTTCAAAATGTGCCAACACCTGCATACTACTTGGTGCTACATCCATACTCACCTTGACAGTGAATAACGGAACTACATGCAATCGCGCTACCATATCCTGAATAAAAATCTTGATATTTCGAAGATTAAATAAAAACAACAATGCAAAAATTCTTGTAAATGTCAACAACTTTCAGATGAGACATATAATTTCCACGCAAAAGTGAAACATTTATCGTCTGTATTCCTCACAAACTGTGTTCCATATTAACCGTGCTGTTCTATGTTTTGTTTGTGCCGAGTGTGTTGTTCTATGTACTGTTTGTGTTTAAATGTGTACTGTACTACTGCCACCGTGTGTCAATCCAATTGCAGTTAACAAATATAACATAACATGTTATATCATATCATATATCATATAATATCATATCATATCATATCATATAACATCAGATATCATATCGTATCATATCATAACAGTGGAAGAAATAACACACTTAAAGTATGATCTTCATTACAGCTTCGAAAAATTCAGTACTTCTTACTTCACTAATCTCACAAAGGAAAGAGAAAACGCTATTAAAATATCAGACATAACAATTCAAAGCACTTTTCGATGCATAGCAACTAAAAAAATAAACATATATTCCGTTGACTTTTAGGCTGAAAGAAACAATGTAAAAATACACATTAATAAAAACATTAATTGTGATGAATTTCTGTTTGTATTTTACTTACATTTTATATTCCGATGACATATTCCAAAATCATCTGCATTAACGACAATTATTTGTTTTCAAATATCTGAAAGAAAACTTGCCGGTCCAGTGGCCGCGCTGTTTAATGGGTAGGTCTGCGGCCGCTCGCCCGCTGAGATTGTGGGTTCGAATCCCACAGGGTGCATGGATGTGTGTCTGTTGTGAGTGTTGTGTGTTGTTATGTAGAGGTCTCTGCGACGAGCTGATCACTTGTCCACAGGAGGTGAGTGTGATCTGGAAATCTTGTGATTGTGGAGGCCCTGGCCAAATGGGGGCTGTTGCTCCAAATAACAAAATAAAAAATTGCACTCTAATAATCTGAAAGTAGTCCCTGTTGATAAAGCTAAAACGATCGTTTATTGAAAATGATACATACGAAGAGTAATTAAACGCATTTCTGACCACTATTCCTATCAATTAAATGAAGACCCATGAGATATATTTAAAAAAAGAGAAAACAAACAGTGCACCATTGCCCCAACTTTACTTACAAACACAATAACACAGATCTTATTCAGAAACACCCTGTCCCTGCTGTACTTAGGGCACAATTAAAACAACATAAACCAGATATTCCCATACGATCCGTTGTCACTAAATTTAGCACACCGACTTATAAACTAGCAAAATTCCTTCCTTAAAATTCAAAAGACTATCTTCATCTTCACAATACATACGTGGTTACCAATTCATCCACCTTAGCCCATGACCTTACCAAACTTGAAATCAACGTCGAATGCAGGTTTCTAACCGACGAGGTAAAAATCATTACGTCAGCATACCAATTAATAAAGTCTTACTACGACCGATAACTTCCCCAGTCTGATCCACATCGATTTATCAACTCAGAACCAGATTTACGTCTGTTACAAACGATCTTCTTTCAAAATTATTTTACATTTTCAGGTAACATTTATCATCCTCCTAAAGACGTTGTCATGGGCTCACCAGTTACGAATATTGTTTCTGAAATGTTTCTTCCATATTAGGAAAATGTCTTCATCCAACATCTACTTAAATCCAATATTATTCTTTTCTATACGCAATATGTAGAAGATATTCTAATTATATATGACAGCACCATAATCGATCCTAAACTTGTGATAATCCAAATGAACCAGATTCATAAAAACCTCACATTTCAACCTACGTATGAATTAAATGGTCATGTTAGTTGTCTCGACTTATGTGCCTGTCGAAACCAGAGGCATTTCTCCAAGTGTGCTAGGTGTGCGGTGCACACCCCTATATAAATTCATCCCCATTATGTGTATATAAACCCACTATTTAATTGCGCGGGAGAGCATTTATCTCCATATCGTTCTGTTCAGTAATTGTTCCCACCCTTTTAAGTGCGTGACAAAGGAATATAAACCCAGCACGCTCTTCTAAGTATTATTATTATTATTATTATTATCATCATCATGATGATTATTATTACCCGTGTGTATCTGTATGTAGTAATTTTATCTGAATTACAGAATTCTAATTATATTAATAAATTTTCCGTTGCATGTTGGGTTATAAATTTTGTTTCTCCCACACACATCTAATGTTAGTAAGTGTCCTGGATTTTGACTTTTAAAAATTGGACATGTATACTCACTCAGTTTTGCAGATGACCAGGTATTATTAGCACAAGATCATGATGACATGGAGTATATGACAAGAAAACTAAAGGAAGAATAAAAAAAAACGGGGATTTGCCATAAATTTAGAAAAAACCAAATATGTACGTATGGAAGAAGGAAAAGAAATTTTAAGATTTGACGGCGGGGAAGAAATAAAACAATGTTCAGGATGTACTTATTTAGGCACAAAAATAGACCAGTCGGGAGATAACACAACAGAAATAAAACACAGAATTAGTCGTACAAGAAAAGCTATAAATGCTTCAAATTCTGTTTGGTGGCACAAAAATATTAACCAAAAAACAGAAAATTATACGTTTCTCAAACTATAATACAGAGCATTTTGTTTTATGGTTCAGAAGTATGGCAAATCCCTACTAGAGAAATAAATTAAATGTTATCTACGTAAATGGATGTGCTAAGGAGTTCGGTAAGAAAATAAAGGATGGAAAGAATAAAAAATGAACATATAAAGGAAATAATGGGAGTGAAAGGGAAGCCGGACATCATAGATATTATAGAGCAGAAAAGACTACAAAAATATGACCACGTCAAATGATGTCATATGAGAGAACACCGAAACTAATTATGGATTGGATACTAAGGGAAAGCAGGAAAAGAGGACGTCCAAGAAAAACGTGGATGGAAGGAATACAAGCAGCCATGTCAACAAGAAATTTAGAACCAGAACAATGGAGACACAGAGAGGAATGACGTGTGGTTTCCGGAAGACGGCGACAGCTGTAAAAAAACCGGATGGATGGATGGATGGATGGATAGGTAGAGGGATAGATAGATAGATAGACAGACAGGCAGATAGACGGACAGACAGATAGATAGATGGATGGATGGATGGATGGATAGATAGATAGATAGATAGATAGATAGATAGATAGATAGATAGATAGATAGA
>Ga0123352_10015986_pt1 | contig 11950 bp, 12 predicted proteins | sample TergutLab28metaG_FD_89700 | JGI IMG/M metagenome (GOLD analysis project Ga0123352, IMG submission 89700) | Labiotermes labralis P1 segment gut microbial communities from Petit-Saut dam, French Guiana - Lab288 P1 | ecosystem: Host-associated > Arthropoda: Insects > Digestive system > Gut ...
AAACATGTAGTTTACTTCATCCTTTATTAAACATCTTTTTTAGATATTGTTGTGTTATTGACTGATACCCACACCTATTGTTTATATACACACAACGGGGATGGCTCATTTTAGAATTTTAGACTTAAACAAGCTTCATGATAGAATAATTATTCCATCACGTAGCTATTCCACACCAGTTTGTGTCAAATGAAAACAAAACTAACTCTTAACTAGTTGGTTTGTGGAATGTGTAGCAAACACATAAACAGCGTATTAAAAAACAGTTAAATTATAAATCAGCGATCTTGATGCTGTCAATTGTACGTTGTGACTGGTTCACCCAAAACTATGAAACAGCAGTACTTGGAGCTTCTTACATGTTATATAGAGTACTTGTGTATTACTGAAATAGGTGTATCATGAATGTTAAGAAATAATTCTGAACTCACCAAACTCCAAAATCATGCACCTTATTTTAAAGTATTTAAAATTATTCGACTTTAAACAAATAAATCCACGTGAACTGTCATTTGTGGTTTCCTCGTGTGACATATAGAGTTACACAAAGCTGCCTTTGTCACAAAAGTACACTTATGTGACATGCGATTGCTGTAAAGTGAACACTTATGAAGTCCCTGACCGGTACCTGTACTCTGAGCAATGGCTACGGAACTGCCGCTTATTTCAATCTGAGGAAATTTATCGGCAGTAACCAGTCACTGAACTAAGTACTACATAGCATAGAGCTGCTTCATTTTGCTACTTTATTCTCCAAGCCCATAAAGGGCTTCACTTGTTTTTCCGAAATTGCTGCTCGCATCGAACGGATATTTTAATGCTGTCTGTGGCAGCCAGTGCACGTTCAACCTGTAACGTGTGGAAATGAAGTTCCATCCTTTCAGCGTTTATGTTGAGATTTGGTGTTTGTGTGACCGTGCGTCACTGATACACCACAAGCTGTAAACACAGTCTAATGCTCCTGAGGATGGGCGAAGTTATCGTCCGAAACATGTTGAGCTGATTGTAATTATCAATAAAATTTGTTATTGTTGCATCTAGTTGGCTGTTTATATTATTTTATTATTTATATCGAGGTTTTTTTTTGCTTCTCTCCTTCGTTTTCCAATATTCCTTTCATTCATACATCAAGAACACATCTTAATCATTTCACATTCGTTATGCTGACAATTTTCTGCATAAGCATTACTTATCTCAAGAGATTATTCATAGTGTGAGCACAAGAGAGTGTGTATGATTCCACTGCATACACAACAAACAATTGAAAAGGACTCAGGGACAAGAGGCATGTGTTGTATATACTACATATGAATTGTATACACAGCATATATTCAACGAAGCCTTCATCTCCAAATCATTTTTAAACTGTCATCATTAGTCGTAGGATCTATAATACCTTTAAGCAAGGGACTTTTTAATTACCAACTCGAATGCTGCTTCATGGGGCCCCCTCATAAAAGTCTCGAATGCTGTTTCATAGGGGGCCCTCACGTTCAACAAGATTTCATGAATTGAATAAATTTGATAGTTATGAAAGACCAACAAATGCCCTTTAATTTTATTGGTGTACTTTCATTGTCCTATAGTCACCAACGTGTTTCGGCCCTTTACGTGGCCTTCTTCAGAATGATAGATTTGAGAACACTGATTAGCACTTCCGATACTTGCCTTCCCACCTCTCCTCGGCGCAATAGCCCCTGGTGGGCCAAGACCTCCTCATTATGGAGGCTTCACGATCATACTCAGACACATCCCCCTCGTAGTGACTCCTGTGGACGAGTGATCAGCCCGCCACAGAGACCTGTCCCTGACAACACACAACACTCACAAGAGACAGACATCCATGACCCCGCCAGAATTCGAACCCGCAATCCCAGCAACCGAGCGGAAGCAGACCAACGCTTTAGGCAGCGCGTCCATTGGGATCGGCCTCGCTTATTGCCTTGCTCTGGGTTTGTCTGGCCTCGTCTTACACAATTTTTAATTCTGGCCACACAATCTACAACTTTAAACGCTACATTGCGAAATTACTTTTTAGTATTATCCTCCAAACCACGGTGGTGCAGTTAGTTGAGGCACTTCGCTACAAGGCGGAAGGTCCACGATTTTGTTATTTTTATGTTTCTGCCTTGCTTTAACGTGTACGATATTAACGTGTAAGTTATTTGGGTTATTTAAAGCCGTGTTAGTTCTCAGAAAATTTCTGCCTCACCAAATAAGAAAGGTACTTTCCCAGCGAAATAACTGAACGCTTCCGAAACGTAGTACAATATCCCATTGTCGGTACACACTTGTGGTGTTTGACTGGTCTGTCATTTTACTTCAGGCTTTTAGGCCTAGATACACAAGACATTAAGCTCAGTCATGCCTGTAATGATAGATACGATGATAAAAACTGATCGAACCCAGCGGTCATTTGGTTACCCCTCCTGTTTTGTAATAACGAGCTATCGGTTTAGAATTTCTTTTCGAAAGCTGACTCTTCCACTGTAGGAGAAATTCGTGTTTTTTCCGGTACAGGGAAAAATTATGAGAAGGGATCTCGAAGTAGTCCACAAATGATTTCTTCCGAATCTGTTCAAATTCGCCATTCACAAACTCGTCATGTAACACGAAGCTATACAATTTGAGCTTTTGAAAAAAAAGGCTCTAATTAAGGAAGGAACCGATTACTTATTGCACACGTTAGTACTTAACGATGTTCGTGGGTTATGTAACATCGTTTGATCAATCTGTTATGGCGTCGTGGAAGGACTGACGTTAAATGGTGGATTAGGTAGTGTGCGTAAGGAATGTGTCGTGACAAGTTTAAAGTCACTGAGGGGAGCCACCCAAAATCCCAGTGTAGACGGAATTCAGAAAGAGAGCAGAAGCCGCAACTTCCTAGGAATGCACATCACCAGGATCGGTAACAATTTCTAGCAGCTACAGTGATAAGTAAGCTACAGCAATAAGACCTAAATATTAATCCACGTGTTTAGTTCCGTGTTAAATTCACTTCCTGTTAAGCAAAAATTAAATTCCCATATTAACATGTTCGTAAATTACTCTAATAATAAACTGACTTGTTTCCATGTTTATATTGTTATTTGAATAATAATAATAATAACTCTCTATTTTCCGAAGAGTTATCATTGCATACATAAAAGTTCTGTCTTGAGTCGAGTTTATGTTTTTCGAATCTCAAAGGTCGCATGATGCTGGCTCTATGTTCATAATGAATGTAACGTAAATACGTCATTGTCTATGATGTCTTTTTTTTAACACATCACATAGGCATGTGGAACTTTTAGAACGGCCACAAAGCTTGTTAGTAAATACAGACCTGGAGCATTCTTACAGTTACGTGGCAAATTCAGCTATTTAGAAAGCACCAATTGTAGATGATATTGTAAATGTAAACATATTTCCAATATTACCTTCCAGTAACGGGATATGCAAGTCATCTGCCAAATATTATGACTTCTCTCAGGCAATACAAATTGCACGTACTCTCGACTTTGTAAAACATGTCTTTCCAAGATTATCATTACACAAGGAGATATATGATGTAATCAAAATGCAAAATTACTTCGTTGTAGACACTCTTAAGTCGTCATCGTCTGTGTTTATTATCCAATATTCTTGCTTATGAACAAGACGTACTGTTCCCACGCGTTAAGTACTATACCTGGTGAAACTTCAATTTAACTACGTGAACAGAGATTATGACGTTTCGCCTGTGTTTCTTGTACTTTGGGAACTATTCGCGCATTTCGTAACGACTGTGGGAGTCTGAAACGGTTTCATTTGCCTTGTATTTATTGCGAATCCCACGTCAATCCGGACAAAGCAAATTTACAAAAATAATGGCCTAATCCTTTATTTTTACTGCGGCCAGAAATAAGAAATATTTCAATTTGTGTGTAAGATTTCTGATAGACTTAAATTGAAGTTTGTGCCTGAAAATCTTGCAATGATATAAGGTAATAACGTGATTCCAGCTCGGACGGGATGTTGATCAGTTCATACCATCTAACTTTGGAGATCTGTGAATTTAAAGGCAGTTCCGGGACAGTTTTTTTTGCCAGTAACTTTACATTGCCATGCGGATTAATAGAGATACTATCTGGAAAGTTAGGCCCAAATTAATAATCACACAGTTTAATTGTCTATTTCCGTGCAAATGTTTTACGGTAGAAAATGTGACTAAGTTAATGCTTGTATAGACCGTAATGGGTCCACTCTTCAGTCTCGCGTTACTGTCATGTTTCCCTGTCTTGCAATAACGAATATGGTGTAGCGTACTGTGTAAGGCAGTGTGATCTAATTCCATATCCGTGTATAACTTCACACAGGCTTCCGTAGTCATTTATTTATCTTCCCTATATTAGAAAAATACAAATATTATATGCAGTTAAGACCTGTGACAAGTCATTTTACACATTTTAGGAAAAGGGAAAGTTGTATGAGAAATTTCTTATTTTTTAAGATCTTTTGCTACACAAATGTTCGAACACGGTCTGGGAAGTACAGTGAGTGTCGCTGTTAATGTCAGTAATCCTTACGGTAGCACAACGGTGGATATTCTTCCTGTAACGAGCCGTGAAGGACCAGAAGGCGGTGAAGGTATAGTCCCACTTTTTCTTTAAACTTACACTTGGGGTGGGTCATCAACGCCACGATCCGGCCGATTTACCCCCGGGAAAGAAACCCGGTAGCAATTGTACAGGATGGGTGGTCTGGACGGGCACGGCAAAATTTGCCTCCAGCGGGGTTCGGACCCCAAACCGTCCAACTCGTAACGAGTTGCTGTACTGATAACGTCATCCCAGCTGCCTGTCTTACATTAGTTGAGTGTTTATTATTAAGGTTAAAATGAAAGACCTGGCCTTTTTTTTAAAGAAATATGAGTAAGAGTGGTCAGCCTCAGGAGTAGACATTAGATCCTGAAAGCTTCTGAAGAAGAATCAGTAGTGCCAGATATTCAAGCTCCACATTTGTTTGCGATCTTGTGGCAAGGGCAGAATTTTGAAAGGAGAATAATAAAAGCTGGACCTGGAGTGCGTCTCTTAGTAGGTGTCTGGTGGCAGAAGTAATGGCTGTTTATTGCGAACACATTCACAACTTACTTACTTACTTACTCCATGGTGCAGAGACCTTCTTGAGAAGCTAACTGGTTTGCAGCTAGTCAAGAAATTCCCCGCATTTCACGGAACCCGAAAGTTCATTACCGCACTCACAAGCGTCCGCCACTTGTCTCTATCCTGGGCCAGCCCAATCCAGTCCATATACCAACATCCCACCTCCTGGAGATCCATCCTAATATTATCCACCCATCTACGCCTAGGACTCCCCAGTGGTCTCCTTCCCTCCGGTTTCCCCAGCAAGACCCTATACACCCCCCTCTCCTCACCCATACGCGCCATATGCCCAGCCCATCTCATTCTTCTCGATTTTATCACCCGCACAATATTGGGTGAGGAGTACAGATCATTTAGTTCTTCTTTATGCAATCTCCTCCATTCCCCCGTTACCTCGGTCCAAATATTCTCCTCAAAACACATTCACAACTAATCTTTCAAATTCATGTCGTAACTTAGAGCTAACAAATCTTTAATAGAACGGCCATATAAATTTCTTCACTGTACAGCTCTGTCACAATTATGTAACAGGATGAACCAGTTGCTGTCTACACTTCCTGTGCTGACTGTGCTTCCGTTACAGACCGCCCGAACTTTCTCTTCTCGCTCAGTGTTAATGTTGCCTTCACAAGGACATTTCGCTTCCCGCGGAGTCGAACGTGTTTCATAAAGCATGTTACTGATTGTTCTTTATGTTAATTAAATAGTAACTCTTTATTAATTAGCCGTTTACTACGCAGGCCTAGGAATATTGTGTCAAGTAGCGATATAGAATTGCCTTGCGTTGTTTGCTAGCTGCAACTGTGGACGAGGGGAAGTGCCCGCCATGTTACAGCACTGTCACAAAGCTTGCGTCACACAGAATTCGAGAAAAATAACACTTTCGCATTCCGACGAACCTCTTCGGATGTTACGCTTTAAAACTAACAGTGAAACGAGAGCTCATTCCAACATCAGCTTTATCACCGCTTGGATATGTGGAATTTATTTGAGGGAATTCCTCTATAGTTTCTCAGTACTCTACCGCCTCTGCATAAACTACACGGCGTCACAAACCAAAAGACAACAATATTCGTAATTTCGGCATTGTGATCCGCAGATATCAATCACTTCAGCGATACTGTTAGGATTTCTTCTCCTTTCTACTCAAAGACTTCAGATTTTCTACATTTTCACTTTAAAGACCACACGATTTAAAAATTTTAGAATTTATTGATTCGACTGCTTTGTGCTTCTAGCAGATTTGGAAGAAAACTGAGAGATTTTTCAGTTTGATGTTGTTGAAGCACGTTCCAACTCTGCAAATCTTGCGAAATTTGTGATCCTCATATCTGAGTTGTTCAAGATTCCAGTCTTATGGTTTTTATCAACGTGCACATTGGTTTTGTAGACTACAGCCTTCAATAGAAGCTTGCTACTTCCATCTGTGAAATCGGCAGTAATGGATGCTTATCGACGGGCAGTAGGACTCACAAATTCAGTCAGACCGTGTGATGTTCCGCCACAATGTCGACATGCTACTCCACCGAAAGACTGTTTTCATCTAAAGTAGGTAATCGGTAACAACCATTAGCAATCGAAGCTGATCAATCATAATCTATAATTGATTCGAAACACCAATTACTGTTGATATCAGTCTATAAGTATCAATTTGTATTGATATTATCGATAACAATAGACTCGGGTTGTTACTCACTCGCAGTAAACATATTATAATCTTTGATGAGTGAGTAAAAATAATTAGGCAGCTTCGCTATTTCTGTAGGCCTTGTGTTTATTTAAAAACTCGCGGTTTAGGCACTTTTGGCAGTATGTGGCTCCACGAAGCATATGTTTTTTTAGAAATTGTTAGCTCAGCTGGTCAAGAATCTCCGCAAGGAAGAGCGGGCCTATGTTTAACTGCTGTGTTCACCGATTCCCCCAAATGCGAGATAAGTGCAGCAGTTCTTTGTAGTCCGATTTTTAGAGAAAAGAGATGTTAACAATCCGCGCCGCCCAATCCCGGCGCTAGTGTCGTCCGTTGTCTGCCCTATGCTGTCCCTTAATGACAAAGTGCAGCTACGTTCGATGTCTGCAGGCCTCCGTTAGCTAGCTGTGGACGTGCTGCACGCGCCTGACGAAGGCCACGCCGTCGCTGTAAAAGTTCGGATGTCGTAGCACCTAAAGCCGATCCTGACAGAAGTCTGTGCTGGTATTTCGTGTCATAAGAACTGTTTTCGGATTTCTAAGAATGCAATGTCACTTTTTCTCCATTCGCATTGTTCATTTGATTTGTAAGAATAGCGATGGATCAATACGTAGTTGCGCACCGAATGCCTAATGACTGACCATACAGCTCTGTTAATGATTATAAACGTGCATTGAAATGCGTAACTGTTTTCATAAAATGACTACATTTCTTATATGCTTCTCACACTTACAAAGCATTGATCTGGATGCTTGTGTCACTGGCACGTCCATAGGAAACAGATAATAGCTGTCCAAGGAAGGGATTAGACGCCAGAAGCATATGACGGATATTCCCCTTCTTAATTAGCGGTTGCACACCGTAAGGTTTGGTTCGTGTAATTGTTGATAAAACAACATGGAGCAAAGTGCGTGTGGCAGATATCCACCGAGCTGGCAACATAATGTCTAGCTTTTGTCGAAGTATGGTTTTTAAGATTTATTTAGGAGAGTCGGCCGCTGAACCCTGTTACAGTGCAACCAATCTAACTGCAGCATTCACCCACATATTTTCCTGAGGGTCTGAGAGCCGTTTCTTCCCAAGAGGCTTCCCCAAAACATATTTGGTTTTTGTTGCGTGATGTATGTTAAATCCGTCATTCTTTTATTTACCATCGCTGTATTATGGGAAGAATGTTTCAAATTTCTCGCCATTTAAATTTTCATCTTCTCGTTTCTTTGCTTTCTAATGCGCTAGGATCATGCCTCCATAACACGATAGATTTTTTTAATATAATTTCATGTGTTTTAAACTTTACCCGAATGGAAGCAGAAATTTTCGTTGTTTGAGTTTTTCGTAATTTGTTGGTGGACTTAATTTTAAGTTGTAAGCTTCTTACTTACGTCGTGGTTTTGAAGGGTATAGTATCAATACTTATTTAACATTGTGAATTTTCGGTGCAAATATATTATGTTCATAAAGAATGAATACGAACTTGTTGCACTCTATTATTTGTTTGTTTGTTATTTCTCCGACATGTTTCGGCCTGTCTTAATAGGCTGAAACATGTCGGAGAAATAACCAACAAATAAATGAGTGCAACAAGTTGGTACTGATACTTCGTGCATCAATTCATTTGTTTATTATTTCCTGCACAGTATTCTACCTATGAAATGTTCTAAATTCTCTCCTTCCGTTGTATCCAGAGTCTGTCTATTACCAGCTTTTAATTAAATTTCTGTATTACATTAACAACGGGTGAGTTAAATATTTGCTTGTCTGCCTAAATCATGTGAAATTTAAATCACACGACCAGGATATACTAAGAGAACCGCATTTTTTGAAGGCTAGGCATTCTCGGAAGCACAGTTCTGGGGCTTCAAATCGAGCGGGAATCCACCTTCTTTCCTGGCCTGGTACATGTGAATGTAAGAACGGTGTTGCCTACCGCAAATTTCACGCAAAACATCGCAATTTTATTAAACGAAGAAAAGAAAGCACTTTCTATTTATACTTCTTTAGTTTGCTGGTCTGGTGGAGCCGGAATATCGTCGTCGGTATAGGAAGTAAGCCAGGCTTTAGACGGTTCTGCATTCGAATTGCCGGCAGCAGCTACAGATTTATCTCTGTTCCAGGAAGTCCGTACCAGCTCTGGGTCCCACTCAGCCTCCTGTTCAATGTGTACCGGGGTTATTATCCGGGGTCAGTTGGTCGGGGCGTGAAGTTCACCAACCACCTCCACCTAGTGTTGAGGTGAAGAATGGATGGAGCTGTACTACTACTCCACCCCATGCGTATTCGTGGCACGGACAGGGAAAACTTTACCTTTCTACCTTTTTTATATGGCGTTGCCCTACTAGACATTACTGGAAAATTCTCGATCCGTACCGGTAGAATTCCCAATTTGGACTTCTCACATTATTTCTACTACAAGCACAAAACATTCTCGTGAAATCCAATACCTATTTTGTGGCTATACACATATTCGCCCAGCAGTAAATTGACTTTGAAATTAACCTTTAGACGCCTAACGTCAACTATAGTGGTCGTACCGCACCGCTAACCTCTGAAGTTGCATTTTATATATTTATTCAACAAATATAGGTACTGAATATTTTAAACACGATATATACTCTCCGTTTTTTTTTCTCTTCAAAATGCAGTTTGTTTCATAATTCTAACGTATTTGGTTCCTGTATTATTCACGTTTTATATACAGGATGTGCTAAAATTAAAAAAATAATTCCGACGCCAAAAGGTTAAATTATGTTATAAGAATGGCAAGAATGTTACACGTGCTCTAGAAGTTGTGTTATAATGTGTGACAAAGCTGTTAGTTAATGAATCTTGCAGCATGAGAACGAGCGGTCATTGCATGGGGAAACTGCTTCAATTCTTGTGCTGCCAGCCGTCATACACGGCTAAAGTCACGTTGTTGCAAGCGAAACAACTTTAAAGTACCGGGAAATAAGCAGTTGCTGCCGATCACACAGCGTCTGTCAGCAATGAAACACCAGGTGCTTTACACCTTTTAGGTGTTGTTTTGCTTAGAGGCGAACTTGTGTCCGTCTTCTCTTTGTGTTCAGCTCAGAAGTTTTGAAGGGTAACCCGGAAGTTTTATTTTGTGAGAAGCGCACACAAACCTTCATCAGGTGAATATCATTTTGATCCACAAAGGCACGTTGTAAAGCTATTATAGGCCTGAATCACCCCCACCATAAACTATATACAGTTACCGCTTGTTTCTAAACACTTCAATTATCACACCAACCTTTCATGCACTGGAATGTGAACACAATAGATGCGCCATCTTCTACAGGTATCGGCACTTACTGAGTGCCATCATCAAGCAGTCCTTATATCCGTTAATGTTGTGTCCTTCCAATTGGTCTCTTTGTCTCTTCATCTTTTTCAAACGTCTAGAATCCTTTCAAACCAGCCGTTTGTAATATAATGGTCAGTCTGGTATTCTGCTGGTCCTCATTCTGTGTAAGATATGTGTTGAGAAACCCCGCTTTGTATGAAACTGAATTCGATATTCAGTCGTCCTCAAGCACGAAGACAAACAGAAGGTATAAGACATGGATCTCATTGACATGCAACTAGCGCTCTGGTGGCGTAAACGGAAGGTTCGATAGCGCTGATACCACAGTCCTTTCTGAAACTATACTGAGACAGTTTTATGAATCCATGGTTCAGCTGACTTCATTTATAATCTTGATGTATATACATTGCATTTTGTAGAATTTTATTATATTGCCCAACAAATGCGCATTATATATCAACAATATCTGTTGCCTAAAACATTCCTACATGTTGCGTTGTTTATACATCATCCTCAGGGAGTCTACTGTTATGTACGATAAAGTTAGAGAATTAATAAAATGGAAACATTCATACAGGCGATTTTCACAAAAAATTAATAGAATAAGACCCTTTAACACGCCGTAAAGTATGTCGGTTTGTTTATAATTATTAAATTACTTGTTTTGTTACAGTACATAGAACATGGTTATGTGGTTGGTGGCTGTATATACAATTAATAGAATTGAAGTTGTCTTTCTAGTGGGATCAGTCCCTAATTGTAGAACTTCCTGTATGAAGGTATGATGGAAACTTCGTGTCAGTCAGGGTTTTTAGTGTGAAGTGAAGGAAATTGCCTATAGTCAAATAATCAAGAGAAAATTAATGATAAAAAAATACTGATTACGTGTATGTTAACTGGGGAAGAAAATAAATTCAGACGCGTTCAAATCTGCCGGATGAGAAATTCGTGGTTTTAGTATTCAGTATTGATAAATATTTTCTCCAGCAACCTCTCAAGCTCGAGGTATTTTGTGACAACTCGTAGGATACTGACCCTGCGGCAAGAGGCTGATACACCAACATCCAATACAGAATATAATGCCTCATTAGCTATTCGCGACAACTTGTGCATTGTGTTTATGGATATATTTTATGTGTATTAGGAATACACCTGCAACCGGAGGACGCACCGCGGCTTAGTGGTAGATTCCGTTTAACGTGGTTGAGTCATGGCCAGACACCACTACACCCTGCGGGGTGTGAGATGTGGCGGATAAACTTCAGAGGTGGATGAACAGGAAGCTGTCCGGTTAGGCCAACTCTCCTGACATTTACATCGAGGATCTGGGGGAAAAATACGAAAACGTGATTCACAGTAGCGGAGAGACACGATGATACAGCGTGATAACGTGCGGTGAACAAAGGGCTGCGACTTTCTTCCTTTCCGCTGTCGGCTTCTGACATGTCACGTTGCCGTGCCTGGCCCAACTGTCCTAAGACGCAGAGTTTCCCTGATTTATGTTCGCAGTTATCCACTTTATCTTACTTAAATCTCACACATTAAACTGGGCTTACTTGTTTCTGATCTGCAGGTACGGGCACAATGATCCTATGCTTCGGTCGCCTTCTTTCGATCCTTCCTCGCTTCTTTTTTACGTCTTCGGTCTTCTTCCTCAATTTATCATCTGTATCCTCCTGGAAGTTCCAACCCAAGCTTCTCACCAGCAGGCAGCTTCTTCGGTGCATTATACCACAAGCTGTAAACACAGTCTAGTGCTCCTGAGGATGGGCGAAATTATCGCCCGAAACATGTTGAGCTGATTGAAATTACTAATAAATTGTTATTGTTGCATCT
>Ga0123352_10015987_pt1 | contig 11950 bp, 4 predicted proteins | sample TergutLab28metaG_FD_89700 | JGI IMG/M metagenome (GOLD analysis project Ga0123352, IMG submission 89700) | Labiotermes labralis P1 segment gut microbial communities from Petit-Saut dam, French Guiana - Lab288 P1 | ecosystem: Host-associated > Arthropoda: Insects > Digestive system > Gut ...
GGGGGGGTGGGGCAGCGTACACATTGAGTGGCTTATTGCCTTCTTGCTGTCTCTTTGACTGCCACTCCTTACATCTGTCTGTTTTTATAGTGTGTCGTTCTTCATTGACCTCAGCCTTTCCCTGACGACCTGCCACAATTGTGAGTTCAGCGTTGTGCTGTCCTATTTTATTAACAGGCGTTAGATCACCAAATGTAAATTATACATAAATATAGAAGCCGTATTAAGAATTTCTTTTATTTGTCTATTTGAATGAAGCTCTAAATATCGGGTTCTTTTATTCCAGTGAAGTATTCGTATTACGCAAGTTATTTTTTTTTTTCGTACTGAATTTAAACCAGTCCTGAACCCCTAGGTTGTCTGTATAATTTCTGTAGCTTTTCGTTCTAGACTGTGACAGGCTGCTGAGGTGAGAACGCTAAGTTAATAGGATTTGCGACGCCTTTAAAAACGGTGGACCCCTCTCTACCGCCTCTGTTACATTTGCTACCTATGTGTGGGATTACAACACCTGCAAATCACTGCTGTTACTCACACATATATATCTTTTATCTTTTCTGCTTTAAGGTTTACTTCGTCCTTGCGCCTGGAGCGTTATTTTGGAAGAGCTTTGGGATTTTGAAAGTTCCTGTGCAACAACATTTCCTTGTCACATATTAGCATCTGAAACACTTTGATATTTGTAGAATAAATAACTTCCTTTGTTACCCACGGTCACTGCCTAACGTAGGGGTCACTTCAGTAATAAATATTTGCATTTGCTTCAAAGTTGTTGATGACGAACAGTATTGATGAAGATAAAAAGCGCATATAAATACACGTGGAAGATGGAAAGAGACTTGCGTGTTAGCCTTGAGTTTTTATTATATATATTTGGCACTAAAAGTTACCGAATTTTCGGAGTTCGTTATTGACCTTCGTGTGCAATTGACAGACTGTAAAATGAACGTTAGCCATTGTTACAACAGATGGAATATGAAGTGAAAGTGCGCCATTGTTATAATATGTAGAACATAAAATGAACGCTTACCGTAATTGATTCTTACGCCTTCGTTGCACATAGGTGTTGGAGGGACGTCGTGTCTGTTACGTATGCGTCATATTTGTAACTGTTGGATGGATTCCGATGCACATTTACGTGGAGTGTGTTCATTAAAATGGGATGCACTAATTTAATTCGTCCTGCATTGTTTCAACATTGATATCAAGACAAGCTTGTGATATATAAATCTCTACAGTTTTAAGCCATTTAAATGCATAACTTTTGTGAGATTGTGTTCGTCATTGGAACTGCATGATATGCGTTTATTGTTGACAGTATCATAGCATAGTCAGCGGATACCATTTGCATTGCATTTTGAAAAATATTCACCACTTCTACGAAAGTTCTCTGTAAAATGTGAAGGCATTCACATCATGCATGGCCAGTCAGTTTGGACAATCGTGTGACATACTAACATAAGCAGGTGTCGTCATGTTAGACCGATACAAGGGGATTAACTTTTTGTGTAGAACTTGATACAAGATTATTTTTCTTAGTTTGTTGAGTATTTCTGGAAATGGACTTTGCAGTCGGAGATATACTGCCTCCGCGTTGTGATATTGTTGCATGGAATATTGTTACGAAAGGATAATGTTTTGTGTTTTAAATTCGACTTTTTTGTTCGCTTATTTAATTTTTGGAACCACAAAAGCGGGTTAAAAATTAGCGAATTCGAAGAGTTGAATCTGAAACTTGTACAGCAGTGTACCTAAAATGGCCAGGTGAATTGCCGTTGCCGTGTGTTACGTTTGAAGTTAATCTGACCTGCACAAGTCACCAGATCTGTTGAACACCTCTGTCTTCTGATATCATTCCATTTCATTAAAATAATCCTGCAAATTACAGCAGCCGTAGTCATTCAGTCCCTGGCCTTTAATGATCAGTTGCTTTGCCACCAAGCGGTAATCTGGCTTAGCTACTGCAGACGAATTACTGACAACGCGCGTGAAAAACTGGTCGTATTATCTATGACAGTGTACTCTTAGTATTGCATCCGTTTAGACAGTGACTCGGTTAAGTGTTTTCAAGTTCGGTCGTGACTAAAAAACTTTTCATAGATTTCTTTCTCTGACCCGTTACTTTATTCTCCTACCGTCCGTTGAACACAGATGAAGGATGGGGGTTTACAAAGAAAGGACAAAATTGTTTTTCTACTTTGAGTGGGAGATCACCCTAGAACAGGCCATGAAGGCACAGAAGTATAGCACTACTCGTTTCTTTAACCTCAGCGCTACTTGGGGGTGGGCGGGTAACGCCACGCCCCGGCCGCTTTACCTCCGGGACAGAGACCCGGTACCCCTTGTACGGGAGACTAGGTGGGTCCCGGGGCCTTTCTGGACGGAGGCGGCCCGGACCTTTCAGCCCGTAGTGAGTCTCAATACGGACTAAACTATCCCAACCCACTGCTGCTTTTCGTACTAGAGCGGAGTTTGTTTTTGAAAGATGAGGGTTTTTATTTTGATTGCTGCAGTGTTGAACACACCAGGGTCACGTTCTAATTGCGGAATCCTGATTAGATATTTTGAGATGTCTGTACTCTGAACCTGTCAACGGCCTGGTGGCTTGTTCTATGACGTATGCAATTTTATACAAGTACAACGTTTTAAGAGGAAGATATTTATCCCCCTCCCAAAAAAAACCCCCGGCGAAAAATGTATGCGATAGGATCTCTCATAGATTGAAAAATAACAGGATATATCCATAAGGAAGTTAGGTTATTTTAGAAGTTTTGTTTCTGTACGTGTTTATTTCTGTAATGATTACAGGTGAATCATGTGAGCATGCGGATTCCCTAGAAGCTGATTAAACTATCCTAGCAGACTGTCTCGAAGAACAAACACTACTTTTTTTAAGGCTGCATTCTTGTATTCTTGGGGCTGTTTTTCTCAACATTTTAGTCCTTCAGGTTCATCTTCGTCTAGTCTTCAAGATTTGCATAATGTAGGTGTGTAATATTTGACAGCTACTTTCATGCTCTACATTTCAATTCAACTATGCGATGTCGGAAGCATATAGGAAACCGCGGACCTGCCACGAACAGACTCAGCCTACTCTTTGACTCAGAACACAAGGCGGGTGGCAGCGAGGAGTGGGGGGGATCAGAATTTCATAATAGCTCTGAAGTATAATGTTTGGTGAGAACAAAAAACAGCGATCCGTAAGTGTTTTCTAAGAAGCTTAAATTATGATTCTGTAACAAAATGAAGGCTAAATTTTTTAGTGACATATAGTTAATTTTAATAAATAATGTTACGCTAGTAGCGGAGGCGTCGTGCATATTTTGGCAACTCACCAATATTTGACAGTGGGAGCAAAGTGAGAAAAATATGAAGTAGTAATCTCAGCCACCCCGCTGCCTCTTCTCACTCTTAAGAATGTACCTAGCAATAAATAACACCAGCGTATTTCACTCATTAAATTATGTAATGTAAGTCGTATTAAAAGTAATTAGTGGCAAAGAAACTGTGGCAGTTTCCTCTCTTTCTCTCATTCTTCGAAAGTAATGCAAGTCCAAAAAATATTATAACCTAATATTTTAATTTTTATTGCAACGAAACATCTAATTAAAATTAAGATCTAAAAAAACTGAATATGTAAAACAAAACAAGATCTGAGGAAACAAGGAAGGTGTTTAAAAGTTTCCAAAGTGTGATAAAAACTCATTGAACACACGACGTAAAAAAAGTTAACGATGAAGATGCTTTTATTTTGATCACTCCACTGAGGGCGATGCATTGCCTGGTTTAGTTATGACTATGTTAAGCTTATCTAGGCCTACACTCCGGCGTCTGTGAACTCTATTAGGGTACAGTTTAGCTAGACCTGTTGGAGGCCTACGTAGTAGTTTTAAGCGGCACTGGTAACTTTGTATAATGTGATCTGTATGCGGGGAATGTGAGCTTCAGTACAATAAGTGTGGAGTGGATAAGTTTAAGTGCGTATTTTATCTGCGTATTTTCATATACAATGTGTGCAACATATGTACACCTAAAAGGTCTATAAAATTACACATTACGACACAGGCTACTGTGTCTGTATTTTAGCTTATTTTAACAGAACGAATTAGTAATGCGTGTAGAGGTTAAATGTCACCCTGGAACGGGCCACGAAGGCCCAGGGTTAGAGGTATAGCTGTACTCTTTCTTTAACCTCGGAGCTGGATAGGGTGGGTGATCAACGCCACTCTCCGGCCGTTTTACCCCCGGGATAGACCCGTTACCCATTGTATAGGGGCTGGGTGAACGCCGGTTTCCGGTCTGGACGGGTGTGGAAAATCTCACCCCCCACCAGGATTCGATCCCCGGACTGTCCAGTCCATAGCGAGTCGCAATACCAACTACGCTATCCCGGCGCAGTAATGTATGTACTATGTCCCCATAAATGAAAATCTTATAACATTTATCAAACACTCTATATGTCTAGGTAAGTTAAAACCGAAAGAAAGCAGACACACATAAGTTTAGTCCTATTTTAATATTGTTTCCATCATAAAAACCTTCACTAGGAGAGCCAACAAAATACTTGCAAGAGACATGAATAACGGTAGATTAGTGGTTGTTAAATACATCTAAAATTCGTGTAACTGGCTGTGTTTTATTCGAATAGGTTCAGAACGTATATCTCAGATGCGTTCTTGAAAATACTCATTTCGAAAAAAGGTGCGGAATTAAGCGCGATATTTTACACTGCAGCTCTTTAGCAAGCACATAATATTCAGGAGCGAATTCCTTATTATCCATTCTCATTAAGTCACGTGTTTTGTCACTGAATGACGATCTGTAGCCTACTTTGACATAGTATTTCTGCTGTTTGAAAACCCTGATTTGCATACGTGGAATCGAAACATGCATTGACCTTGAATGATAATTTTCGCATAGAACGACACTAAATCCCGAAACGTTTGCCATTCACGCTCGTTTGCATATATATGTCTGCTTGCCAAGTGATAATTCCTGGTTTCGTTTCGCTCACATTTTCCTTTTGAACACACAACATATAAATTCTGTCTTGTATCTCTGTCTTGAAACGTATTATTAGTGAAAGAAGCAGCTAAATTCTTGAGCTTCAAGCCCTGAAGTCTTCTTCGAAACTTCTTTAATGTTTTATCACTACACAGGATATAGACAGACATATCAAACTACCATCAGCGCGACTTGAACACTTGCTATGTGTGTTAGCACGTCTTCCTTAAGTCCAGCATGCCTTTGAAAAAATCAATGGTGCCATTCATTTCAATGATGGTCTTGTTTTCGCCCTAGAGCCCAGTGTTGAGCCTCTTGAGATTAGCGGGTAAGATCTGTGAAGGAAAGAAAAATCTAGCGACCACTGTTATGGAGGAAAATCACCTGTGTGCTGAATAAAGTCCACAATTGCTGGATAAACTTTCTGGCACCTGAAAAAGACTTTCCTCTGCCCAGCCAACAAATTAATTTATGTAGTACCAAGTCCTTATGCTGCCTGTCAGTTTCATGAAATAAATGTTTGAACAGCTTATGTTGAAGAAGTGCAACCTGGGTCGCGTTTATATTTGTATTTCGCAATATTCATTACATTTTGAACACTTTTTGCGTAGGGCTTGCTGATGCATGACACAAGGGGAAGTAATAACGTATGGGTAAGCGAAATTTTTTTTGACAAAAACCCATTTAAGCAAACGTTTTTAATAATCGTCCATCCGCAGTGTTTTTTACATTGTATTTCTTTTTCACTGCTGTAACCTTTATGTACCACACCACACCCACATGAAAATCATTCAAAAATACTGATGTAAATTGGTTATCGGAACAATTTGTATACCCTACATGTACTTGTAAGAACTTCAAATGCAACAAATCATTAAAAAGTAATCGTGATTGGAGCGTCATATATGATTGACGTAAGTTAATGAGTGGGAACATTCAATTCCAGAAGGCTCATACAAATGCTTTGAAATATATCTCTATCTCCCGCCTGCCCCTGTAACGGCATTATCTTTCACTTGTGCTCACTAAAACTGCGATCGTTGAAGACCATCCGCATAAAACAATTAACTGAGAGACATTACAGTTGTCAGTTGACGGGCCTAGCCGAAGGCCAAGATTTTGCAATCGTGCTTTCGCCTCAGAGGTTGTTTAGCGGTATCTGACATACATTTCACTCTTGAAGTGAGAGTATTTCGCGAAAACTGCACCTCCTCAATAGCACTACACGTACATATTTCAGTTTTTAGTTCATTAGACAATGAATTGCCTGCCAGGCATAAACATTATCTAAACACATTACTGTCTTCAAAGAGCTCTCTCTTCTTCCTTAGCCAAGATTTTATTTATTTTATAACAAGCAAATACAGCTACTTTAGCTTTCCTAACAGGTTCAGACTACATTACTTGATAAATCTATAATTGCATTTCGAATATGAAATTTTGTTTCTACTGACTTGCTGTGGCCTCGCTACTAATTAAGTAGTCTTCATGCGCGGTCACAAAGTGTCTTTCAGAGTTACATTCGTTCCTATCAACAGCATTGGAATTGCATAATAAACAAACATTTTTATTAACGTTGCTTAAGAAACACTTATTTTCCCATTTTTAATTAAAATTATGCAGGAATGTTCTCCGTATATTTTTATTACCGTTCCACTGGGAGAGCCGTTTTATTTTTCTCTCAAAAAAGAACTCAAAACATAAAAAACACATTTACATCTAAAATGAAAAACACAAGAAAGCTACAAAACTTTCTTCTAGATAGTATAGGCGTACTGAGCCCGCGCCGGTCGGACCTACACTGCAGACCGTGCAGCTGAAGATGTCGCCCCCAGTTCCGAAACATTGAAAGCACTAAGAACTAAGAATTTTCCCTTTCCACCATATGTTGTTGTTTTTGGCATTGCTTAGATTTTAACTTCAGTGCGACATTTTTTTCTAATACCGAAAGTAAGCCTGACAAAAACAGTGTTACCAAGAAGCCATTACTGGTGCCTGCACATCGGCAGAACTTTAATTTTAATGTTGGACATCCCAGTTGTTCTTTCAAATTATTATTTATGTCGACTATTTCTTACATAACTGTTAAGTATGCAACTCGTTGACTAAGTGACTTGCCCTGTTCAATCGCCGGTAAAGTATTTTAATGTCAACAAATCACTATTTATGACAGGACCATTTAGGAATATGGATGTGGTATTTTTTTTTTGTATATGTTGCCACGAAACGGGTAGAATTGCGTCGGCGTTCTGTCGCGGCTTCGGCAAGAAAAGGAGTCAGTTGCTTCTTTAAATTTAAATGTCTGCTCTTGCGGAGTGTCGCCCGTGACCTGTGGACAGGGCGGGCCCGCCCTGATGAATTTAACTGCACAAGTTTTATAGATTTTTTTTTAAGCTGGTGTTGAAAGGCAGTCAGCTTCTTGTACGTCGTGTGTAGTTACGCATGTCTCCACCAGGGAACTCTGCCCAAGTAACATTTACTTAGTGAACTGACCATGACCACAGACCTTTAGAGGATGAAGTGACTATCGTCACAGACCATTAGGAAATGAACTTATTTCTAAAATTTTCTCCTTTCTCGTATTTCCTACATATATTTTGGTACTTAATATTCTTTATACTGGTGGACTTTCATTCCCTAGTGTCCTCTGAATTCAATTCATTTGAGGCACAAAAGAGAAAAAGGTGAATAAATGTCAAGAAATAAAAATAAATTCTTATAGTGGGAAAATTATCCTTCAGCATTTGCACATATGGCCTTTGTCTTTTTCCTTTACTTGTGGAAGTGTTTGTGGATCTTTAATGATGAAATAGCTTCATTCACAGCTCTCTTTATTTCCAGGTCGTCCGGGTATCAAAGAGCAAACAGAAGATAAAGAGATACCCCCATAGAATAAAATAAATATTCTAAATAGTATCACTTTCTCGTTCATGCGCGATGCATAACCATTTTGTAACTGATCTTGAAGTGACAACTTTGGGATGAATATGGGTGGAATTATATTATGGTCTTTAGTTGAGGCAAACTAAACTGCTTCTTGAAGCTAGATATATTGTATAATCGTGGCAGAGACGATTCGAATCCTAAAGGTTATTCATTATGTGACGCTGCGCAAGCCCGGCGTGAGCGCTGAACTAGTCAAAACCACACCGTTCGCAGCTTCATAATTTAGAAGCACCGTCTCTGTATACGAAGGGATTTATGTAGATACTGTTTTATTTGAAATATCTACGTAATACATGATGACACAAACGCGTCGTTATGTACTGTTTTTTTTTTGTATCTTAACCTGGAATGAGATGGGCGATGTTCGTGACGATGGTAAGGATGTGGAAGGAAGCGGTCATCTACTGACTATTAGTTTCGCCATTGCCAAGGAGACACCGAAGGAATGACCACTCGCCGTGGTGTATTGCTGAGTACGTGAAGGACTTTGTGAACGACTTTTTATAGTCACTAATTTAAAGTTACCAGCAACCAATTTGTTGAAAAGACTGCAGGTTTCTGCTAGTGAAGGAATGTCCGCATTTTCTTGACACGAATGTTTCTGTACCTTATTCACAAGAGCCGTCAATATATCCCTGCACTGAACCAGTCGCCTGTACACCTCTTCTTCCCGTTTTATCCATTTAATAATACTCTTCAAACTACGCCTACAGCCAGAAGAGCGTATTCCGAATAGTGGCTACACTATGGGCTGAATATTTATCTCAGTATTTAACGAACTTGATGCACAAAATTTGTTTTAAATAAGTTGGTTAAATACTGAGATAAATATACTGAGATACACGGTCAGCAAAACGTCAAAAAAATATGGGCTGAATGTTAAAAAATCATGGATCTATTCCTAGCTGGGACAATGCATCCAGACCCATTTTTGAAGCCCTCCCCACCAGTTTGATTAATATATATCTGGACCGTCTCACCGGCTGGTCGGTTTGTGAAGTTTCAAATAATGAGAACTGTCATACATTTATTGTTAACAAAGTACATATTAAATTGAGGAGGAATTTGTATTTTTTGTAATGTTAACATTTATACTTAACACCTACTTAACAACTGAGTGACGTAAGCTCATTAAGTAAGAAAAATTGGTGCTAGTTTCATTAAAAAATCGTCCGTTGGTTTCCAAGTAGTTCACATTGCACAGTTGCCTCAGCGAGGCTTGTCTGGATTATCGGCTTTAGGACGAACCTGTGCAGTGTACGGATAATGCATATTAAACGGGTACAGTAGGTGGAACAGATATAAGACCATGTTTTCCTCACGTCACTCTCTCCGTAACCGCAAAACTTCTGATACAGACGTGTTCGGGTATACTGATGTGAATAATCCTAAGGAACGTTCTCCCGAAGCATGGCAGATTCATCATGTAACACCCTATATATACTGCTATAAATCCATAACTTATTCGAGCCAACTGGCACGATTTCTAGACAAACTTTGCTTTTAAATTGAAAATTACTTTAATTTAAGCTTACGTGGCGGGGGAAGCAAAGCACCTAACACCAGATTTATGGGACAGTGTTTTTCCGTGCTCGTGGTCGCTTACGCCAGTCACTGAACTGGATATTCGTGTAAGAATTATAATAAGACAGCTGGGCAATTAGGTTACTTTTTGATATGAACTTTATGGTGATGGTGTGTGTACTATACGAGCCACATACACAATTTGTAAATGGCAGTGACATGCATTACGTAAGCATCCTGTCTTCTGACCTATTTTATAAGGCTGTAAATCGTAGATTAATACAGTTAGATGTGCAGCTGCAGTACCTTACGAAATACAGACTTGTTTTTCGCCGTTTCAACGGTAAAACTTCATGGCGCTTTTTGTCCCGTTGAGAACAAATCCCTAGGAAACGTATGATTAGTAGTTGAATAATGACTGATTCCTACCTTGCTGTAATTTTTTATAATTACGACTCTCTTTAAACTTAATGCGTTTAGTGTAGTTTTCTGCTTTTCATTCATAAGCAGTTTGTCACATATTCAAAAGTTACTCATTATCAAAACAGTAACAATATCTGCGTTTTTGATAGGGACTACATAGGGTTGTATTTAATAATCACTACCCACCCAAATTAATGTGGGAATGAGCCTGGAGGTACGTACTTTTGTTGCCATCACAGGGTTCTAAGTGACTTTAACAAGCTGGTAATTACAGTGCGGATGAAAAATGATTGCGTTGAGGATTAGACGCTAAATGTTTTATCAGGTGGACTGCCGTGAGATATAATTTGTAATTACACGGACCTGCCTCCCTTGTCCTCCACAGGTATGTTTACGCGATGCACAAAGCGTGAAAGGCGTAGAGTGTTACTTGAGCGTAAGGACTAATTTATGATTGTTAATGTATACACGTCGGCATGCTGAATCTCGACACCAGACGGAGGGAATGTTCATCTCCCCTGTTTGACCGCATTGCACGTTAGAAAAGAGCACATGGGCCATGTTATACACGTACATATTGCTTCACGACGTGATGTTGTAACTTGTTATTATTTCTGAGGAATTTCGTTCGGAAATATGAAATAAAATAGATCTGATTCAGAATGGACGTGATTCATTCGTAAAATGAATGTTGGGTAAATTTTAACAAGCGGTCAGGTACCTAGCTAATCGAAGTTTTTTACTTCTGAATTTACAATTGACATTTAAAAGAACCTTTCTCATCTTCATTATACATCTTGTTACGTCTATCAAAGCCCACCTCTCATATCACGTTCCTGGTCGTCTGGCCTAGGTTAAGTCATTAATCATTCTGCGTTACATACATTAGTGTGGTAGAAAAAGAGGAGAATTTTCTGGTTGAACGTGCGTGTTGTGTTTCTCTCACGCCTTTTCCACGGAACAATGTTGTGTTCACATACTTAACACAGGTAAAGTTAAGAAGGGCAATCTTGTCTATGTACACGCCTTGAAGAAGTGTAAATGGACTACGTGCATACTTTACCTCGGCACTAAATGGGGGTATGCGGTCAGCCTTCTTCCCTAGCTGCTTTACTCCTGGGGGTAAAGCTACCAGTGTCCACTGAAGAGGAGGCTGAGTGGGCTGTACAGCCGGTAGGGAAGTTTTGAAAAAGAGAAGATTTCTTGCCTGTCCTGGGATTCGAACACCGGATTGTCTACCCGCAGTGTAGTCGTGACATCGGCTTCGCTCTCTCGGTTGCCGTACTTACACCGGTGGAAGATGTTTCCGAAATTTAATTAGCAGAAAGAAGAAGATGTGGGCCTGACTTCTAAAATGATGTCTTCTGTGCTCTTAAACTGTTTGTATTTCATTTGAACTACACTCACCGCGAAAGCCTAAAAACTATCATACTCAGCGTCGCGAGCCTCTCATTTTCTGAATATGTTTTGTCGTCTTTTGGTAGGACTCCTCGCACGGTGGTTGAGACTGATGCCAAGACTACACGCACACAAGCACAGTGAGGACACAGACGACACATATCCATACTCCGAATGCTACTCATGAAGCGGTGTCATGGATCAGGGGGTTGGTCCTTCTCTGCTCACCACAAGAGGTCATGTTCGATCCCAGTCCTTTCCGTATGGGATTTGTGATTTAAAAAGTAGCTTTGGGACAAGCTTTTCTCCAAGTGCTTCATTTTTGCACTGAGTGATTTCACTTATGCTTCATACTCATAAACTTAGCAATTGACAGCTTTGTTAAACAAAACACATACTCGAACCCATGATCGTCTAGGGCGTAGGACAGCGACCGCTCTCTTTCTGGGATTGTGGTTTCGAATCCCGCCAGTGTTATGGATATTTGTCTCTTGTGAATGTTGTGTGCTGTGAGTTTGCAACGAGCCGACCCTTCGTTCAGGGGAGCCCTACCACCTGTATGTAATTGAGTGTGATCAGGTGCAACAGTAGCCCTCTACACCTACAGTGATTACGTATCTAGAAGGTTCCAGAATAAGAAAGAGAGAGAGAGAGA
>Ga0123352_10015989_pt1 | contig 11949 bp, 5 predicted proteins | sample TergutLab28metaG_FD_89700 | JGI IMG/M metagenome (GOLD analysis project Ga0123352, IMG submission 89700) | Labiotermes labralis P1 segment gut microbial communities from Petit-Saut dam, French Guiana - Lab288 P1 | ecosystem: Host-associated > Arthropoda: Insects > Digestive system > Gut ...
AGGTCAAGTTGTTCTGTGATATCCCTGATCACATGAAGCACGACAGGACATGCTGTTTTGAGAAATTCCTGATCACATGAATCATGGCAGGACAAGCTGTTTTGTGAAATACCTGATCACATATATCATAGCAAGACGTGCTGTTCTTTGATATCACTGATCACACGAATCATGGTAGGTCAAGTTGTTCTGTGATATTCCTGATCACATGAATCACGGCAGAACGTGTTGTTCTTTATGATTACAACACCATGCAGCAGTATGCCTGCTCGACATAATAAGTATACGTAGTATGACGAAAGACGCATATGTCGAAGAGTTGAAAGACCTTACCAGAATTACGGATACTTATCTCTGAATTGGTTTTGTATTTACATACTTGTAAAATTTTGTATTCCTATTTATCTAAGTACCTATCATTATAGTCGGTCTGACTTTCACTGTGTACTTGTCAACGCATTAATTTATATATTATTCCACAGGCCGACATGAGGAGGTGTTGTACCCCAGCAGATACCATACACGCTTTAAACACTACACACAAAACCTTTGTTCACCCTCGAATAATCGAGCGCTTACAGCAGGCACGTGTTCGACTTATCGCTTAATCAAAATTAAACTCTCAACGATATTCCTAAATTGCGTTATAATAATAGGTGTAGAAAGTGGAAATGTCACGGATGAAGAATAAAGACCTGACACCCAGGTCACGCATCACTTTAACTGCTGTCACCTTTTGGCGTGTCGTTAGTCAAACACATGTCGTGTTCAGACCCACCAGCAGCTTCCCATTCCTTCTGCCCCTTCATAGGAAGATACGCTTTAATTTATGTACGCTTACATGAGCCGGGATGATTCAGTCGGTATAGTGGTTAGATTACGGACTGGACGCGGTGGAAAGGACTCGATAAAAATGCCTGGAGTTACAGCTCCACTCTCGCACCCTTCTCCCTGACTTGGTGCTTAATTAAATAGCAAGTAATTACCTTTATCTGTGGAGGCTACTGATGCTGAAACGCAGTGCCAAGTTAATATCGTGGTTTGGACTGGTAGCCTGTTAAATATAGTAAAAGATAAAGTTCACCCTAGAACAGGCCACGAAAGACCAGAGGGGGGAGGGTAGAAGTAGTCCATAGCTCTAATTTTTATTTAAGCTCGGCGCTAGATTGGGGTGGGTGGTCAACGCCACACCCCGGCTGCTGTACACTCGAGAAAGCCCCGATAGCCATAGTATAAGAGACTGCGTGGGCCCCATGGCCGTTCTGGGCGGGTGCGGAAAAACTCACCCCCCAACGGGACTCGATCCCGGGACCGTCCAGCCCGTAGTGAGTAGCTATAACGACTGCGCTATTTACACTGGTAAACATAGTTTTTTGTCACAAGAAAATTATTTGTGTTTATCATGTATTTTTTCCATGCTGAATTCAAGTATGTTATTAAGAATTGCCCTTTTACCCAGTTTTTTGGTGCAGTTTTAGGGAATTTATTTTTTTTTTTTTCGTCACGTCACCAGTATGTTTTAAATATGGCTGAGACACTTCAAACATTTCAAACATAGTGTGGCCATTGAGACTCTAAAATAGCAAAGACAGTAGACATGCGAGCGTAATCACACACAGCCACACTGTGCGAGCTCGGACATGTGCCGACACGTTGGGACAGAAATCATAATTACGTCTAAAAATAGTGGCATCACGAGAATCGCTTATTCCAGGACAGAAAAATGTAGTGGGTACACCATTAATCAACACTGAAAACATATATACACCTCCACTGCACATCAAACTCGGTCTCATAAAAAATTTCAAGGCAACGGATCAAAATAGCGCTGGACTTATGTATTTGAAAAATACGTTTCCGAGGATAAGTGATACCAGAATCAAAGAAGGGATATTTTTTTGACCTCAAACAACAGAGTAAATACAGGACGTTGAATCTGAAGACAAACTAAGTGAAGGGAAAATGAAATATGGAAATAATTTTAAAAAAAATTACTACCAGTTTTTTTTTGGAAAATCATAAGGCAGAAAACTACCGTGAAATTGTGGCTGATCTTGTAAAACCTTACAAAACCATTGCGTGTAATATGTCTTTACAGTGCATTTCTTAGACTTTTACTTAGACTGTTTCCCAGAAAACCTCGAGGTAGTGAGCTATGAGAAAGGAGAGCGATATCGCCTGGATATTCCACCATTGAAAAGCGGAACCAAGGAAAGCGGAGCTCCAGCATGCTGGCTGAGTACTGATGGACACTTAGATGAGAAGTTCCGCAGGTGAAATACAGCAGAAAATTATCAACTGCTACTTTTTAGGTAATGTTTAGGCTCTCCGTAATATAATGTATGTACAGGTTTTCTTCAAAATTCAACAGCACGTCACTTTAAAACCTTTACTGAGAGAAACTAACAATATATTTGAATTCAGAGCAGAAATTTTTTTTGGGTTTACCTGTTTTAGTTAGTGCGGCAAAAAATATAAATTATTTCATTATCAAGTGATATCGAACATAATTTGCTAGATATCCATTGATGTGAAAAATACTTTGAAACAAAATTCTGGAGGAAAATGAGAACCTTTTGTTGTCCAGTTCACTTTCTCCGTAAATCGTAGGGTTTTTGGTGTAACTGACAACAAATAGGTGTGGGTATCAGTCAATAACACAACAATATTGTTGTGTTATTGACTGATACCCACACCTATTTTTTTATATACACACAACGGGGATGGCTCATTTTAAAAAAAAAAGTAATTGCCAAAATAATGCTCTCTAGGGGCAACAATAAAACAATCACTAGAAGTCTAGACTATGCCTACATTTCCTAATTTGTTCTTAACACTTCATAGACAAATCATGAGGTTGGGCTTGCGATAGAATCGCTGTTGCATTACAGTTGTTGAATTGTTCATGGAAACAAATAATGATCACATTTCTGCTGAACAAATTATTTGGACCACCTCTTTATTTTGTAAATAAAAGGAAGCCAAACTCTTAAATGAAGAAAATCGTAGAAAAGATTTTGACCTATAGAAAAACAAAAATATTTTTTATAATTAAATTCTGTTTCCAATATTGTGCAGTTAATCAGTTTTAAACACCATTTTCCTCGAAAAATATATTTTATGTATTGACTTTTTGTTGCATGACAAATTCGTGTGCCGTTTTCTCTGTGCAGAGTGCATGACGTAACGGCATGGGCTACATTCACGATCCTCTTTGCGGTCCGCATGTTTCATGGTCGAAAACACTCAACGTATTTAAATAAAATTTGGCATTTGTGGGTCTAAATTAAATGTTGCCTTTAATTGTCGTTTTTAACAATTATTAAATATATTAAAAAAACTCCTATGTTGTATTTTTATAAATTTTCTCAAAAGAAGCCTTTTCGTATAGAAATTAGGATTTCGCTTGACACCAAACAAAGAAACAATTAAATTTGCCTCTAAAACAACATAAAACAATCGCAACAACCTGGTAGGATGATGCTAAAATTGATCTAAAATAAATAGGATTTCAGCGTGCAGACTGGATTTGTGTGGTTTAGAACAGCGACCAGTGGCGCCTTGTGGAAAAGACAATAAAACTTACATAATAATTTCACTTATATACGTCAACACAACAATTATTTATTGGATTATATAGGCTACATGTTTCGACCTGTTAACAGGTCATCATCAGGCTTCCAGCAAAATAAGTCACAGGAGCTGTTAAAAAATTGGGATCCCAATGTACAAAACATTGGGATCCCAATTTTTTAACAGCTCCTTTGACTTATTTTGCTGGAAGCCTGATGATGACCTGTTAACAGGTCGAAACATGTAGCCTACATAATCCAATAAATAATTGTTGCGCTGACTTATATTAGTGAATTTATTATACACTTCATTAGAGCACTTTGTGATGCCCTCTCTAAAATTGACAGCCAATAAAACTTACGTTGCTGTAAAATGCAGGGTATTTCTTTACTAATTTAAAGACTGTGAAATTCCGAAGATGGACTGTGCTTCACTAACTTATTTACTGACTTTGGCAGAGAGACAGAAGAAAGGAGAGACGGACAATTAGACAGATAGAGAATAAGCTGTTTGTCAGTTAAATAGTTTTCTGAATCTGACTTGCTTAGTTAGTTAGTTACGCAATTGTCTGTTGAAATGTGTGCTATCTTCTTTAACTTGTATCAGATCTGGTACTCCAATTTGATGTTTGTGTGACTGTCCATCACTGTTACAATGATATAAACACCAACTAGATGCAACAATAACAACTTATTGATAATTTCAATCACCGCAACATGTTTCGGGCGATAATTTTACCCATCCTCAAGAGCACTAGACTGTGTTTACAGCTTGTGGTAAATTGCACCTATGATGCTGTCTGCTGGTGCCTAACCCGAAACATGTTGAGCTGATTGAAATTATCAATACATTATTATTTTTTACATCTAGTTGATATTTATGTCATTGTCATTGGTACTCCAGCGCCGGTGAATGCTAAAATTAAACCTATGGTCTAACAAGACATGACGGTGTGTAGTTTGGTAGACAGGTATCGACGTTTCGGAGGAACCTACTGCCTATGTCTTGAGGGTAGAACAGATTAAATCCAGCTTAATTCACTCACCGTGTTTTCTTCTTCTTCACGCCATTATTGTCATTCTTCTTGCTCTTGGAATCACTCTTCTTTACTCCCTGCTGGTCGATATTCCCTAAAAACAATGCAACATAAAAGATACGGTTGTCTGCTGGTTACTTAATGTTGTCAGTTTCATGTCTGCCGGTGTTTATTTCACTTTCAATTTTATACACAAGTAAAAAGGTAAAGTGATCCCGTTACAGGCCCGGTGTGGCCCAGAGGGTGGGTAGAGGTATAGCTCTACTCTTCCATGACCGCAGCAGTAGAAGGGAGTGAATGGTCTGCAGCACGCCCCGGCCGCACTTTACCCCCGGGAAAGACCCGTTACCCATTTTACAGGAAGCTGGGTGGGCCCCAGGGCCGGTCTGGACGGGCGGAAATTCTCGTCCCCACCGGGATTCGATCCCGGACCGTCCAGCCCGTAGTCAGTCGCTATACTGACTGAGCTAACCAGTCCACTTATACACAAGTACAACTGCTATAAAATTCATTGATCCAAAACTTAGTCAAAGTGAAAAGAAGTGTGCAATACGTCTCAGCAATACAAAATTTACAGAACTGCTATAATACAAAACATTTAAAAATTTCACACAAAATGTCCAAACTAACTAACTATATGGCACAGAGTCCATCTTGAGAAGCTAACAGTTTCTCAGCTAATCAAGAAATTCCTCACATTTTATGGAACCAGAAGGTTTATTACCGCATTCACAAAAGCCCGCCACCTGTCCATACCCTGAGCCAGATAAATCAAGCCCATGCCCTACACCCGACTTCCTGAAGATCCATTTTCATATTACCGCTCTATATACGACTGTGCCTTCGAAGTGGTCTCTTTCCCTCACGTTTCCCCACCAAAACCCTGTATGCATCTTCCCTCTATCCCACACGTGCTACATACCCCGCCAATCTCATTCTTCTTGATTCGGTCACCCGATTGATATTTGGTGATGAGTACAGTTCATGAAGCTCCTCGTTATGTAGTTTTCTCCACTCCCCTGTTAACTCTTCCGTCTTAGGACCAAATATAGTATCCTATTATCAAACAACCCAAGCCTACGTTCCTCCCTCAATGCGAGTGACCTAGTTTCACATCCATACAAAACAACAGGCAAAATTGTAGTTCTGATATCTTAATCTTTATATTTTTGATAGAAAAATGGAAGCCAAAAGAATCTGCACCGAATAATAGGAAACATTCCCCTATTAAAATCTGCTCTTAATTTCATCCTGATTTGAATCTTGGTTCATTAGGATTGTTCCCAAATATCTAAACTGCTCCACCCTTTCAAAGAAACTATTATCAGTCTTTATATGGTCACTTCGTCCTACATTCTGATCTCGAGACATGACCAAGTACTTATATTTATCAGCATTTATTTCTAGTCCATTCTCCTTACTAGCAACTACTAAAGCTTCTGTGTGTTTCTATTTAGTATGTACGTATCCGCCCAATATATAATCATCAGCATAAACCAGAAGCTGATATGTACCATTTAATTTCAAACCATCCTGGTTTACCTGGACCTTCCTAATGGCGTGGTCTAAGGCAAAGTTGAAAAGCAGTGGCGTTAAAACATCTCCTTGTTTCAAACCATTCCTAATAGGAAACATGTCAGGCATATGTTAGCCTGTCCGGACTCTGCTAGAAGTTTCAGCCAGACACATTTTTATTAGCCTTACCAGTTTCATGGGGATACCAAACTCAGTGAGAATATTATACAAGACCTCCCTCCTGACTGAATAATAAGCTTCGAGTAAAACACCTTGGGAAAGACCCAGACGCAGTACCCATATACAATGGGCCCAAGAGCCGGTCTGGACGGTGTGAAAAATCTCGCCCCCACAGTATTATATATAAAACACTGGCTTACTTCGACATAATCTGAGCTGCCGGCAGTGGCTTAAATAAACCGTAAAACAAATGATTGAAATATAATTAGGTACGCTGCTACAGACGTCGATTTATTTTAAATAATAATAATAATAATAATAATAATAATTTGTATTATTGTCTCTTGTCAAAGGCCTTTTCTTCTTGGTACTTCTCTTGAAACGATAGTGTCATTGGAATTTTTCATTGACATAATATTTCCGATCGCACTGTGGTCCTGGGGTCGACTGAACCTCTAACAGAAATGAGTACCAGGAATATTTCCTGGGGGTAAAAGCGGCCGGTGCGTAAGGCTGACTACCTTACCACCATATTGGGCCATTGTCACGTAATATGGGAACCTTAAATTCCTGGAACCCTCTGGGCACCTCGGCCCTGTAATGGGACTGATTTATCCTTTTTACTTCTCTTGAACCAGCGGTGATCCCCACCGCTCAGGCTTCAAGTTTCACACTGCAGTACTTTCCGTGTTATGTGTGACGTTCCAAGTATTATTATTATTATTATTATTATTATTGCTTCCTTCTTATCTTCGGACTACCTATCGGCCAACCCCGAGTTTGCACGGTGGTATCCATCTTAACGTGAAACACATGTCATTGTTTTTATTGAAATCATTTTTTTTTGGGGGGGGGGGACCAGTAGACAGCAAAAGAGCCCGAATTCTTAGGCTATGCCTGCATTTCCAATATCGACTCAACAGTCCCCACGATATAAAAGAGATTTTGTTGAAACTCGTTGGCAGTTTGTTTAATTAAAAAACCTCATCATTCCGCCTAACGCAAACAGGTTATATTGTGTCCTTATTCGAACATTTTCTCTAAACAATATTCTATGCTGCTTTGTCATTTCATTTATCAGTCACCTCAGTTTTAGTGTTTAACTAGTCTTTCACAGACTGTAAGGACGACGTGTGTAGAGCTGTTAAGAACACCCAACTTAACCTCATTTCATGGTGTGTATGCAGCGACGTACTACGAAATGCGATTGGCCTGTCACCAAACCTTTTTGATTTACTTTTTTAATATCAACGACGTTTCGAAATATCGCCATAACTCAGCCTTCAGGTCCTTCACGGTCGTACTGGCACCCTCGAAACGTCATAACTGTAGCTTTCAGATTGGTATAAATGCAATATATAAATTACTCACTTACAGTAGGCGTAGTTGGAAGAATAGGGATCGGTGGGCGTGGACTGGATTGATCTGGCTCATGATGGGGACAAGAGGCGGGCTAATGTGAAGAAAATAATAAACTTTCGCGTTCAATAAAATGCCAGGAATTTCTTGGCTACCTGAGAAACTCTTAGCTTCCAAAGGAGTATTCTGTTGCATGGATCTAGCTATTTATTTCCTTAGCTAATTAGTTATTACGTAATTCAGAAGGCGCTTAATGTGCGCCACATTTTCTTTGTAGTAGATCGACTAAATGTCTTCAGAAAAATTGTCAGTGGTAGCAAACAGAATAGATATTCTCTACTCACCCTGATGCTGCAGATTGGTAGAGACGGCTCCTTCTTCAGACTTCCGCTTGCTGTTGGCCGGTGTTGTGGACGCTAGGTGCTGGTCTGTGGGCTGAGTGAACAGAGGCGCCATGTCGTGATGCTGGGCGCCCATGTGGCAGGCACCGTCCATCTTGCTGCCCAACATCAGGTCCGAATGCTGCAGTCCCAACATAACCTGTATCGAATGCACGTTACCGCGGGAGTCGGCGTGGGCTTTGGCGCTTAGCAGTGTGCTGGTGCCGGTCGAGCACCCCGAAAAGTCAGGAAATAAATTGTCATCGAATGGACCCCCTTCCATTATTATCAGTTCCTGAGTTGAAGGAAACGTTGCCAACAGTAGAATGTAGCAGCTTGCACTTTTAAAAATCTTGATTTGCACCAGACACGATTATGCTAACTGTAAGTTTTTAAGTAGTTACCAACACCTTCAAATACACTACCTACACCTTTCGCATTTCTCTAATACATTTTACAATTTTGAGTTTCTGTATCAATGGAATATTGTGATTGTTAAACTTGCCTTTCGTCTATAACAATTAAATTATAACACAAAATATTTTGTATGTGTAATTGTTAAGTTTATGTTTAAGTAAAGCAAACGGAGTTAAAAATAACTGGTTAAATTTTCCCTACTGACGTGCCTGTACAATCTCAGTTTCCCCAAATTAATCTTCTTGTTAACCTAATTGGTTCTGAGGAAATATGTTCATTGTTTTATCGTAATTATATGAGTTCAACAATTACCCGCCGACGTATTCTAACAATTGTTACGTAACTTGCATTAACAAAATAACAGCGCAATAAGATGTTTTCAGTGACAGCTAATAAGTCCGGACAATTATCATGACGACGTTAAATCCTTATCTACCCCCTACCCTTCGTTCTGACTGAGTGTTGTTAAGTCTTAGTTATTTTCGTTGATTGGTTTTAATACAAATTAAGTTACAAAGTCTCACACACCACTAATAGCGTAGATTAAACGAATTGCTTGATGCTGATGTTTGTGTGAATTGATCCAGTTACAGTTTGTTAAGGCTCACTAGATTTTCCTGATGAAACACGATTGTTCACAATGAGACCTAATAATTCCAGTTAGTTGGTTCGGCTGGCTGGAACACACAGCTTGTCAGCAAACGTAAGACCCCCAGAATATTATTATTTCTACTAGTTCACTTTCGTTTAATAGACAAGATGAATCTTTAGTTAGTGAGGTTCGCCTAAGTTCGTATCCAATTTATATTAACTAATAGACAACAGCCATCCCTCTGGTCCGAAGCAAGCACCAATCACGTTTGGGTCTCCGTGCGTAAATAGGGTGGAGTTTCACAGACGGGAAACAGCCAATGGTGTAGCACGTATGTTGGCTGCTGTCGGTGTCATGGCAGGCAGATCAAAAACTGCCATGGAAGCGTTCTTTGCATGAAACGAATGTAACAATAGCGTAACTGCAGCATCTCGTTTGTCTGTCTGTCTGTCTGTCTATCTGTCTACATGTTTTATCTTCAAAACCAGGGAAATTATTTCCTTTAAAATTTATACCAGGAGGTTAGCCTACACTTGAGTTTTTACTGCGAATTTGTTTTCGGTGCGTGTCGGTTAACTCACAGATTTATACCTGTGTTACTCCTAAGAGAAGAATTTTTCTGGCCATGTTAATAGTTAGTCGATTAGTCAATGGATTCCCGCGCAAACACGTAGCACTTGATGACAAATATTAAAGTGCTGTGTTTGACTGCAATACTTCTATTTGTGTTTAATATATTAGCCTATAGCACAATGGGATGAATCAGAATAAAACTGTTTATTACCTCGATCCTGCAGCTTGTCCATATCCAGCACCAGATCATTTCAGTCCACGCCATTCCATCTTGCGTCTTTAATATCTATTTCTATTTACTATCCTCACATCCATGCCTAGATCTTCCGCGTGGTCTCTTTCACTCAAATTTGCCTCTCACAGTTTACATGAAACAAAAATCTAACTTCCCAATTTGTTTAAACGCGACAGCAGGACTACAAACGTGACAAATTTCAGGCCTGGTTCTCGTTCACACCTCCAACTTTAATTTGAACCGTTCTAAGTTGTTGTAGACATGGAACGACGTTATGCTTGCACTATTATGCCATAACATAAACATGGCTAACAATCCTTTCTGAAACGTGGTAAACTTCAAAATTTTGGCATAAAACTAACAAACTGAAATTGCATGCCAGAAGTAATTTGACACAAATTAAATTTTAAGAATTCCTACTATAATTTACGTCGACATTTCTTGTATTCCCATCTAAAGGCATGTTAAAGATTGATATATACGAAGGCATAGGCCCCAATTCTTCTACTATTTGGGGGGGGGGGGAGATTGAGGATATTTGCAAACAGAGGAAGAAATATTGACACAAAAGGCAGAAATTAACAGGTGAGTGGAGAAAATTACACAGTGAAAAGTTTCATTATCTGAACTACTCGTAAAATATGAGTATAATGAAATAAAAGGCAAGTGGGTGGTGCCTGTAGCATGAATGGCAGGGAAGTGCATACAAAGTTTCGCTAAGAAATTCTGAAGAAAATAAGCATTTGGAAGACCTAGGCGTGTAAATAAACGTAGTATGAAATTGGATATTAAATAAATGGTCTGGAAGTGTGTGGACTGGTGTCATATGGCTCTGGTGGACACGGTAATGAAAACTCGGGTTTCGTAAGTGGGGGAGATTGGATTTACTGAGTAGCTGAACAGCTGTTAACTCCTCCAGGGCTGCTTAGTTATTCAGAATGTTTAACGACGTATAAGTATCACCATCAAATCCTTTCACTTCTTGTGAAGCATAGGGCATCCATGAAGAGCTTCCAGACATTGCGGTCTCCAGCTATTCCCTTGACCTCTTTCCATGATCTTCTTGTGCTTCTTATCTCATCCTCTATTGTCCTTCCCCACGTTCTCTTCGGACTACCTCTCCTTCTATATTCCTGAGGATTCCAATCTAAAGCAGTTCTCTCTATTACTCCTGTTTCTTTACGTAATGTATGTCCAATCCAGTTCCATATTCTTCTTTTTATCTGACTTTCTATTGACTTCTGATGGATGAAGCTCCATAGTTCTTCGTTCGTAATCTTATCGGTCCATTTTATATTAATTATTCGTCTTAAGCATTTATTTACAAATATCTATAGTCTTTTTGTTACCTGGTTAGTAGTTTTCCAAGTTTCACACGCATATAATAATACTGATTTCATATTTGTATTGAATATTCGTATTTTAATTTCTTTCGATATGTTGAGATTTCTCCACACAGGATGCAGCTTAACGTAGAAGTAAAAATACGGCTAATAAATGTTGGAAGCAGTGTGCTTCGCTAGAAGGGGTAAGTTTCTGCAGTAAATAAACACGAAGGCATATCAAATAGAACCACAGCAAAGAATGCGCATAGAATACGCAGGTCGTATAGAACACGAAAAGCGTGCCGAACATAGATTTCATGTAGAAGGTAGAGTGCGTTAGAGCATACATTGCATGTAGGATATACGCACAATAACAGTGCATGTAGAACTACCTGGCATAGTTCTACGTATGGAACACGCAGTGCATACAGAATAAAATTCGCATGCATAAAAAAAATACATATAAATACAGTGTGTGTGCAAGAAACAGTGTATATATTTTATACAGTGCATGTAGAACACAAGTATATATTACAGAACAATAGAAAAAGCAATGTAGGCGGAGAAACCAGTGCGTATAGAACATAAATTTTCCAACTTGATGTCACTTGCTATTTTATTCCACTTCTTATGTACCCAATATGTTTCGGACATTAATATATCCATCATCAGGAGCTTGCGACTGTGCTGTTGAATTACCACATTGGTCGTTTTGTTCTCGGTTCGTTGTGTGTTGGAGATTTGGTGCGGCTGGGTTTGAGTGG
>Ga0123352_10015991_pt1 | contig 11946 bp, 6 predicted proteins | sample TergutLab28metaG_FD_89700 | JGI IMG/M metagenome (GOLD analysis project Ga0123352, IMG submission 89700) | Labiotermes labralis P1 segment gut microbial communities from Petit-Saut dam, French Guiana - Lab288 P1 | ecosystem: Host-associated > Arthropoda: Insects > Digestive system > Gut ...
GAATGGAGGAGATTGCATAACGAGGAGCTAAATGATTTGTACTCCTCACCCAATATTTTGCGGGTGATAAAATCGAGAAGAATGAGATGGGCTGGGCATGTGGCGCGTATGGGTGAGGAGAGGTGGTGTATAGGTTCTTGGTGGGAAAACCAGAGGGAAAGAGACCAATGGGGCGACCTAGGCGTAGATGGGTGGATAATATTAGGATGGATCTCCAGGAGGTGGGATGTGGGTACATGGAATGGATTTGGCTGGCCCAGGATAGAGACAGGTGACGGACGCTCGTGAGTGCGGTAATGAACCTTCGGCTTCCGTGAAATGGGGGGGAGTTTCTTGACTAGCTGCAAACCAGTTAGCTTCTCGAGAAGGACTCTGCACCATTTAGTAAGTAAGTGATAATGATAAGACACCCTGTTTCTAAGACCATCACTCCACTTCACCACACATGGCGACTCTTCACGTGTTCCCATTTAAACGTATAAACCCTAGTGGCACAAGAACACCACATCCCTAACTAAGAAAGATGAAAATGTATTTCGTATTATTTAAATGCTAATTAACTCCATTTAAAAAAACTCTTTTTGAGAAGCTGACAGTTCGCCACGTGTTCAATAAATTCGCCTCATTTTATGGAACCCGCAGTTGTGCCCCCAAGACACGTAGTGATGCGATCCCGGCTACATTTTTATGTACATATTTAAATAGCGCCAGAACAAAATATTATTTCAGCTCCAAGCTATCTTACTTAATACAGTAAATGTTCGTTACGCCTTTTGAACCACGAATGACATTGTTTCAGAGATAGAGATTATCAAATGCTGCAGCATTCAGCAGTTTGTGTTTTGTGTTACGCTCCAATTTACCTGATATGTAAGGAATTCATATTAGCCTGTCACTACGTTAATAAACGTGTTCAAGGAATACGGCGAGTTCAAAGCGTGCCTTGGTGTGGGATTTTGTAACACCACAGACTTCTTAACCTAGTTTAGGGTCAGTTATAAAACAGCTTTCCAAATTTTCGGCTTTTCATTTTTCCGGTTCTTGTGAGTTCAAATGTTAAACTTCAATGAATCTCTCGAGCGATATATGAAGTATCAAGTAGGATACCTGTTTTCAAAGAATTCTGGCTTTCTCTGACACTTGTGTTAAACAGAATTCAATCAATCACTTTACCTAGTATTCGGAATGTCCACGTAGATAGTTCTGGCTGATACTGGCAATTTAGAAACGGATATAATAAAAAAAAAAGAACCTTGGATTTTTAAGCCACACGCACTAAGTTGTCATTGCGCTAAGAGCAATACACAGTCCAAAAGGCGCCGACTGTTGAATTTCGCTTCCACATCCTTATTAATTTTAAACGACTCTGTTTTGTTGTGTAACTAAAAGTCATATATTATTGTAGATTTAATCAAGCTTCTGCAGTTCGTGTCTTCTTTTTTATTCCCATGACTTAACAATCTCTTTTTTATATAATATATTTAATCAGTACAAGAGGTTCGTATGTGTCTTTTCAGCATTTACCTCTGTAGCAGGACGAAACGATTCTTTTCATTCGGGTAAGAGAAGGGTAAACAGTTGAAGCTGACAGAGCGCGAGATAAACGGTCGGCACCTGGCTAAGCTTGCACTGCATGTGATTACAAGAGTGACACAAGTGCTGAGCACTCGCTCTTTAACTGTAAAGAATGCACATACTGAACTCTGAAGAATGCGGGGAAGTCACACGGAGGATGCTTACGTCAGACAGTAGCAATCTGATAATGAGTCTAAAAATATGTGGGACAGTAACATGGAATGCATTTTCAAAATAACGCAATCCCAAACGTTTTTATTTTCTGCAGTGTAGACCTCGTCGGGGCCCGGTATAAGGGCGTTGTGGCCCCCAAAATTTAACAACTAAAAGGTCTCTTATACTCTACTAAAGGCTTTTTCGTTTATAAATCTGCTATACCTGGGTTCCTCTATCGCCTGTAGCAGTAACTTTTACGATAAATTAAAACGCGAACAAAAACACATCAATAATTTTAAGAATAATAATTACCGTTATTTTGTACTGTAATTTTCATTACTTAAAAATTGCTTTAATTTTTTTTAGTTCGGTGGCCTTACTGAAGTCCCTTGTAGTGTGAGACCCTAAGCTGTATCTTGTCTAGCTGACATTCAGATCCGACTCTGGGTTTACATTTAAATTATACGTAGGTTCACATCAGCAAATTATTTAATGTCGGGACGAATTTCAGTTTTGCTTAGCTAATTTATTAACTCTCCTGTTTATTATATTCGTCATTGTCAGAAGATACATTGTGTTATGAAGAACTATAAACAGTTATATTGGGAAGAAGATTTGCATAGGCAAGTTTGATAGGTAGATCTAAATTGTTACTCTTCCGTTAAAGTTTATCATTATAATGAAAATGTTTAAGAGAATATTTCAATTTAAATAAATTAAGCAGCCGTGCTGAATGGACCCTATTCTACAGTCTGTACACTCTCGTCATACATTCGCTACGAAAGAATTAATTTTACGTTATGTTCTTTTATGGAATTTATATATATATATATATGACGAAATAGATTGGGGAAAAAGTTACTGTGTATAGTTAATTGTCGACGCCACATGTTTAATTTTAACAAAAATTTTTATAAAGTTTTATATATATATATATATATATATTATATCCCACGACGCCATCTATCAAAAAATGTACTCTTCATTCGAAAGGCTTTGAGAACTTCAAACAGCAAATTATATATTTGCAGTTGTTTTTGTTGATTTAGTTGTTCCTTTCTCAGTGGAAGCTAAAATTTTCTTTATGAGAGTAAAAGTAATTTTGTCTCCACACGTGCCATAAAGGTGTAAGGGGAAGTGGTGGAATGGCTCTATCGATTCCTAACCTCTACAGTAATTTCAGGTGAGTGGTCAGTCTCACGCCCCGGCTACTTTCGTAAAACCATGTGACATTATCACCGATTGGCATTGAACAGGGGATTGTTTGGTACCCATACTTTGTCTGGATCTTTTACTGAACAATCCTGAGTCATCTGTCTCTTAGCTGCATCATACTTAATCACCTATGCTGGCTGTAGCATTTCTTTACATTACATTACATTATATTATATTGTATTATAATATATTATATTATATTACATTGTATTGCATTGTACTGTACTGTATTGTGTTTATTGTGTTTATTCTATTGTATTGTATTTAGTGTATTATATTTATTGTATTTATTGTATTATATTATATTACATTACATTATACTATATTACATTACATTACATTATATTACATTATATTATATCGTATTATATCGTATTGTATTATATTGTATTGGATTGCATTGTATTGTATTATAGTACAAAAATAGCATACATTAAGCTGCGTTTACGGTGAAAATACGTCCGTACTTTTAGGACGATATTTTCAGTGACATTCTAAGCTTTCCAACTCACAGGTTCATACATCCACCATGAGGTTATTATTGAATGTAGGAATGTAAAGTTTACGAGGTCCGAACGACTTCCAGTCTAATAACATTTTTACCAAATATCGTCAAAGTCCGTTAGATAGTGCTGACATTTAAGAAAACACTTGCAAACATACTAAATATTTCATTACCATAATAAATTTCCTTAATAAATTACTGATGTTAAATGGGCCAAAGGTAGAAATCAAGATCTTGAATTTTTCCCGATATTTCTACGCCGCCACGTTTATTACGTTTAATGTCCACTTATTTGCCAGATCGGCTGGCCGGTCCGTGGATCGAATCCCGGTGGAAGCGAGATTTTCCACACACGTTCACACAGATCCTGGGGCCCACTTTGCCTCTGCAATGGATACTGTGTCTTTTCCGTGGGTAAAGCGGCCGTGTCGTGGCACTGACCATCCACTCCCCATCTAGCGCTGAGGTTAAAGAAAGAATAGAGCTATACTTCTACTTCCTCTCTGGGTTTTCGTGGACTTTTCTAGGGTGAACCATACCTTTTTTATTTGCCAGATAAATTGTACATATATATTACTTTTGTCTAAGGATACCTCGTCTCCATTTAATGGTCATTTTTGCACCTGTAGTGTAACATAAAACGTTTCAAGCATTACAGTTGCTATGTATAGCACCTCTTTGGACACTACAAACTGCTATATTTTGCGTATAGATTGTATTGATAAATTTCTTATATTTATCTGAATAGACAATGGCTATTTTTTTACAGCATTGAAGATTTGGTCTTTCTAATTGAGATACAGTGTGTTTTTGTGACGTACATAATGAATTGTTAAGAATTATTGGATCCTCCAAAGCGCTGATAAATATTTACAAATATACACGGCGTCATATTTATAAAACTCTAATGTTCATTAACACAGTTCTGAAAGCCTCCAAACTCAAAATATTACAAGACCCACGGATGCCTGCACTTGCGTTGGTGGTGTTAATTGTTGCTAGCAAATAGACACCTGTATCATTACGGTAATAGGGTGGTACAGAAGCACTAAAAAAGTGCGAAGCGAACTTCTGTCTTCGCAAAAAATATTCGAGGTTAGGGTTTCAGGTTTCTCTGCAGGGACTCAAAGATTCCCACTTTCTCGTCCCAACAGATAAAAAAAATTTATCGATCTATTTCGCTGGTTAACTCCTAAATTTGTGCAGTTGTCTTGAAAATATTGCACTGATTCTTAAACACCGCTATACCAAATATTGTCACTTCAATACGGATATAATAATGCCTAGTTCTTTATGTACTCCTTTCGAAACCCGACAGTGTTCGGTTCTTGAGACCTTTTCCTGAAGACTGAATAACCTAACATCTGTACAGCGTCATAGTACTGGCTAATGATATTTAGTGGTTCAAACACTCCAAAATAACAGTCTTCAGTGCGTAAGGTTTTGTTGCATGTTTAAAATTCGCTTAAGACTTGTCATGTCTATTGCCATATCTTCTTATTGATAATTCAGAACACAAATATACTTAAACTGTAAGGGACATTGGTATATTTGCAAATGGAAAGTCAGTCGTAATGTTAATATGAATGCAAATGATTTTGTATAAAGTATTCTTGATTAGTGACAGTGACAAGAGTTTGCAGCTCTGCAGCATACACCAGAGGAGAATGAGACTGACCAGTTGAAATGGCAGCACTGTGTTGTGAAGCTTCATTGACATCTGATGTTGAGGCTAACTAACCTGGTTAATCCATCTTTAAGAAAAGAATCACACACAGATAAAAGGCTAATTTTATTCAAATGGAAATATGAGACATATCTTACGTAATTTGTCATTCATTATTTATTATTTAAAATTGAAAAGTTGCCATAACCACAAAATTTGAAGGCAAAAAATTTGGATAGAGTAATAGGACATTGCGGTCCACTTTTGACGTCCAGTTGCCGAGACAAGAAACAAAGGGTTTTACGAAGACAAAGGAACGATGGAAAGAAAAAGATCCTCTTTGGGTTCATTGGAACTGGTCTTAAGTATTTAACTTTACAAAGTATGTTGATGATGGTGGTGATCGTGTTGTTGTTGTTGTTGTTGTGGTGGTGGTGGTGGTGGTGGTGGTGGCATTTATCATGGCGTTGGTGTTGTGTTGTTGGTAATAGTGGTGAAGGTGGTGGTGATAATGGTGAATGTTATGGTAATATTGGTATTGCTGTTTGCGTTGTGGTACTGGCGGTGGTCACGATGGTTTTGGAGGTGTTCTTTATGGATATTGTGGTGGAGATGGTGCTTATGGCCGTGGTAGTATTTGTGATGGCGGTAGGTTTAACAACGCTGTCACTTTAGCCAACTATGCTGCATGAGACTGGTAGGATGACAGTCGAATAACAATTTCAAAAACGTGAATTGACGTGGTCATTGCATAACTGGAGGAAGGACCCCGGAATTTGCTTGGGGAGGTTCTCAGAAACTTGTCACGATATTCGGTCTCCTAGCCGAAATTTAAACCCTAGAATTCCGGAGTTTGGTAACAGTTTTAGACGTACCACTTGATCCAGCGGGTTACGATTCCATAGCATATCCTGTTATTTGATGAAGGAAACGGAAGCGGATACAAAAAATTTTTCGCCTGAAGACACAGGGATTGTGGGCAGTGTCAAAAATATTAATCATGACGTTACATTGTCCGTAAAATTGTGTTGCTGTTAAATTAAATTCTGCGACGTCTAAACGAATTATTTCCGCACATTTTCCGTGAAATAAAGTGATCCTTTTGTAAATTTTTTCCGTATTTGTAAGCAAAGGACTACAGAAATTTGAAGCAACTTACACATTGCAATGTTGAGGCTTATTTATTGATTTTCTCTCCTTTAATCTATATATTTACAGTTAAATTCTACCCTCTACTCTCTTGTTCTTCTTGTTGTAGGCTCCTTATTTATCACTGTCTCTCACTCCGTTGCACACTCTTGTGTCGCACGATAGATTGTCTTTTGTTTCTTTGTTTTTTTCCTTTCCTTTCCTCATGAAAAATAAATGTCTGTAGTCTCCGCCGCTTTTACTCGTTTCTTCTTTTTTCCTCTCTCTCTCTCTCTTTCTCGTCCTTCTGTCCCCCTTTTTATATCTGTATTTCTGTTGCAGCTCTCATCTCTCGGTTTACCAGCGTATTCAGGCATTCCCAGCGCCCTCCGTGTCTCATATATTAAAGCGAAGTTTAGTTCAGCTGTACATACGTCTTTGCAGAATGCGGTAGCTTGTATGGCTAGATATTTGTAGTTACTTTATTTCCTGAAGAAAAGGTGACAGGTGAACTTAGAAAATCGCCATGTTTTTAATACATCATCATATTTGAACTGTTTATTAAGTGGACTGATTTTCACAGAATTTATATAAATTCCTCTCGAACTTCACTTCATTTCCTGAAGAAAACGTGACAGGTGGACTTAGAAAATCGCCATGTTTTTAATACATCACCATATTTAAAGTATTTATTCATTGGACTGTTTTTCACAGAATTTATATAAATTCCTCTCGAACTTCACTTTATTTACTGAAGAAAAGGTGACAGATGGGCTTAGGAAATCGCCATATTTAAACTATTTATTCAGTGGGATGATTTTTACAGAATTTATATAAATTCCTCTGGAACTTCAGACCCTCGAGCGTGAAGGCACTACCCAACTCCACGTCGTCATAACCCAAGAAAACAGAGACAGCAACCACACCGCTGTGCAAGCCTACACTGTTTTTATATAAAATATTTACCATTAGAGGATACACCACAAGCTACGTGCTTAATTTCCTGAAATCAGTAAAAGTATCTGGGCGGTCCAGTGAAAATTCGACAACGTGGGTTAGCTCAGTCGGTATATTGCATAGGATATGAACTGGACGATCGGGCCATTTAATCAGCACACCAACTAATGCATATACATAAAATTTTTTTACATTAAAACATTTAAAATCGCTCCAACATGTTTCGATCCTAAGATCATCTTCAGGGAGCTAAACTGTTCCTTGCTAAAGTCACATTTTTTAAAACACCCACTGATTAATTTCCTTGTATTAACTTAGTGCTGTGGCAGAATGTGTCGTATTGTGTAAGTCGTGCGCTGTTGAGAGTGCGCCTGACTGTAGGTGTGTGTCGTGTGTTATGTGCAGCATAACACACGACACACATTCTGCCACAGCACCAAGTTAATATAAGAAAATTAATCAGTGAGTGTTTTTAAAAATATTACTTTAGCAAGGAACAGTGTAGCTCCCAGAAGATGATCGTAGGATCGAAACATGTTGGTGCTATTTTAAATTTTTAATGTAAAAAAATTTTATATATGTGCATTAGTTGGTGTGCTAATTAAATGACTCTACGAAATGCACGTTGCAACGGTAAAGATGGACGATTAGGTGTTTGATTCACGGAAAGGTCACAAAAATTTTTACTTTCTCAAAGCATCCTTACAGCCTCTGGGTGTTTTTTTGCACGGGAATAAGTTGGCCGGTACATGAAGCTAATCACTCAATTTTGTCTAGAGCCTAGGTTAATAATGTGTATAAACATATACTTTTGCTTCAAGGATTTCAATGTCGTTGCAAGGAAAATTGACCTGTTTCCTTTTACCAGTAGGTTTTAAGCGATCCACTTTCCAAGCTCAGAAGATGCTAATGGGGTAGTAATACTATAACCATGAGAGTCCAACCCGCTGCATTAATAAGGCGAGCCACGCTGTGTTATGCGGCCGGCGGCCACGTTATTAAACACTGTATTTACTATAAAAATTACATCAGAATTTAGGCGTTTGTTTCTAACACCTGCTGTGATTTTACACGGCCGACTAGCGAGCTAGATCACAGTAACCGCTGTGGCCCATTTCCGAAGAAGGCTGAACGTCCCTGCTCTAAACCAACACTCTAAAATTCTAATTGAAATTTCCCTACTCGAGTCTAAGCTGGGATACCGATTGTCCTGATTGAGGTTCTTCGTGGAATTCCTCAGACCCTTGAGACAAATTTCAGGATAATACCTGGACTATGACACTACAGTTTCCTTCCAGATCCTTTCCAATTGCTCTTTCATTAGTCGCCCCAACAACGACGCTAAAACGAAGTTACTGGCAGCGACCTTAGTTGACCACACGAAAGTGCATTATTATTCTGCACTTGCAAGTATGCACCAAGTGGTCAGTACACAAGTATCAGCAAAAATGAACATTATTTCTGATAACGTGTTTACCGAGACGCACTAAAGCTGATAGACCGCCGCGTGTGTGTGTTTGTGTGTCACGAACAACAAGTCAACATGATAAGTTCGCTCGTATCATCATGAGGTACAAAATGTTTTTCTTTCTTCTGTCATAAAGTATCTGTTTATCTACTGAATACAGTTGATAACCTACCAGCGACAACCTTGTGTTAGCCTCGAGGTAAATATAAAATAAATTAACAGGTTGTTGTTGAAATTGCTGCGCATTCTACGCTGAATGCACGTATGTGTGTGTTTCCAGTAAGTACCTTAAACGAAGGCAAGAAGCAAATTTGATATTGCAGTGTTTCATTTCAGTACGCAGTAAATTTAACTGTACAACATCAATAGGTACGTTCGCTCATATTTCGTTTAATTAAATCTAATATTGGAAGGCTTCACTAAACATTTTATTATCATATACGTGATATATGCCGGTCCCAGTTGCCGCGCGGTCTAAGTCGTAGTTCTACGGCCGCTCGCTTGCTGAGATTGTGGGTTCGAATCCCATCGGGGGCATGGATGTCTGTCTGTTGTGAGTGTTGTGTGTTGTTGTCAGGTAGAGGTCTCTGCGACGCACTGATCACGCGTCCAGTGGAGTCCTACCTATTGTGGTGCGTCGTTATGTGTGATCTAGAAACCTCAAAATGAGGAGGCCGTGGCCCGCGTTGGGCCGCAGCGCCACAGGGGGAAAAAAATTACGTGCTCTATATATTTCTCTATTATCAATCGTTAACAAGTTTTTCTTTTCGATAAATGTTTAAGAATAAATAAATACCAGTTCTTTGTAACATAAAGAATTTATTACTTCTCCTTGATGTACAAATACTGAATTTTTACATCGAATATTAACCCTCAAAAATAGCATTAAACTGAATTTTATTTAAAAATTAATTTAGCACCGCGCAGTGAAGAGACTCCCACCCGTTTTTGCGCCGTATACACCGTGCATCATAATTCACGTCACGTTTTATTTAACGACAGTCAATGCACACTATTTGTAACCTAATCTATTTTAAGCTAATCTAACTAGATTAGAAATAGTGTGCAATAGCTGTTGGTAAATAAGACGTGAGACGCCCTCTCGTTCATAGAAACAGTTAATTCTATAGCTTGTACGGTAATAATCGTGGTTTTTTCTGATGTACATATAAGACACTGTGTAGGTAATCACCAGGTTTTAAAAGTTTATCAAAACTCTACAACATGGAACAGTAAGTGTATCCCTTCAGCAGCTCTACTAGTTGTGACTCACACACAGACAGACAAGAAGAAGATAATGGACGAGTTATTACAACACACATCTTCCCGCGCGCGTCAAAGATTAATATACAATACTGGTCGGTGACAAGTATGTGATTATGATTTGTATCTCATATTTAATATAATGGTTTTCAGATATCACAGTTTAGAAAGCGGTTGTGTGCGTCTATTCATTTCAAATTCACAGATAAACCCATATAGGCAGCATTTTTTTGTTCCGGCAAGAAAAACATTACCCTGCGTAAGGAATAAAAATTGGAGTAGCCTGTATTAAGAATAAAGTGGAGAGAAAATTATTTGGAAATGAAAGTATAAGGTAAGCATTCTCCAAATCCTTGATTAACTAGCTGGCCATGATAACGTAAGGTAGTGGTAGAGTTTTGTTGACCGTGCATCGTGACATATCCTTACAATAAGAACCAACAGGATGCACTAGTTGCTTTCAATTTATTTCAGTAATTAACCTCTACATGTTTCGAGCAGGCTTACTGCTCATCATCAGGAAGTACTACTCTGTATATAGAGCAATTGGTATATGTCATGCGTTATGTTGACTGGCTGTTGGCAGGATCGGAATCCTGCCAGCAGCCATTCGACATAAACGCATGACATGTACAAACTGCTGTAGATACAGAGTAGTACCTCCTGATGATGAGCAGTAAGCCTGCTCGAAACATGTAGAGGTTAATTATTGAAATAAATTGAAAACAAATAGTGCATCCTGTTTGTTCTTATTGTAAGAGTAAAGGTAAATGGCCACTTATTTTTACCCCGTTTCCGGATGAAGGTGAGCGGTCAGCTTCACAAGCCAGCCGTACTATCCCTTACAAGGCACCGACTTTCTCAGTTGTGCAGAAATTTGGAATGGCTGCAGAGATGGTTTTGACGTTGTGGGTGTGAGAACAATGCTACTTCTTCCGATCCTGGAACAGTGCGAAATCCCTCTCTGGATGTCTCTCCTACTATTTTTCATTTCTGTTTTTAGTGTAACATTTTCCGCGGAATTCGGTCTTTTGTCTTTCCTACTTCAAGTTCTCAGGAGCGTAACTGGGGCGGAAGCTAGTCAAGGGGGTGGGGGGTGGGGGGTGGTGGTGGTGGAATATTTTAAATAAAAATTTTTATTTTCTGCGCTCAACAAATTTCAAATCGTTGGTCCAAATAAAGACATTCTATAAAGAGAACTTAGCTGTGTCACTGCACATATTAAACCTATTTGTCCGTGTTTTTCTATTCCTTTTGTTACGCTTTACATAAGCAGTTATCTTTTATATCCTTTTCCCCTTTACGTCTGCTGTACTGCACCGTACTTCTGAACGCAGGAAACTCAAATCTGCAGATCCAATTATTGTCCTTTTTTTGTTGTGTAAGAATTCTAACACTCCTTTGCCCTAAAGGAGAGTAGGTAATCAGTAAATTTACACAGTTTTATCAAATTTTTTTAATGTTGTAATTTAATGTACCTTTATTTTTATCTTCTATTTGCAATAATTATTTATTGGAAAATACATATAGTAATTTTGAATGAGATCTATAGAGTTGAGACATCACGTACTCCTAAAGACTACTACCAACATTTCAGAAGAAATATTTGCCTTCGTATGCAGGAACAAGCCTAACCTTAATGTTAATAGCCGCCAGTGAGCCCATAAGGACAAAACTTTGCAGCCATAAATATTTCAAAGTTGTATTACGTTCTGTTCCACAGTTTAATGTCCAGAGATCGCTGGAACACCAACAGCAGGCCTCGTCTTCAGCTTCGTCTCTGCCACCTACTGTCGACATTTACCACCCACATCATTCCTCTCACCACAGCAGTGCTGGGTCCGTCAGTTCCGGTGGTGGAGGCGTCGGTAGTCCCGGGTCGCCGCCTGTGTCCGTATTGCGTCATAAGGAAGAGGATACGACCGGAGGCGGAAGTTCTGGTGAAGGTACATTGACGTAACTGAGCATAGTGTTTCTACAGCGTCTGTATTTTTCGTGAAAATTATTTTGTCA
>Ga0123352_10015995_pt1 | contig 11942 bp, 8 predicted proteins | sample TergutLab28metaG_FD_89700 | JGI IMG/M metagenome (GOLD analysis project Ga0123352, IMG submission 89700) | Labiotermes labralis P1 segment gut microbial communities from Petit-Saut dam, French Guiana - Lab288 P1 | ecosystem: Host-associated > Arthropoda: Insects > Digestive system > Gut ...
CCGGTTTTTTCAGTGGTCGCTTTTCTTCAAGTTTTTAAACCCAAACACTGGGAAAATTTTTTTTTTCTCCCATTCACCCCCCCCCCCCCACCCTTTTCACCATCTTTTATTTTCCCCCCCCCCCCCCCCAACATTATATGCCATGAAGCACAAAAAATGAAGCTCCTCATTATGCAACTTTACCCAGCCTACTGTTCCTTCTCCCCCTCTTAGCTCCAAATATTTTCCTATATACCCCTGCCCTTGCATACTCTCAGTCAAAACACACATACATGCTGGAAATATAGGAAGGATGAGAAACAGCTAGTCATATAATTATTTAAAGCATTACTTTTTTCTTTGATTTATGCATCCACATACAGAATGTTATACAGAATTTATTGGATTAATCAATAAGAAAAAAGCTAGTGTTGAATACATATCATGTGCAAAACCTAAGCATAGGTGGGAAAATAATATCAAGATGGATCTTTTGAGAACCTGGGAGTAAAAGTGGGTACTCGGTTTAAGTGGCTCAAGATAAGGGTGCACAACAGGATTTTGTGAATGTGTTACCTACCCAACATATTAATTCACAGCATGATATTTCTAATCTAATTACCACATTTATGGAAGACCTTGCATTATTCAGGTACAGAGCCAGCTAGACACGATGATTACACAAAAGGCATCTGTTACATCAGACAAAGGCAAGGAGATGAAAATAATTGTGCATTTGGACTCCCATAACAGTTACGTGTTAACAACAACTTTGCTATTCATTCTTAACAAAAATATTTTATATAACATTCTACAGAGTGCCTATTTGTGCACTGGACTATCAGTGTTTTGATGCTAACATCTAAACATAAAAATGCTTCATACATATTTTCTAGCTTCTCATTTTTGGGGGATTTTTTCAAGATAATTTTACAGCAATATATTCTAAGTATTCAGGCTGGACACAAATTATGCATTGACTCTTTCCTTGTAGAGAACTTTATAGCACCCAAAGAAGAAACACTTGCAGTATTACAGTGTGAATTAGCAACTGCAGAAGTGTGGGATTGCTACATTATGCCTACAATGGAATTATTAAATCAGTATCACTACATTAGCTAACAACATTGGCACAATTATCATCACTCACAATATATAGGTAAGATGTCAACTGGAATGTGATGGAATATGGGGCAAACTGGTAAATATCTTTGTAAAGTGGTCAGATGAAGTTGTGGGTGGGGAAGTCTGAAGTTAAAGGTTTGAAACTTGGTACCTGCCATCACTTCCACTTTCTCCCCTTATTAATGATGTGTTTAAATTCACTTCAAAGGAAAAACATAAATTATAAGTGACTAAAACCAAACTGTCCAGGAAAATAGTATGACACAAGAGGCACAAAGATAAGCTGGATATTTAGTACAGGTATGTAAGTCAATTTTTGAAAGGGTGGAAGAGTTCAGATATTTGGGAGCAACATTAACAAATCAAAATTCTATTCAGTAAGAAATTAAGAGCAGACTGAAATCAGGAAATGCTTGCCATAATTCGGTGCAGAATCTTTTTCTTGCCAGTTTGCTATCCAAAAATTTAAAGATTAAGATATGCAGCACTATAATTTTGCTGGTTGTTTTGTATGGGTGTGAAACTTGGTCGCTGACATTGTGGGAGGAAGGTAGGCTAAGAGTGTTTGAGAGTAGGGTGTTGAGGAGAATACTGGGCCTAAGAGGGATGAGGTAACAGGGGAGTGGAGAAAACTACATTGTGAGAAGCTTTATCTGTACTCCTCACCCAATAATGTGTGGGTGATAAAATTGAGAAGAATGAGATGGGTGGGGCATGTAGTGCACATGGGGGAGGGGAGAGGCATGTATAGGGTCTTGGTGGGGAAACCTAAAGGAAAGAGATCACTGGGGAGACTCAGGCATAGATGGGAGGATAATGATAACATGGATCTTCAGGAAGTGGGAAGTTGGGGTATGGACTGGATCAGGCTGGCTCAGGATAGGGACAGATGGCGGGCACTTGTGAATGCAGTAATGAACCTTCGGGTTCCACAAAATGCGGGGAATTTCTTGACTAGCTGCAAACCGGTTAGCTTCTCAAGGACTCTGATCCATGGAGTGAGTGAGTACGTAAGTAAATAAGTAAGTATGTATGGAAGTCAATTTACAATTAATAACTTACACAAGAAACCTTGTATGTTGATAAAATCATGAGCATACAGTGAGCCAGGCATACACCAACAATAGTGACAAGAAATGCTTACTGAAGTTTGGTAGAGAAATACCTTGAAACACTTGAACAGGTCACATACTGTGGGTGATTTATGTTCGTGAAACCAAGAAGTTCACAACGTAGCTTATATACAGACAAGAAATGCACACTACATTTGAGTGGAGGAACATTCAGAAAACACCCACTCGGATGATTGGAATAGAGCTGGGAAGGTAACACTGCAGAATGCAGTCACCACTATCATGCAAACCCAACCATGGAACCCTATGCTGAGGTCCATCCAGTTCACATCCAGACATCCCACTACCTTACACTTATTTTAACATTACTCCACCTATACCCCTGTACCTTAAGTGACCTCTAATGTGAAATTTTCTAATAAAGATTTCTGTATCCATTTATACTTTCTATGGAACGTTAACTTCAACTTAACAGATTCGATCACCTGAAAAGTACCAACATTAGAGTATAAATCATCTGCTATTTTCTTCTTCATGATCTGTACAAGTACAAAACTTTTGAGTGTCTAACTACATACATCTTTCTCAGATTTCAGACATCTGTTTTCTTAAACATGTAGTTATGTGTATTATGTGTTTAATATCAACATATTTTCATCATTTAGCACCATGTGAAATTGTTGATTAAGAAAAGAATCAATACTGCAGACATTGCCACAGCATGAAACCCACACACGACAGAAATAAATGTTATGAAAAGAAAACAATGACGGAAGTCTGAAATGGTTTTTGAGTTAGTGCCACTTTTACCATCTAAAATAAGATTTCAATTTGGACCTAAGCCAAACAGATTATAATGGTTCCCCCACACCTTCCATCTCATTTAACTGGTTTGGAAATAGTTCTATTAAAATATTGTGCTTCCTGTACCTGCAATTACATACATTTACTCTCATGAACTACTTTTCAAATCTATGTAAGCAAGTCTTTCCTTTCACCCATACAATTTTTAATCCGGGCTGGGATCCAACTTTAACATTTTCATCTGCCAACCAGAATCACTTGTAACATGCACAACTAATAACTGTCACATTATATAAAACAGTACCACATGTGTCACAACAAGGTAGGTAATGGGAACACCCACAGGAGGACCTAATTACTTGTAACAAGTACTGTCACATGACAAAACAAGTGTCATGATGGAGTATGTGATTGAAGTACAACAGATAAGAACCCAGATTACTTATAATGTGTATAATTAGGTTTCGGCCACATGGCAAAGAGTGTGGAAGAGTGGAGCACAACACACAAGGATGCAAGTTACTTTAATGGAAAGCACCTTCATGTATGTTTGCACAAAGTGCATGAAGATACTGCATGTGTTTTTTTTTTACACTTATCTCCAAAAACTGGTGAATGGATTTTGATGATATTTGGTACTCGATATCTAAAAGAAATGGAAAGTCTGTCAGGGGAAAAATTGTGGTTCAATACAACCCCTACTACACATGAAATTCAAATATTACATTTAATCAGTTTCTTTCCAGAAACCTATATATAAATTATGTATAATAAACAATGAAGATTTCAAGTCTATAACATGTATTTAAAACATTTACCACTATACTGAATATTTTATGAAATACAGGAACCAATAATGTCTGGATTTGTGTAATGGAATTGGCTTTGCATTGAACAAATTTATATCTGCAGTAAAATAAACAATGAGACGAATATAGTATGAAAAACTAGCATGGAAGGAAGAGTATGTACTTCGTTTGAATATGTACTTTCAATCATATCTTCATGCAACAAAAGAGACCTCTTAACCCCTCAAGACTTCTTTACATGACATACTGCCAAGTTTTACAGCTACTGCTATGTAACAGTATAAAGCAAAGGTAAAGCAATCCCTGTACAGGCCTGGACGGGGCCTGAAGGTTTCAGGAGGATGAGGCTTCCAGATTTCATGACAATTGGCACATGAAGGTGGCAAGGTTGTCAGCCCTATGCACTGGCCGCCTCTACCACCCCAGGAAATACTCCTGACACTCATTTCTGTTAGAAGCTGAATCTACCCCAGGGCCATAATGCAGCTGGAAGAATTAAGTCAATGAAAAATTTCAATGACACCACTGGGAATCAAACCCGTAACCTTCCACTTGTGCAGTGCCTCAACCAACCGTGGCATCCCATGCCCCTATAGGAGTGTACATCAATAAATAAATGCCATCTTTGGTCACTGCCACCTGTTGGATGACAAGACAAATACTAGCACAATTTAAGTGCCAACGTCAAACATCCCAGAGATACTGTTAGTCAAGGGGTTAATGGAACGTAACAAGCATAAAGTTAACCTTTTGTGGTACATATGCAAACACCATTTCACGTGATATTTATATGAGGTACAATCAAGTGTCACTGAAGCATTCATACACATACTCACTGGTCAAAAAGTACACTTAAGAAACTACCTGATGACTAATATAATTACTAATGAATAACTGTACAAGAGAATAGTTTTACATTTAAAATCATAAAGAATAAACATTACAGTGCCATATGCAAATCTGAATGGGCATGAAAGTGCATTCAAATGTGGAACAAGGGCTGAGAAAGTTTTGAATTTCAGCATATTTATATACATTAATAAGGAAGCTTATTATGAGCAGAATGAATGAACAAATAAATGTACATATGGCATGTCAGAGCACAACTGTGCTATATGACTGCACATAAGTTGTGGAATGCAGCTTCTTTTTACACAAATGTGTTTTTTTAGTTTTTATTTTACTTTTTTCTTTCTCTTTATTGAATACATTCACAAATAATGATTTCTATACATGGAATTTAAACTTTATTAAAATTAACTTCTGCTAGCATACAGAATTTCTTTAGTAAAGAAATACTGAATTGTTTATCCACTGAGAGATAAAAATATAAAGATAACTTTGGCTGCAAATTTAAGATACACAATGAAATAACTAAAGTAACACAACAAACGAAATATATTTTAAGGCTGTGCTCATACAAAATAATACTCTGGGCAAAACAGGCATATGAAGTAAACAAGGGACTTTTTTTATTTCAGTACTGTAGAGTTGGGGGCAGGCAGGGGGAGGGCATCATACTGGGAAGGGGCAAGAATCATCCATTTCATTTACATAATTTTCAAGTTTTAGTCTTCCTCATCTTCTTCAACACCCACACATTTAGGGCATACTGGTTTCCCTTCCATGGCATAGAAGGATTTGCCAGATACAGGATTCTTGCAATCCTACATTTAGAAACAGTAGACATTAAGAACAATACCAGTTATAATTAAGACACAGCTGCCATGTGCTGACTAGAACAGACACAAAAAACAATCACTTCTTCAATCATACATAGTCATATTACACATGCTGCAAATTAACTGTGTATTTCATGCTCAAAAAACCAAATATATAAAGTAAAATAAAATAAAATAAATTGACTGTCAGTATATGAGAAGTTCAGTAACTTATTTGTAACAGAAGATTAGAACCATAAATAAAACTCACCCTCTTCCTGGCACATCCAGCATTTAATTCCAAACCTTGGATGGAGGACACTTCAACAAATGATATATAACTACTTTTCAACGGTTACCAAAAAAATGTTTTCTTGGCATGAAGTCGTGCCAGGTCCAGGAGACAGCCAACTGAGCTGATGCAATTTCATGCCAAGGCCAGGGAAAAAGGCCACCAAAAATGCAATATTTACAGTTCCTTCTGCATATACATTTCTAGCTTAATGGTTAATTCCAACAATGCAAGTGGTATACGTCCACAACAGAGAAACCTGCTACATACCAGTGCTCAAGACTTACCCTGCAAACAAAGCAATCAGCATGCCACTGACTGTTCAAAGCAGATATATAATTCTCCATAATTGGTCTGTTACAACCTCCACACTTGGGTGCAAACATATCAAAATAATCATCCCTACAGTATGGTTTGCCATCTCGTTCATGGAATCCTTCCTCACCAAACTGTTTCCCACACTGGGCACAGAAAAAGTGTTCAGTGTGCCAAGTTTTTTCGAGTGCAGTTACACATTTCTGGAAAGAAAGGTAAAGTGAATAACATTTAAATATTACACACACACACACACATACATATGCACATACAGACACCAATCTTAATACATAACAAATAAACTTACTTTTTGTCCTCTATATTCTTCACTTCTCATGAACAGGTTTGTTACTGGTAAAAATCACTTAACAGGTAGATTATATAACAACTGCCAAAATGTCATCCGATATTTTAGTTGCAAACTTCCAGTACACTGAAGTTACACATCTCTTAAATTCTGAACAACTAATGTAATTTTAAAACCCACACTTTCAATAGAATTATTACCATATTTTACATATTTTCAAACTCAATCATCATTGACAATTACAATATTTTAAAGCCATTCTTCATTTCATAACTGCAAAAAACAATACCTGGCAACTTGGAGTTGTTTATTAAATAGAATGCACCATTTTATTTCACAGCACATGCCAGTCTTTAGTTAAAGCTTAAGACTATAGATTACGTTAACTTAAAATGTGACACTCATACTAAAGCTCTAAGAAACATTAACCTGTGAACAAACCATGTTACATACTTTTTAAAGCACAATAAAACTAGGGAATGAAGTTTTGAATATTTATACTTCCTTCAAATCTCTCAATTCGTAACCCACTAGGTAGTCTGTCTCACCAAAATCTGATGCTCAACGATGACAAATTATATTACACACTTTCAATTTAAGGAAATATTCACAACACTTCCATCCCTCCTCTAGATCTCCTATACACTTACATCAAGTATAGGACCATTGCAGTAGGCACAACGGGGTGAAAACAGGTTGTGGTAGTCAGGTTCACAATAAGGATGGCCATCACGCTCAAAGAAGTTACGTGTACCCAGCTCCTGGTTGCAATGGGTGCAAGTAAAATGTTCAGGGTGCCAGGTTTTACCTAGTGCTGTTATCACCTGAAACAAAAAAGTAATTCTAACAGTGTTAAACTAATACACAAGGAAGTCCTACTTCACAAACTGTCAATACTTCTTCTTCAAGAACATCTCATATGTTTCATTAAGGCCTTTCAAATGGACATTTGTCACATTCTACAAATGTGATCATGCATTCTGTCCAGAAAAAAGGACGTACCTGCCCAACAATTGGCTTGTCGCAGGCATTACAGCAACCCTTCTGTGTAGTGTTAACACCTTGACGGCTCATGTCTGCCTGCAGGTTGCCAAGCATAGAGTCCAACTGATTCTGTTTGCCACTGCCAGCAGTCGAAGTGCCTGCTGATGTAGTTAACTGCTGACACTGGATATTTGCTGAAGGCTGTGGACTTGGAGAACTCTTAGTTGCCTTATTTGGCTTTGCGTAAGGCGAGTCTGTCACTGTTTGGTGTTGATGGGTGCTAGCATTGATCTGAAAGAAAACATGTAATCATATCCACATAAAACAGAAACTATCTGTTGAAAGAATGCAATTTCAGAATATTAAGTCCATGGGTACATATGGCTTTCATAGCAGAATTGTGGTTAGATTAATGAAAGCTGGGGTTATTTGCAGAATAAAACTGAGGATCAATAAAACTGACATAAGGCACAGTAATTCAGTATTAAAAAAAACATATAATTGCATGAATTAGAAAATGTAGTAAAATACAGGGGAAAACTTCTGGGTTCACTAAAACAATATACCTTTCACAGAAAACACATTTCTACAGCAGGGCAGAGAACTATACATGATAAATGCATGTCTTATTTCTTTCTGTAGTATTAAGTGGAAGTACAGGAAGTATGGAAACATGCTTATGCAGTATTTTTAAATGATTTTAGTGTCACAAAGAGCCTACAATGGTTAGTCGTGTCACTGCTTTAGTACTGTGTAACTGGACAAGAGTTGTCAAAGCGCACTATATTATGAGGAGACTTGTAGGATAGAGACCAGTTCTGATGGTTAGTCAAACTTGCTGCCTGTGTGCTGACTGACTGACTGAAGAAAGTACTGCGGTGCCTGTGTAGTAAAGCTGCTTCCCCTCAGCCCACTGGCCCCACCCATGTCAAACTATTTCTAGAATCCAGCAGCCATGTGGGCCAAGAAAGGACAGGCTACTGCTATATATGACAGACAGCCTGCTCCTCCTACATCCACAATGATGTTCTGCCAAGACAGCCACCAGCTCTTGGAAATAAGTCTGCTCGTTACTTCCCTGCATAAAACTACAAATTTTATCAAAATCTGTGAACAGAAACTTGGGTGTCATAAAAAGAAACTTGTTAGGGTTAATGGAGCAAAAGAGCATTACTTTCCATGAAGACATTTACACACTGTATTATTATAATTTAAATTATACATTTAGATCTATTTCTATGGCAATTTTATGCTACAATATTAAGCAATTTAAAATGGGTTTATATGCCAAGTTACAAATTTAGTGAGAGAAATGTGAGCATGCAGTAGTATCAAAGTTTTCCAGGATAAAGAAAGCAAAGACTGAAAATAACAAGTTAAAAGAACTGCTATTGCAGTTCTGAAGTAACACATGTTCCTACAACTCCTTGGGGTGAGTTCATATACAGTAAATATGACTATTAGAGTGACTAAAATAATACTCAGGTTCTTAAACTGTCCAGAGAGGGTGGATGTGCCACTTAGCCACCCCTCAAGAAAATCCAACATTCCCACCAGGAATTTCAACTTGGTAATCTAGTGCATCAGTTCCTGCACATAGCCATCATGCCTCCCAGAGAATTTATAAGATGAGAAATTTATGGCACAAATGCAGCAATTATTGCACTGTTCATACACTATGGAACACTGGAAAAAAGATACAACTGCACCACGAGCTGGCATTCCTGCAAAAATGGGGCTACTTGCATGAAGTTAAGTGATATAGTATAAGGTGTTCTTTGCACAAAGTGAATGCATACAAGGGTTCATACTGGTCAGTTTGTTACCGTACTTGGTATCAAGAAGACCAACTTTGCATGGCACACCAAAGTTTATAGCATTTCTCAAAAGCAGCTAATTTAATGAAAAATTGGTACATGTCTCAATGAAACTTGACAGATTATATTTTAATATTTTTCATTATGATAAAAACATGTGGTCTGATGTGTACAATCTGCTCTCCATTTTCCATGTACACATCAACAGGCCACAATAAAATTTATGACATCAGTGTCTCCTGCCTTATTTTTTGGAAGTGTTTTGTAATTTCTGATTATATGCAGCATGATGAGCTTGCAGCATAGTGTTTTGTCTATAATTAATGCACACAAATATCAAATAAACCCCTTCCATCCTCATTTAATCATTCTGTACCAATGAAACAATGACACAGGACATACACAGCTTCAATGCACAGGAGGGCCACAAAATTTGTTAACGACTCTCCTGAGGACTACACGTGTGTATACATATATCAAATGGAGGGGTGGATTGAATTTATCAGAAAGCCGTTACTTACGAAAAAAACGTTACACTGAAAGTACACTTGAATGACAAGGTAGAAGGACTCACTAAAATACAAAGAAATATTGGTTACTGTGTGCTGTCATAAAAAGTGATGAGTTACAGCTTGTACAAACTTTTGCTGCTAATAAATTTGCCCTGTTATGTTCTGTAGACCTATTATATTATGTTTATTAAATTGTATTACTGAAATTATTCAGGTGTCTGAGGGCTACAAATACTTTCCTCAGGGCTGAAAGTTGGCAGCCCTGCTGTACAGCATCATATAAGAAAGGTGTGTGAAAAAATAACAAAGATGGAAATGCGTGTAGCTTATATTATGGTAGTATAAGATTAACTTTGAAAGACAAAGATAAATCACAGTAACTTGTAAGTACAGAATGGTCTCTCCTAACCAAAATTTGGATGTGTGCCTCACAGTACTAATTATATATTACTAGAGGTAAAGGTAAAGGTCACCCCATGACATGCATATGCAAGCACACAGGGGAGGCAGAGGTATCGCTCCAACCCATTCATAACCTCCACACTAGTAAGGGGTGGGTGGGCCTTGGGGCTGATCTGCACAGGTGTGGAAAATCTCGTCTCTGCCAGGATTTTATTCCCAGACTGTCCAGCCCATAGCAAATCACTATACCAACTATGCTGTCCCAGTCATGTTTATCCATTAACACCAGGCCAAAACTGTACAGTTAATGAGTAATGCAATTCCCTCACTTACCTTGAAATCAGACAGTGATGCCATTAAATCATCCAACTCCTTTGTGGCTGAAGATGCACCTGCACTAGGAACAGTGGGATAACCCATTTCTGTCTGTGTTTCCTGGATTGTGATTGTTTGAGTCATATGGCGACTATCACTCATATCCCTAGCAAGACAGACGATTTACTTATTATCACATTACATGGAACACGCATAATAAAGAAAATGGCTCCTACCTCAAACAGCCCACGAACCAGGGTTACAAGGGCCTTTAACACAGACAGAAGGATCATGAGAAGAATTCTATTACTTGTGAACACTTGCTCTGAGGGAAGAATGCAAATTATACTTCGACATAAACAGATGAAAATTCAGGGCATTTATAATATAGAACTTTGTGATTTACAGAGGTCAGTATCATTAACCTTGAGTTCCATCATTCCGTGTGACTACTTACACACTTGTATATTGGAACACAAACCATTTTTAACATATCACACACAAAAATCTGAAATAAAGCCTCCTATATAGTCCCAACCTGCTAAAACCAACTAGTATGTCACACTACTAGCAATAATTATGTAACATAAAACATTAATTATGAGAGTTATGACAGTGATTTCAGTAAGTATGACTGACTGACTGTGTGATGCACTGGCTACTTTAATTAATATGGGTTATACAAGACAATTGATTTTGTTTTCAGTTATGCAGATGCGACCAACTAAGGCAAAAGTTCTGATCCATATTTTACTAATAAGGAGTAACTACAGAGAAGTGCTCTGTGAATTATGTGTTACAATAGTGGCATGGAAGTACCAGGAAAGGTGATGTGTGCATCAAAATGCCTGTACTGTACTTGTAAATCAGGTTCCTGATGTGCCAAAAGTGGATGGTTATTTTCCTACATAGGAGTATTTTTAACATTACTGATATTAAGGAAGCTACAAAGAGTCATACTCATAGTATGATGTAGGAGACAATAAGGCCAAACAGAATGTTTGCAGAAAAACCTGTGTGACAGTGGCCACTTGGCAGACTAAGGGATGGAAGGATAAAATTAAGATGGATCTTGGGAAAATAAACTGTCACAGTGGTAAGGCAGAAGCAGATGGATATGGTTTTATATCACATCCAGTGCCAAACATTTCATACTGTTGTGCTAAACGTTAAAGTTTTAACATGAGAGGGTTAGGTAAATTTCTTTATGTTGAACAGTACCCAAAAGTAGCCTGAAGTCTATGAAGTTCTACTAGTGGAAAATTCAGGATCACAGCAGAACAAAGTTTTGAACAACTGCAGTAAGATGACACCCAGCGAACACCAGACCAATCATGCTCATATTAAGTCTACAACAACACTCATATCAGCTAGGTTGTTTGTAGGTTACTAATAGCGCTTCACAACTGCCAATGGTATGTAGGATCAAAGGATATGGGGGGAGTAGGAGTGAGCAGGGGGGAGAGTGGGGGGGGGGGGGGGGGGAGAAAACAAACAAATAAATTAAAAAGAAAAAGAAAACAAAAGACCACCCCCCCATACAACAA
>Ga0123352_10015996_pt1 | contig 11942 bp, 6 predicted proteins | sample TergutLab28metaG_FD_89700 | JGI IMG/M metagenome (GOLD analysis project Ga0123352, IMG submission 89700) | Labiotermes labralis P1 segment gut microbial communities from Petit-Saut dam, French Guiana - Lab288 P1 | ecosystem: Host-associated > Arthropoda: Insects > Digestive system > Gut ...
CAGTCACCTAAAGAGAGTGACGATACCAGATGCTGTACTAATACAATTGTCCTCCTGAAGATTAGCATAATAGTGCTCGAAACATGTAGAGGAGTAAAATAAATGTATTAAAATAAAGAATTTGTGCATAAAGTTGGTAAAAAAAAAAGGCTATCATTACACAGTATTCTGCACAAGCGAAAGCTGCGGAGGAGTGGTGTCAGACACCGTCCGATCCGCTTGGTACAAAGTGGTACGCGACATCGTACCTACAACAGAACGAGGAAGCAAGCTAACCTTGCAGCCTACCGACACATGCCGGAAAGGCAACAGCACGGACACACGATCCCAGAGATTGGCAATCCGTGACGCTGTACACAACATCTGGAGATAGACACGTAATAACTCGACAGGATCCACAGGACGCAAGCACGATACGTACCCGACAGGGGCAGATACAGCGATTCCTCAACCACTTGGTACATTAAACATTCCAACACCACTACACAGATTACAGACTATATGAAAATATCCCGATAGAAACCGTACCAATGGGCCAAAGGTAAAAACCCGTCCGGAAAAGCCTAGCTGCCTAATGTGTCAACATGACCACGTAAATAGATTTTTACGTTTTATTGACCGTGCATCCTAATATAAAGATAGTCTTTTTTACCAACTTGATGCACAAATTCTTTATTTTAATACATTTATTACATTCCTCTATATGTTTCGAACACTACTGTGCTCATCTTCAGGAGGACAATTGTATTAGCACAGCATCTGGTATCGTCATTTCGGAAACAAGTGAGTGATCTAAATTAGTAAATTATATGGTTTGTTGTATTATATGAACATTAGAAGACGGTAAAATTCTATAAAATCTATATAAAATCCTCTAGATATAATTAAAATCGAATCAACACTTACATTTTTTAATTATATCTAAAGGATTTAATATAAGATTTTATGTGAATTTTACTTTCTTCCAATGTTCATGTAATACAATGTAAAGCAGTCCCGTTACAGGCCTGGAGTGGCCCAGACGGTTCAAGGAAGTTAAGGTTCCCAGATTTCATGGCAACGGCACAGGATGGTGGAAAGGTTGTCAGCCTTAAGCACCGGCCGCCTTTACCCCATGAAATTCTCCTGGTACTCATTTGTGTTAGAGGCTGAGTCGACCCCAGGGCCATAGTGCGATCGGAAAGATCTTATGTCAATGAAAAGTTCCAAAGACACCAGCTGGGATCGAACCAGCGACCTTCCGATTTGTAGCACAGCACCTTAACCACTGTGCTACCGCGATCCCCTCATACAATACAACAAACTACATATTTAGTGATTTAGACCACTCACTTGTTTCCAGAGTGACGATACCAGATGCTGTGTTAATACAATTGTCCTCCTGAAGATGAGCACAATAGTGCTCGAAACATGTAGAAGAATGTAATAAATATATTAAAATAAAGAATTTGTGCATAAAGTTGGTGAAAAAAAGGCTATCACCTAAATAGAGCTCCACTTTCCGTGGTCTTTTATGTTCTCATGACTGTGGTCAAGGGTGAACTTCAGGCTGCTTTGGGTATGGTTCACTACTGTCAAGATTTGTCATTTACGGGTTGAATATGGTGCACTTTCTACCATTTCGCTTACTGCCACCAAATGTATAATCATTGTCACTGTTTAATGTAAGCCACGACACTCGCACGATGAACAATTAAACACGACAGGCGATGCATGTACTACGTAACAATTGCGCAGGTTCGTATAATGTTTATACCTCGTCGGCTATCCGAACGCCCGGACACCAATTCATACGAAGATATGGCTTCATGGCGATCTAATGCCGCCTGCAAAAATCAAAGGTACGTAGTTTTGACCGATTTTAACCAAACTGGAATTTCTCGACAGATTTTCATACATGTTCCCAGAATCAAATTCCATGGAAATCTATCGAGTAGCAGCATCGCTTAGGCATTTCGGGCACACGGGAAGATGTAACACAGCCAGTAGGCGTTTTTCTCACTTACGCGAACGCCCCTGTAGAGAACAGCAAAAAATTGGTAGCTCCACTGCTCCGTAGTGTGGAGTCCGGGGGTCGAAGCTCCATCATGGGTGCCGGCATTCGTGACTGCGGCTTTGTGTTTTATCATCAGTCCGTCACAGCAAATACCGCGGTATAACCTAAGATTGGAAGAAAGACACTTCCACCCCATGTTTCCAGCTCACTCTCCGTCCTACCATTTGGCGGAAGAAGTGTTGAGCCGCTGAAAATGTTAAATAAACCACGTTGAAATACATTGATTCTCTGAGAGTGGTGCTATTTTTTATTCACTTTAGATCCAGTGCAACTACGTTGGAACTTGTCTGTTGTCTATTGCCTGAGGCATCCGCCGCAACACAGTGACACAAAATGTTTACCACTCACTTCCCTTCCCCCCCTTACCTCCCATGGCGCATTTTCGCCTAATGGGCAAGAGCCTACTCCCTGTCGAGGCTTTACGACTGCACTCGGTAGGACTCCTCAGGACGAGAGATCAGCCCGACGTAGAGACCTCTATCTGACAACATAAAACACTCAAAACAAACACCCATGTCCCGGGCGGGACACCAACCCGCCATCCCAACATGCGAGCGACCGCAGACCCAAACCGTAGATCGCGCAGCAAAACGACACATGCATTTTATACATAGTTTTATAAATAATGTAAGCGTTTGGGATCCCACAGCGCATTTTTAAATATTTTAAGCAAGGATCTATTTTTTTAGAAGGGCCTGAAGATGATTCTATAAGAATCGAAACATGTCGCCCTAGTACAATAATAAACATAATAAAACTTTTTGTGTTTGACTGACATATAATTGTTTATTTACATATGAATGTATGCGTCAGACCAGGACTATTAAATACTGGATACGGCTTAGGACAACTCACGTTCTCCTTAAATGAAAGGCATAATTCGACGGACCAATAAGACATAAGAGCCGCAATCGAGTGTGTTAAATTTCGTAATGTAACCAATGGAAAATGCACTCTCATTCTTGTGTAACATTTTTTTGCTATACTCTCGACCTTGCCAACCGACTGGACGAGACAATATTACATAACGGGATGGACGATGGCTATTGTTCCTGTGTTTTGCAAATAATTAGCCGGATAACCGCCATTAGTTTACCTTCCCTACACTGAACAGAATATCAGTACGTGTTACGTTGATGTAATTCCGCGAATTATGCTTTGCGGCAGTACCAGGAATCCATGCGGGTAACATTTCAACAAGAAGACAGTACGCTATATTTACAGTCGTACAACGGAAGGTACCATTATACAAATTTCAAGTTGGTGTCTGAAATCACAGAACAATACTTGTTTCAACAGACAGAAGGGGTAATAGAATGGAAAAGCAAGTGGAGAGGAACTTCGCAATTGTTAATTTTCTTTCATTGTGTTTTGGTAGACTACATCAACGAGAGTTGCATGAAAAAGTTATGTACGGCATGTGGAAAAAGCAGACGCATACTTACTTACTTACTTACTTACTTACTCCATGGTGCAGAGTCCTTCTTGAGCAGCTAACTGGTTTGCAGCTAGTCAAGAAATTCCCCGCATTTCACGGAACCCGAAGGTTCATTACTGCACTCACAAGCCTCCGCCACCCGTCTCTATCTTGGGCCAGCCCAATCCAGTCCATATACCCACATCCCACCTCCTGGAGATTCATCCTAATATTATCCACCCATCTATGCCTAGGTCTCGCCAGTGGTTTCTTTCCCTCCGGTTACACCAACAAGACCCTATACACCCCCTCTCCTCACCCACATGCGCCACATGCCCAGCCCGTTTCATTCTTCTCGATTTTATCACCCGCACAATATTGGTTGAGGAGTACAAATCATTTAGTTCCTCTTTATGCAATCTCCTCCATTCCCCCGTTACCTCGTCCCTCCTAAGTCCAAATATTCTCCTCAACATCATGTTCTCAAACAATAAGCAGACGCATAGCTAAAAAAAAAATTACTGGAAACACAAAGTATGGGAGAAAAACTGGGAAAATGAGACGCAGACGGTATGCAATGGAAAGAAATGTCTAAACTGATGCTAACTAACAAGGATAAGACGATATCTGCTTATATCCCAGAAATAGTACCACAACGACAAGGCCAAGTATTACTGTGTCCCCACACATTCTTAACTTCTGCGGTGGATGATGCTGTTTGACCCATGGGAAAATAGCTCTCCATGCTCCACGCTTAGCCTTTCAAAGCCAGGCGGTTTCTTTACGTACCACCAGGTTTAACATCCAAAAATTCTACATAGTTTCACTTTGCGTTGAGTATTTTGTAAGGATCTCAAAGCAGAGAGCGACTTGTGCTTTACACATCATTAACTGATTGGTTTTTATAACCGTGGTGGGAAGTGTTTACAGCGCGGTACGGACTGATTCCTTATATAAAGCAGATTGTGTTTCGTCTTTAAAAGGTTAAGGGACAGGCTGAATCGTTCTTGACGGGAAGGTGACGAGCATAATCCGTGAACCCATCCGGATGCAAATTCAGATTGCCATTATACTTACTTGTTTAACTTTGGTGAATTCCAATCGGGACTTTTGCATGATCCCAATGCAACAAGCATAAAAAAACGTGGTAGGCTACATTAAACCTGTTCTTATAATAAAAGCCAACAAGATTCAATATTTTTCAACTTCATTTTCGTTTGTGTTGACTGTGTGCAAGCGACCTCGCTAGAAGTCGACGTAACTAGTATGACAAATACCAATTGCTGTGAATACAGTATTAAGACTCCTGATGATGGACAGTAGACCTGTCCGAAACATGTAGAGTTCTTTACCAAAATAAAGTTGAGATATAGTGCATCTGTTTGGCTTTTATTATAAGAATATATCACGATGCACGGTCCTCCGAATGTCAAATTAAACTGGTTATTTAATAACTCGTATGAAGCACTACATAGAAATAAAGAGCATACCAAAGCCGTACATGTAAAAGACGCATGCGCGCTTCAAGTTCGCGTCTGTGTATGCAGATGCTTCTATATTCTTTTATTAATATTATTTTTTTTTGCAGCGCTTCCAGCGCGCTCCCGTTCGTATAGTCCAATAACACAGGCGTCGTTTCAAGAGTTTTAATACGCAGCCACGAGTCGGATATGCGAGTCGCGTTCACGTAGCTTAAGCTTGATTGGGTGACGTGCAGAGACTGCTGCTAATATCCACCGCTGCCACTACAAACAAACACGATATTGCCATAACACCGCACACTTGGTCCAGTTCATTCCACACACGTTTTGACCAGCCCTAAAAAGCTTCTGGACTAAATATGTTTTTTTTGCACACTCGAGCTGAATACAATTAAAAAGGACGCATAAATTGATTTATATGGCCTACCACGATTATAAATCATCCACGATTCTTTTACAGTACGACATTAACTCCATGGCGAACATATTTTGAGAAGCTACCAGTCGCTCAGCCTCCTATGTAATTCGTAGACACGTCACTTTGTTCTCAATGCGGCAGACGCACCTACCATACTTCTAGTATCCACTGGAATACTGTACTCTTCCCTGCAACTATTTAGCCTAACTCATACTTTCCAATCTTCCAGTATTTCAATTATTCTTTAAAAAACAGTTTAACATACTGAAGACATTTTCTTTTTGTGGCTAAGACTGTCCATTGCCGGTCCCAGTGGCCGTGTGGTCTAAGGCGTAGGTCTGCCCCCCTTAGCTTACTAGGATTGCAGGTTCGAATCCTGTCTGCCTCCTGTGAGTTTTGTGTGTTGTGAGGTACAGGTCTCTGCGATGGGTAGATCACTCATCCAGGGGAGCCCTATCGAGTGTAGCGCATCTGAGTATGATCTCGAAACTTCAACAACGAAGAGGCCTACGCCCACTAGGGGGTTGTCCAGCCATGAGAAGAGCGTTCATTAAATATTCCAAAAAGTGTAAAATAAGCAGGGTAGAGTTTTCAGAAATAAAAGAGTGGATTTTCAATGTGCCTGTTTCAGTGCAAGAGAACTTTGTTTTCTGAGTTTGAATACGGGTAAATTAATTTTATGTTGTGTTTTATACGTGATATTAAGAATAAAAGTACGAGCGAATATTAATTAACATTCCATTATTAATTCAAAACATGTTCATAAGAGAAATGAGTACATGCATCAATGCTTATGCAAACAAGGAATTCCGGGCAGAATTAAAAAAGGTCATTTTCCTGTAGTATGGCTTTGTATTCTTTCAGATCTCTCACTAATGCTCTTAATTTATCACATTGTAAAGAAATTAATTAGCCTAGAACGACTTTTGTCTATGTTAATTTTGACAGATGTAGCCGTACAGATTGGCACAGACGACATGCCTGTACTGTTTCGTTAAAAGCAATATTTAATATACAACATTCATTTATTCTCATGATATTTCTTCGTGCTAAATTTGGCATGCCATGTCCAATTATTCATTAATTACTGCTATCACAATGAAAGATAAAAATAATTTCTGTGACTTCCTCAGCTTACTAGTGTAGCTCTAAATTCAATTGTTTCCATCCTGTTGTGTATATATACCAAGTTTTTCATTAAGTCCACCGTCTTTACATAACATATATTGTTGGCTAATGTTTAGTTAAACAAGCTACATGTTTCGGCCTTACTTGGCCATCATCAGGCTACAGGAGATTAGTATCAATTAAGGTACAAATGTTCGCTATACCCATTGGTTTACAATGTAAACCAATGGGATCCCATAGGTATAGCGAACATTTGTACCTTAATTGATACTAATCTCCTGTAAGCCTGATGATTGCCAAGTAAGGCCGAAACATGTAGCTTGTTTAACTAAACATTAGCCAACAATATATGTTGTGTAAAGACGGTGGACTTAATGAAAAACTTACTAGTGTAGCTTTTGTATTTTACTATCTCTTCTTCCATTGGCACTACAGCTCACTGTGGGCTTTGGCCTGTCGAACAATATCCTTCCTTTTTCATATCTGCCACCAGCTCTCCCCATCTTCTCACTTCCAGCACTTGAAGATCTCTTTCTACTTCCTCTTTCCATCTTTTCCTGGGTTTTCCCCTTCTTCTCGTCCCTTCCAGTTCTTGAGTGAAGATCTTTTTGGGCATCCTATCCTCCTCCATTCTCTCTAAGCGATCTAACCTTTGCCCTTTTATCCATTTTGCTATACTTTTTCCTTTGCTCATCTCTTCTAGTTCTCGATTCGTCCGACTTTTCCATTCCCCGTTTTCATATTTAGGACCATATACTCTTGTAAATATTTTTTACCATCTCATTATCTCATATATATCTCACATTAATGAAACTTCGGGTTCCAATTAGCTAGGTAGACTTTAAACCCATTATCTAATTGACTTAATTTTCGTTCGGAAATGCTATGTCCTGACACTGTTTTTGCTTCTGTTAAACGTGTCTGGAATTTTTCCTAACTCGTGAATGGGGCTAAAATGTTATGTGTTCATGTCAAGAACAGGCGGCGGGGTTGGAGCGACAGAAAACCAAGGAATATCTTCATCGTTGCTCCTGATTATACTATAATTACATAAAAGCGGGGAAACTTCGAGAAGTCAGCAGTCCTCAACTTCAGAAGACCTCTTTATCTGAGGTCTGCAGGGAGGATAGCAGCAATAGCTGTTAACAGACTCCACCTTCAAACTGTCGCCTCGAGTGTACAATTGTGCGGTCATTTTTAACACTGTCATATAACCTTTGAATTCATTACACAACAGGTTAGAAATACAGGTTACAAATAAAAAGAATCACTTAAGAATTATACCCAAACAATAAGCTAATACTGTCAATTAAAATTGCACCCTCACAATAATTAGCATTATCACATTATAAAATCGTTTCCCGTATCCTGACTTAATTTCGCAGCTACGTTTCCTTTATTCGTCCAGACCGGCCCTGCGGCCCACCCAGCCTCCTGTAAAATGGGTACCGGGTATTTCCCGGGAGTAAAGTGCGGCCGGGGCGTGCTGCTGACCACTCACCCCCTTCTAGTGCCGCGAGTCATGAAGAGTAGAGCTATACCTCTATCCACACTCTGGGCCACACCGGCCCTGTAACGGGAACACCTTATCTTTTTACATTTTCTTTATATTTGCCTATCCCGCCAATAGCTCATGTAAGGTATAGAGATGCAGTTTTCATGTATATAGTGGTATCAATTAGTGCTCCAGGTTAATTGTCAAAGGAAAAGCAGAATAATTTAATTTTTTCTGCTGACAAAGTTAAACTCACAACAGGCCAGCGATCTTGAAAAAAAAACTTCTTGTAGCATCCATAAAATAAATATATCAGAGAAGGTTTGGGCTAAGTGTTCAGAAGATTTACGTTTATTCATCTCCACACTGCAATCACTATCGGGGGTCCCCAACAACTAACTCCAGTTTCTACACACAACACACACAGAACTGCGGTTAATCATTATGCCATTGCGTATCAATTTACTGTCACATTGCCAGGTTGCATATTACATAATTACATCGCATTTTAGTAGTCAAGTGTCGTTATATTTAAATAATTACACTGCATAAATAGATAAACGTAAGCACAATTACATAATAATGATCATTACACAAACCACTCGTGCAACAACGTGGGTTGCCGATATTTGAACAGCTCCACCATTCTACAGCGAGATGCCCATATCGTGTTTTGCACAGTGCAAATGACGGTGAATGCGAAAGGAACCTTCTGTAAGTGAATAAACATGTCACGTGCTCATCTAATTGAAAATGCAACAAATGCCTGTAAGACCCTGGGTCATTAGAAATCCTTTTATTTATAGTTTCATCCGTGGCCCGGGGCAGTTAATTGGGTCGTATTTAATAAATGATCACGGTTACAATTTTATATATTCTGTCTCAATTATGCTCCCACATATATTCATCCTCTCAGTTATCATTGTACCACAATGCCTAAAGGAACACGGAATGCACTGATATGGACTTTTTTTAACAGCATTTGATCGTGTTTCGTTGGCGGTGCTGCGGATCCACAGTTTTTCAACGACAATAATGGACGTCATATCAAGCCATCGGAGCAAACCTGAGCCTATTCCTGTGTTTTTTTTCAGAGCCATACGACTGTTATCTTACCTATCTGCCAGTAAAGAAAAGGTTTTCCTAGCAGGAGCAAAAAGTAGTTGGATAATAAAGCAAGCGACCCGTTAATCCGAGATCCGAATGCACGCCATCTCATCCACATCTAACCCCTGCGGCTAGCGGAAGTCCACGCTGTTATGGCACGCCAGATTGCCAAGTCGAGTACCTTGCTGTACACAGCGTGCATGGACAGGTGTAATGACAGCAGTAGTTTCGTCGAACCAGCTTTCAAACAGCTGTTATTCCATTCAGAAATCTTCTATTTCTTCTCAGATGGCACTACAGTCCAATAAGGACCATCGCCTCTTTAATGGACTTCTGGCAGTCAGAACTATTTTTGACCCCTCTTTCAAATTTGTAACTTTTTATTTATTAATATCTATATTACGCAGTTCCATCACCTTGTTTTTGGTCGTCCTCCTAGCCGACTTCCCTAAGGATTACTTTTAAATACTTGACTTACTATTCTTTTGCGATCCATTCATTTAACACCACCAATCCAATTCAACCGACTTATCCTGACAAACGAAAGCATATCTAAATATCCTAACAGTTGTATTGCTTCCTTATTACATCGTCTTCTCCAATTTTCATTTAACTTAATCCCACCCAAAAATTCTTTGTAAAACTTTCCTTTCAAAAGCTGCCAGCCGTTTAGCAATATCTATATTCAGTGTCCAAGATTCTGCTCAGTATGTTGCCACTGGTCTTATTAATGTCTTATAGATTTTTATTTTTTCTACGCCATTCAGAAATAAAGATGAATAATCACATTCGCATACTCTGATATGTTTCCTACTTCAGTTTATTTTATCGTGTATTTAGCATAATTAATAAACAAGGGTACTGGAATTTTTCATTGCCATAATCCTTCCGATCGCACTATGGCCCTGGGGTCGACTCATCCTCTAACAAAAATTAGTACCAGGAACATTTCCTGGGGGTAAAGGCGGATGGTCCTTAAGGCTGACAACCTTACCACCATCCTGTACCGTTGTCATGAAATCTGGGAACCTTAACTTCCAGGAACCCTCTGGGCTACTCCAGGCCTGTAACGGGACTGCTTTACCTTTACTTTTTTTAATAAACAAGGATAAAGCCACCCCATTACAGGCCTAGAGAGGCCCTTGGGTTCCAGGAGTTAGAGGTCCCCAGAATTTCTAGACAGTCGGCACATGAATGTGGTAAGGTTGTCAGCACTACGCACCGGCCGCCTCTACCTTCCAGTAGTTATCCCCGGTACTTATTCCTTTACAAGCTGAGTCAACCCCAGGGCCGTAGTGCGACCAAAAGGATTAGGTCAATGAAACATCCCAATGACCACATCGGGAATCGAACAACAAATTATTTCTCATTCAGAAAAAATCTCGTCCTTCCAGGTACATTTTTCCGCCCACTCTCATGTCTAGACACCACACAGACCCCTTCAACTGTTCACCGCCAAACCAACGGCCACAGAATGTGGCCGGCCAGTAGATTTTATAGACCAATCAGCGTGACGACTGCATGGAGCTACGCCATCATTCCCCCAATATATTATCATGGCGAGGCTATTAATTAATTAAGGCTAGATAAGAATATTTCGTAAAACACGGGACGACAATAATTAATTTTGGTTGGAAGTGCTTTTCTGATGAAGGCTGTCATGAACTAATTCAGCGCAGGGCGTCCCATAGAGTTTTTCGCTTGGATAAAGCGAAAACCACACAAAGGCCTCCGCATATCCGGTAGTCCGAGTGATACTGAAACAAGGTATTAGACCATGCAGAGCAATCGCAAAAGCAACCTTCATAGTCACGTAATATTAAGAACAACAGCATCTGTGGACTGTCAGCAGGCGTATGACTGTGATTTATTTTGTACAGGATGGATCAAATCTTCACAAGGGCTACGCTATTAAATTCAGATGCAGCACAAAAACTATTCGCCAATGTTTGCTATACAGATTATTTAGGAGTATCGGAGAGATTCCAGGACATGCTTATGTCCTTACCTTCTGAAACAATAGAGAAATAGAGAACAGAAATGCTAATGACAGATGTATCCAACAGAGTACATGTCCTGCTATAAGCTGTAGAATGGGTGATGCTAATCGCTATAAACTTAGTGGTCTATTTCACACGCAACATTCAAGAAAGTGCAGTAGGCATAACGACTCAAATCAGACCGGATTGTCCGGTCTTCAAAAACTGGTGGAGGCAAGAGGTTTTTATCTACTCCATACCATGCAGATCGGCCCTGAGACCCATACAGCCACGTTAACAATGGGTAGCGGAGGGCAAAGCAGCCGAGGCGTGGCGTTGTTCACTCACTGCTATCTAGTTGCGAGGCTAAGAATGAGTGGAGCTACACCTCTAATCCCCCTCTCGGTGCCAGTCATGGTATTTTACAGGGTGAGCTTTACCTATAACATCTCTCAAGCCGGAACATTCTCCCGGCGCAATTACTTACCGATATCAGGGTGAAGAAAGGCCACGTATTGGCGCCCGGTTAGTTTGAGAACTGCTGTGAGGCATTATTTGTAAGTATGAATGAATGATATATTTAACTGCAATTGGGTATAAACCCGGTGGCAGTGTTACACGTTTACAGACCGAAATTACATATAACAACAACAATCAACACCAACAATACATAGAGCAAACAATTTACCCTACTCTGGGCGGAAGTCAGGATGCGGACCGTGCCCCGTCTTTGAGAGAAATACCCTATCATTTGCCTTACAACCGAGGGAAAGCACGGAAAACCTCGGTCAGGGTAGTAGTCCATGCTAAACACATTACATACATTAAATTTTGCGCATTGTTTGGGAAGAACAAAATGGG
>Ga0123352_10015997_pt1 | contig 11941 bp, 4 predicted proteins | sample TergutLab28metaG_FD_89700 | JGI IMG/M metagenome (GOLD analysis project Ga0123352, IMG submission 89700) | Labiotermes labralis P1 segment gut microbial communities from Petit-Saut dam, French Guiana - Lab288 P1 | ecosystem: Host-associated > Arthropoda: Insects > Digestive system > Gut ...
CCTTCGATATAAATATACTTCGTTTTATTTGTGGAGGTCGATTGAAGCGAGGAGGGTGAAATTGATTGAACACCAAGCACATGTGGGAAAAAGGGCAATTTTTGTCCCCCCCCCCACTAAAATACGGAAGGAGAATGACACTTTAGATATACAGGCATAGACGAGAAGGTAATATTAAAACGCATCTTGGTGAAGTTGTGTTGTGGAGTGAAATCAGCTGGTACATTGTTGGTTTGTTGGATACGTTTTGTAAATACGGTGATGATTCTTCGGGTTCCGTACAAATTGGGAATTTCCTGACCAGGTGAGAAAGTTGTACACTATCAAAGAGAACGGGGTTTTCAAGTATGTGAATGTTTGACGCGTCAGTCTGCCCGTCAGATAAGAGTCCACGTCTTAAGGCGATAATCGTTCTGTTGTCGTTTCTTTAAAAAAAAAGTTTTCCAGACATGTTACCAACCCACGATTGGAATGTCATCGCCTTTCGCACTGTGGATCAGTTATACTGCAGGCGCCTGAGGAGCCTGATTGCATGATACACGATTTTATTGGTTGAGAAGCAGCTATGCCAAGAAGTGCGGTCTTAGGAATACGAAGGAACTGTGGAAGTAGTTTTGGGATTTTATCATCAGACCCATTTCTGCTAAGACCACTTGAGATGTTTGCTCGTATGTGTGAGGGTAACATTGAAATGGATCTTAATTGTGGTGTAAGGATCGGCCTTTGGGTTCCGTAAAATGGTGAAAATGTGCCCACTGTGTGAGAGTTTTGTCTCTTCAAGGACTCTGTGCTGTGGAATGAAATGGGTATCTGATCCATTACTTTTGCCCTGACCAAGTCTCGAAACCTTGCCGGAAACACTGTGGTGTGTTCGAGAGGGTTGTTTGGATGAGGCAGCCAGGCATGACCCCCTCGTTCCAGCTAAATAAATTGCGCGCCCCAACCAGCCGTACTGCAACACACCAGTGGCAAATATTTGTCTTCCTGCCTGCCTGGCTGCCTGTCTGATGGCGGTGGGGCTAAATTACATCGCTTCCGACCGACGGAACACGGGAACATCGTGGAAACCAAAAAGGAACGCTAAGTCCAATTATGATGCATACGTGGAAGACGGTCAGCTCGTACGGAAATCCTGATGTAGGGCGCCATTTCAGCAGGACATCGAGGCGGGATTATGACAGAAATTAAACTGCGTATTATTACTTGTCACTACTAGGTGTGCTGTTGGCGGAAGTCTTCGTCCATTCATTGCCAGATTCTTTTATAAGAGCACTTTGTTTTGTTCCCACTCGCTAGACGTTGTGATTAATCATCTTAATTCTTCAGAAATGTCATTGCAACGAGCTCAGAAAATTAGGCCTGCTGGGCTTTCTCATCCGCACTAAAGTCTTTTGTGGGCAGTCGAAACTTAAATGTTATTTCAGCGGTCTGTTTTCTCCTCGTGGACCGTACTTCGAAGCTGCCTTCGATGTGCGTTTTTGTTCCATCTGTCTACAAGCCCGCACTATTCCCTAGTACGTACGTAGCGTGCAGTATTATTGACATGTAATTGACGGTGTCCTAATTCCCGCTTTGCTCGGAAATGTGCTCCTGTTGCTGATATCAGAAAGTGTATCTCAGCATTTTCATTGTGTCTGTAATTTTTCGCTTATGGTTCAAATGACACCGACCTTTCCAGTGCCCAAAACATTTTTTTCTGTAGCCATTTCCCGACGCTTGGGCGGTTTCACAGAATTCAAGTCCAAGGTTGTTTTTAACTTTTCCTGACGTGTTAAGTTCAGTGCTGAATCGTTGTTAGTCACCTTTCCAACACTCATGTTGCAGGACCTGACCGCGACTTTATTTCACGTGTTCCCGACAGTTGTGCATAATTGGAAGTATTTTTCCGCATGCGCAACATGAAGACCGCCAATCTGTAGCTGTGCTGTTCGTCAGATCTTATTAGGCAGATCAGGTCGAGGAACATGAGATGGGTAGGGCATGTAGTACGTGCTGAGGCGTTCCAAATGCATGCAAAATACTAGACGTAAAACCGCAGGGAAAAGTTGTCTTGGGATACGTAGGCATGAATGGAAGCGTAGTTAGTGTTGATATGTGCATTCAGTAAAGAGGAGTGTAAGAATGGATACTGGACTGGTATGGATTAGGACGCGGTACGGGGAGGACTGTACTGAACCGTCGGGTTCCATACCATGGCCAGCCTATGTACTGTTACGATCTCAAGGACTCATCTCCGTGAAGTTGATCTTTACTTGCAGTGTAACCTATCGCGCTTCTTTGTGTGCGACTTTGTTAACATTTGGTACGTATGTACAAACGTAATGGCAGTAAATCGGAACAGTCATGCAGGGGATTCCGTTCCTTTGGGACGTGACGTGGCCTCGCTGGGTAATTGGGCCCAGACCTTTCGGGGTAAGGTAATGTCTTCTTCTTCAAGGATCGAAATGTCCTAGAAGAAACCTCACGACCCACCCACATGTCGTTTGTAGAGTAGTGTATGTGCTGGAACTGTACGTTACTTTTCATACTTGTGTCTAGAAGTGCTGATGTTTACTGTGGCGCTGAATGCTGAAGGTGGAAGTAGCTGGACGAATAAGGTATAAACAGACGTGAACTGCGAATTCCCATACGAATGTCCTGTCACGTCACCGAGGTGCATGTGCAGTGTCTGTGACACGTGAGCACCAAACGGCTTTATCGCAAGAGAAGCGAGTTTCAGGAGGGGACATTACGAAATTAGTCAAAAGGATGGTCCAGCACCGCGCTACCAGAACTGCGTGAGTTACGAAAATGTTTGTCTGTGGAACAAACTTGGCTATTTTGAAAATATAGATTATTATTATTATTATTATTATTGTTGTTGCTGTTGCTGCTGCTGCTGCTGCTGCTGCTTAGTTGAAACCGGCTCGAATGTATCACGGATGGGCTTATCCTTTCAAACATAGTGACAACTATATTATGTACCATCTGTTGTAGTATTAAGTTATATGCAAGTTGCGTATACATGTTGTGCCTTTTTTATGATTCTGACAGCAAGCAGCGATTGTTTCTGTAAGGATCGTTAACCGATTGGACTGCATAGTGTAGACGCGGTGTGTTTACTGGGCGGTAAGGGACTGAGCCATAAGTATGAGATAATCTGGAAAAATACGGTACAGCCGGGCAGGCTACAAATGATAGTGTAATACGGCACATATAGTGTAATACGGAACATATGCTTCACCATACACTCATAATTACTTATTGCTTTTCCACAGCAACAATTGTTACGCGAACGCGCCTCCATGTTACTTTTACGTACATCCCTGTCTTGTATAGTCGTGCTATATATATTTAAACTAAAAACTGACAAGCTGTAATGATTTTTGTATGTGTGTGCAAGAACATACTGCTAAGAAAGTATTGCGAGCTGCAGTAAACGGTAAGAGTCTCTGGGTCAGATCATCTGCACCTTAGCACCGAACACTAGCTGAGCAGCCGGCAGCGACGCACAGCAATATTCACAAATACCGTTAGATTTATATCCAATCATCAGCCCCAAAAAGCGCTCCACACTAATGGTGGGTTGGTTAACAGACCACCAGCCGAAGCGTGACTCTTGGCTGCTACTGACTATTCCTACCACTTCTGTAGCGGTTGAGGAACCTACAGAAGTAGGTTAAGTGCCTGTTAGCTTTAGGCTGACCATTCTTCGTTTAATACCCAGGTCTGTAGGTTGGGTGCATCTTACCGCCCTATACCGTTTACACGTTCAGTAGCCTACATGGGCGCTTGGATACAGACGGTGTTTCACTTCTAAGATGTGTGCTCTTCTGCGACGTTTCGCAGCGTAGAGTTGTAATTCCGTACTGACGTTTCGGGATATGCCGGTCCCATCCTAAAAGGTCAGGGAGTCAGAGGAGATGATGGGTCCCATAGGTTGTCCGAAAACGTCGGTACGGAATTGCTGCTCGACGCTGCGTAATATCCCAGAAGAGCACAAATCACTTCTACATCCCGGCGGATGTCTGAAATCAAGCACATTTCACATCTGCGTTGGAGCACTTACAAAGAAAGAGTTGGGAGATATACTGCTGATTGCAGCAGTGTTCTCTTTAGATTGGAGACTGACCAGAGTAAGGAGTTTGTTGAACGTTTAGACAGCACGCGTGCACCGAACCGTTCGCGACAGAATAGAGTTCGGATGCAGTTGTACCTGCCATTGGAAAATTGAAGCGCTACGAAGCTCCAGGTGCCGGTCTAATTTCAACGGCACTAATTCAAGCAAGCGGTAGGACATTGCTTTCTGGTTTTCACTAATTAGTATAGGGAGTTTGCTAGACAAACGTGTGCGTCTCTTCCGTCAGACGCTACACGCCCAGAGCAAACTCACAGTGCGCCACTAGAAAAGTAAGAACAGCCCTGTTTTATGTGGGTGTGAGATTTGGCATGTCGACCGAAAGGAATTTTATGGATTAAAATTTTGTATGCATTTCTCGTATCTTTGAACCGTACCACAGTGTCGTCATCCTCCCCGGTTGGATTACATTAACAATAAAACTTAGTAACAAACCAACAAATGCACACAGATAAAATACGCTTTATCGTATATTGCTATTTACCGACATGTTACATTCACTTCTGCGACCATTACTAGAATGTCACAAGAATGCGAACAATATACAGCAATTGCAAACGATGCATAACTAAAACCACCCGATGTTACAGATATCTTAAGCGCTCCGTGTTGTCATAAAAGGTCGAATTATGTTGTCGTTAAACACACAACACAATTATGTTGTCGTTAAAAACAAAAATGTTTGTGTTTATGTGGCCTCTTAGTTGTTTATGGTTGTCGTAGACCCTGCAATAAGAATAGTGTAGCTGTAGGTGTAATCCTGTGAATATAATGTGCAAACAGTTGTGTATTTGGTAAAATGATTTTATGTTTGCGTGAGCAAGATCAACAATATGCACACTTTTTCTTAATAATTTATTTCAATTAAATTATCCACATGTTACGAACAAATAATTGTTCATCGTCAGGAGGTCTGTACAAGCAGCGTACCGTAGTTTACCGTGCATTGATTTGTTCGAAACATGTCGAGGATATTATGTTTATTGGACCGTGCATCATCTTGATAGTTGAATAAAGAGGGACCAACTTGATGTCAGTTGCTTTTTTATTTCATTATTTACTGCCCAACATGTTTCGCGTGTTAATACATCCATCCTCAGGAGCTTGAGACTTATTTGTTGAGTTATTTCATGGGTTGTATTGTTCTGGTTGGATGTGTGTTGGTGTTAACGTTGTGGTTTGGTTGGGGTGGTGTGGTATCCGGATGCAGGCTGAAGCACTAGTGTTTCAGCTTCATGGGTTGTATTGCTCTGGTTGGATGTGTGTTGGTGTTACGTTGTGGTTTGGTTGGGGTGGTGTGGTATCCGTATGCAGGCTGAAGCACTAGTGTTTCAGCGTCATGGGTTGTATTGCTCTGGTTGGATGTGTGTTGGTGTTACGTTGTGGTTTGGCTGGGGTGGTGTGGTATCCGGATGCAGGCTGAAGCACTAGTGTTTCAGCCTGCATACGGATACCACACCACCCCAGCCAAACCACAACGTAACACCAACACACATCGAACCAGAGCAACACAACCCATGAAATAACTCAACAAATAAGTCTCAAGCTCCTGAGGATGGATGTATTAACATCCGAAACATGTTGAGCATTAAATAATGAAATAAAAAAGCAAGTGTCATCAAGCTGGTCTCTCTTTATTCAACTATGTCGAGGATAATTTAATTAAATAATTTATTTAAAAAAAAGTGTGCATGTTGTTTGTCTTGCGCAGTGTGTGTATCGCGATGCACGGTTCAGAGAATATACAACGATTGTACGTTGTTTGTATTCTTGTGAGACACCCTGATGATGGTCGCAGAAGCGACCGAAACGTGTCGGCGAACATGATAAAACGTATGTTATCGGTTTGCATTTGTTGGTTTGTTACGTAACCAAATTTGACAATTTGTCAGGATCTATTTACATTTTGAAAGATTCTCTTTTTTAGTTTAGTCCGTCTGGTCGCTAATCAATCATGCGGAATATTTTGGTCTAATTCATTGCCCTGTGTAAGTAAAGAGTTTATAATTGACCCTTCCTCTGTATAAACCTACTGTCACTTGTTGAATATGTCGTCTGCACTAGATATTGTTCCGTGGTTGGCTGGCAGAGAGAGAAGTCCGCATAAACAAGGAACTTGGTACTGCTTTGCAAAACTCTTATCTTCTCATCTCATCAGTCTGAAACCAAAATGTCGCTTTTCCCCCTTGAAACGGTGCGGTTGGTTTAATAGGAACTGGGCAAGTTTCCTTTTGGCGACTATTCTGTAATCCGTATTACAGCAGGCCTTGGAAGTGGCTGCCACACAGCATGACAGCAGCAAACTACTTCTGAAGTTCCACAGCACGAAGGGCTCCATTGTGGTAGACTCCTTGAGAATCTGGTGGTCGTTCAGCGAGTTTAGAAATTCCTCACTTTGTATGGAACTGGATGTTTAACTGCCGTTTTAACACTAAGGTCATACCCTTGTACTGATTAAATCGACAAGATACTTAAACGGAAACGTTGAAATCAAATACTTGTGTGGGTGTGAAACTTGGTCTGTCACATTGAGGGTGGGACGAGGTAACAGGGGAGTGGAGAAGATTGCATAACGAGGAACTTTATGGTCTGTACTCCTCACCAAATATTATTTGGGTGATGAAATGAAGAAGAATGAAATGGGTGGAGCATGTAACCTGTATGGGAAAGAAAGAAGTGCATGAAGGGTTGTGGTGGGGAAACCTGAGGGAAAGACGCCACTTGGAAGACCTAGGCATAGATGGTAGTATAATATTAAAATGGATCTAAAAAAGTTGGCTGGGGACATGGAGTTGATTGATCTGGTTCAGGATAGAGACAGGCTGTTGTTAATGCGGTAAAGAACCTCCAGGTTCTGTTAAATGCTAGGAATTTCATGCTTAGCTGAGAACTTTTGGCTTCTTTAGAATTAATCTTGACCATGTAGTTAGTAAGTTAGTTAATTATTCAGTCAGTCAGTAAGACGTATAACATACGATGTTTAAATCATTCAGACTTAAAATTGTATTCATTTAAATGTTTCTGTCAGTGCAGAAGCGGCCTGCCCTGTGTTTGGCACAGATGGCGCCTGTACACAACATTCAGCACACGCCGCAGCTTTTAACTGATATTAGTTATCGACGTCCCGTTCATCTTGTTGAATGTCGTGATTCCGTCATCTGGGACCAAGTTACACTTCTGTCATAATGCTGTGTTTGTTGTTTGATGTGTCGTCACTGTTACTGCTTGTATCTGAAGTCTCACTTATGCACATTTTGTTAGGTGAAGTGTGATTTGTTGAATCGTTGTAATTTGTGCAATATTTGCCCTTCCCCCCCACACACACACACATACACGCACGCACACACGCGATTTTTGTGAACATTTACTGGGAAAGCGGATCGGGTTTTACGTCCAACGTAACTCTCCTCGTACTGTAGCCCCTAAACGGATTTTCTGAAGGAAGAATTTGGTTTAAAATGCTATCCATGCCTTCATGCTATATATCCTTTATTGCTTGTCTTAGAAGGCAGTTCCTACACACCCTGTGACCAATCCAGTTAACCTTCTTTCTTTTTTGTGTAGGATATTCCTTTCCTCCTTGACTCCGTAGTTCTGTATCATGTCTAATTAAATAGTCCTTGCATCTCTGTGGCAGACAGCCTAATCACGGAGTGTCGCTGTCTGGACTGACATAATCCATGATCGGAGAACAGTGCATTGGCGTCGCTGCATTGCACCGTGCCACTCACTGGCCTTGAACGGGTATGGGCAGTCAGTCACACAGATCAGTTTCAATTTCTGCATTGTATTTAAGTCGTTGATCATGTCTGACGGGTTGCGACAGAACTCCGAGCTGGGTGACGCGCGAATGCAGGGAGAAACTGTCAATATTTTGGTCCGATTTTTAAGCGTAATTAAAAAAAATTTAACGAAACCAACAAAATGCACTCGGCGTTGTTGGAGGAAATCGGTTTGACTTCCAGGCATTTATTTTTACCGACGGTCGAGTTGCATGGCGTTTACAAGGTGTTTAATAAATTCGTTAAGGGTACTGCAGTGAGCGGTGAGTGGCGGGAACTGCTATGAAAAGGAGACAGATGACGATTATTTCACGTGTTTGGTTGCACTATGTAGGCAGTAACAAACTTACGACGAAACATGCCGTTTACATTCCACTATGTTTCGGCTTCATTGCGATATATCTTGGCCAAATTAGTTAGCGGATATATTTAGGTCACTGAATAAGAAAAAAAGAGCCTAGTCGTATTTACTGTACATTTTCGATCGTAGTACTTTGTTCAGATGCATACGTTGTAGGTAATGTTATTTTAATAATTACCCGCTAAACCTCTCATTTTTACACCCGGATCTTCATGTGCGAGCTAACCGAATAGTGTGCCTCAGGATTGATAGCACAAAATTAATTTTTGAAGTATGTTTATCAACTGCATTGCATCCTTTTAACCATTAAACATTCTGCTGTGATAAACTATATTGAAATTGTCCGTCAGTTACAACTAAATTTTGTTTTCAGAGTTTAGTATTCATTACCACATGATTCGGCCGTTCAGTCCATCTTCAGGTAATACAAAGTGCTTGGGAAGCAATTAGCAACACAAATAGCATCTGCTGTATAAAGTTGTGTAGTAGTCAGTTAATAACTAACGTCGCTAAATTAATTATACGTTATTCCGACTATGATCTGATCTCGGGATATAAGGCTCATATACAGGGCTGTCAGGTTCGAAACGGGACATCTGGAAACCCCCATCTTATCTGCATCTACACGACCCTTCGTCTCTTCAGTAATAAGGACCGTCACTAAAACTGTAGTTCGCATTCCACGTTTCTCCGTGTGTAAATATGCCTTTAGCCATAGGCACTAACCGACCACAAGCGCATTGCGATGTTATACAAACGGTCGTGCTAGTAACCACTGTGATTACGACACATGACTAGCAAACGTTGCGGTAACGATTGGTGACTAGTAACTTTGCGGTGACGACGTGTGACTAGTAACCGTCGTGATTAGGACGTGTTGCTAGTAACTTACGATAGTAACCATTGCGGTGACGACGCGTGACTTGTAACCGTTGTGATTACGACGTGTGCTTAGTAACCATTTTGATTACGATAGTAACCATTGCGGTGACGACGCGTGGCAAGTAACCATTATGTCTGTCGATTCTTTGCCGTCAAATAAAACAGAATGTACAAGGAACGCAGCTCTTCAGGTTTACTGATTTGTTTAGAATTACTGCTGTCTGCCTTAATTGGTTGCAGTAAACCTACTGGCCTTGAGAAACTGATCCAAGGTTAATTTATACCCTTTCGGTTTCCTCTGCTCTATAATTTTATTGGTAGTATCACTACCTACAGGGCACGTAGCGTTCAATTACTGATACGTGGCCTGTATGACCTTGGAAATGTACAACTGTTTGTGATGTGCTGTGTAAGAGGTGCCATTGTTAGGCTTGCTTTTTGATTGTCTGACAGAGTTACCGCGACTTTTGCTTATGAATCAGGCGTTTTCGAAGTAAACGAATGTATTCCTATGACAGAATGTGCACAAATACCGAACTGCAGAAATGTGTCGTAGATTCGTGCTTCACAACACAAAGTACGGTCATTCGTCGGCCCATCTGTTTCCAGTTTCTGCCACCCAAGCTACTAAACTAAACCAGAAAGCCAGCGCTGACATGTCTGTAGCTGACCATTCAGTTTCGAAACATTCGTTTAAAAGTCTGTTAGGTTAGTTCATGTTTGAGAAGCTCATAGTCGCGCAGTTGGCCGAGATATTCCCTGCCTTCTTAAAACAAGACGTTTCATGGCTGTGTTCGCGAGAGCCCACCATGGGCTTTTGTATTGTTACGACATGAATACAGTCTGCAGTGCTATCCTTTATCATCGTATAGATCTCTAAATTGGTCCCTTCGCTTTCAGCTTTACGACCAAAATTTTGTATGCATCTCTCGTCTGACCTATGCTGTTGTATTATGTACGTGAATTTTTTATTTTAAGACCAGTGCCGATGTTTGGGATTGAACCTGGGATCTTTTGAATACTAAGAAAGTTGTCCGGTGATCAGCGGCCTGGTCGAGTAATCATAAAGTCCTGTTTCGACCCCGACCGTCAGCCATTTGGGCATGAAGTAATATGATGTGACAGCCAGTCTCTTGCACACGAAGTAGTGCTCCGCTCTCGAACGCCGTGTGTACTCAGACTTGGTAGTAATGGAGCTGCTGGAATATTTATCAGTCTAAATAAAAATGGATGTCGATATTCCACAGAAGCGCGTGGAAATCCGTGTGCGTATCCGGAGATGTCTCCATCAGTGTTATTGACTGCAGTGCGAAATTGCTTCCCGTGTGCGCCGAGTGCCAAAAACAATATCGTAAATTCTGAAACCAGTGAAATGAAACCCGCTTCCGAAGTTCTTTGAGTTTGGGAAACACTTTGTATGAACCCGCCCTCTTTTTGTTGTTCTCCCAAGTTCGTGATATTTACAGGAAGGAACGGTCGCGTCTCTTTCCTCGAACAGTGTTAGTCCGCGCAGCAAAGCTCCATCTACTGTCATCCGGCTTGCTGCTCGGTTTTCCAAATAGAAGAGAACGTATTGCATATTGATTATGGCACGGATTTCGTATCAAATGAGAATGTTATCGTTTGCTTGCTATCGTCTTGACTGTCTTGTGCGGAATATTCCCACACCAGCTGTCGCGAGTTTGGGAGTATTGTGAATCGCAGACAGTTTTCACACTGCGTTTTTACTAGGCCCATTTTTTTATTTTGGGGACCGCGGTAGCACAGTGGTTAAGGTGCTATGCTACAAATCGGTAGGTCGCTGGTTCGATCCCAGATGGTGTCAGTGGATTTTTCATTGACATAAAGTCCTTCCGATCGCACTGTGGCACTGGGGTCGACTCATCTTCTAACAGAAATGAGTACCGGAGTATTTCCTGGGGTTAAAGGCGGCCGGTGCGTAAGGCTGACAACCTACCGCCATCCTGTGCCATTGTCACGTAATCCGGGAGCCTTAACTTCCTGGACCCTCTGGGCCTGTCCAGGCCTGTAATGGGACTGCTGCTTTACCAATTTTTGTTTAATTTAAACACACTATAGAACTCTTCACAACCCTCTTTGGTCATTTCTTCTAGCGTGACTTTTTGTGCTACTCTTAGTTAGAAGAGACGGTAAAACTGTTGCATGACACTGTTAGCTTAATAGAATGTATATAATTTTACAGTCCAATACAACCTTGATTATGTAAATACAATTAGAGATAATTAAGAATCAAAATAACGACATTCGGCTTATTTCATCAAGCCATCTTCAGGCTGTGACCCAAAAAGGTTTCTACATACACTTGACAATGTCTCAGAAAGTACGAGATCTCGTTTACATGATTATTAAAATATATTAGGATGTAAAATATAAAATGTGAATTCAATTATAAAATAACATAGGCAATAAGTTAAAAGGGTATAGGTAAATTCAATTTGATGTGTAGGGAGTGTATTTGTAGAGCAGTCTTGTGGAGAACTGTATGTTGCGATGTTAAAGGTCTGCTTCACCCAGTTAATGGGGTTTCTTCCATGGCTGTAGTGTCATTGCGTAAGTTATTCTGTGGGGCCATTTAAGAATCCATTTTCATGTATGGAATGCTGTTTTCAGTAGACTGCATCGTGCTTAGATTTGTGCACTAAAATTCGCTCCCATTGGTTCTGTTTTGTATAAAATTTTATTCTGCCGGGGGGGGGGGGGGGGGTTTTTGGTTCTTTTTGAGAACTCCTTTTGTTTAAACAGTTTGTTTGTTACACTTTGTATTGCACTGCGCCGTAC
>Ga0123352_10015999_pt1 | contig 11941 bp, 10 predicted proteins | sample TergutLab28metaG_FD_89700 | JGI IMG/M metagenome (GOLD analysis project Ga0123352, IMG submission 89700) | Labiotermes labralis P1 segment gut microbial communities from Petit-Saut dam, French Guiana - Lab288 P1 | ecosystem: Host-associated > Arthropoda: Insects > Digestive system > Gut ...
TACCGCATGTGCCTTGGTTAACACCATTATTTTATAGCCTGATGATGGCCCTGGAGGGTCGAAACATGTAGCTCAGTTGTAAGTTGCATAATAAAAACTTTGCACCATATTGTTGTGTAACGACGGTCCAATAAATTATTCCGTCATGCTGTTGGTTGTATTTGTGTTTTGTTTTGAAATGCGTAGAGCTTTCACCCATGTAAACCATATAATTAATCAGATAAAAAGATATAAGGTTCTCACTGTGATGTCTATGAAAATTACTGCTCCTGGGGTTGTTTTGTCATGCAGTTTGGTAGGTATGTACCAACGCTCTGGAGTTATGAGCTGCTTCCATTGTGTTTCTTGTATACTTTCCCAATCATTTAACCTTATGGAGGGTATGAAGCAAGTTGCTTACTATATTTGCTCGTTGTGCACTTGTTTCACTCTGTTTGTATTACCATACTGCTGTGTGTTGCAAGTGCACAAGAAGTGGAGCACTGATCCTAATGTCAATATAAGATAATTGCTCATTGACTCAATTTCATTTTCTAAAAAACTGCAATTTTCAGATTAATTGTATAAACCTGTATTGAATGAAGTTATAATTCACGCTAGTTTCTTGACTCCTGACATCTCAGATTGTGTACTATTGCCACTGTTACCAATGTTTTTACCTTCATTTTGAATTAATCATGGCCTTGTTCAAACATTTTCTATTTGTAATCTGTATTTTCTGTCATGTATGGTAACTACCCTTCCTTCAAGTCTAATTTGTGGTAGTCACTACTGGATTGACTGTTTGACATATGTGACCTTGAAAGTTCTGTTTTTGTTAGCCATCCACCGTTAAGCTGAGACCATAGAAGCTCAGTTGCATTGAGGCTAGGATGATAAGGGGAAGTCAGCACTTTGTGAACTTCATCAGCCAGTATTTGATTTATGAATAATTTTTTTTAAGTCGTCTCATTTAATGAAATCAGGTAGTTGTACGAGGGTGAGTCAAATGAAAACCTTAAATAAGTTTTATCTCGTAATTTATTGAACACAAAAGGTACACAATGACTTCATTTTTCTATGTAGTTTCGTACTGCCACCTGTTGGCCGCTCTTCAAACCATGAGTACCATTGTTGAAACTTACAAGACAATCGAGCTGTGGTTTGAATTTTTGTCGCACTTTTAAGGTTTTCAGTTGACTGTCCCTCGTATTTTCAGCATGGTGTCATACAGTGTATAGTATTCCATTTTCCAGTAGCCAGGCTTTTGTTGAAATTTTGGTACTCTTTAATGTTGGTGGCTTGTTTAATTGTGTTGTCATAGAATAAAAACTGGATTCCATGGAGGTTAGCAGTGAGTTGTAATTGTGCTGATTACCAGACTTTTAAGCTAATTTCATAGTGATTAGAACACTGGGAACATTCTTGCATGAATAATAATTAATGACTGGTTTTAGGTGTGTTCACAGAATTGCAAAAAGTGACTATTAGCTTTGTCATGTCTGTTTGTGTGTCTATCCTTCTGTCTGTGTATCCACATGAAGCAACTCATCTCTCACTGGATGGATTTTCATGAAATTTGATATTTGAATATTTTTCAAAAATCTTTTGAGAAAATTCAAGTTTAATTAAAATCTGACAAAATAATTTATATTTTACATGATGACCTATGTACATTTGTGATAGTAGCTCACTGAAGTCTTCTTAAAATGAGAAATTTTTCAGACAAAAGTCATATAGAAAATCAAAAACACATTTTATATTCAATAACTTTTTTTCTGAAAATCCTACCATTTAGGCAGTCATGTGGAAAAATATGGCAGAGCCAGACAGGCCACAGATGACATACTACAGCCCAAACGCTTTGCGTGATGGATAAATAAGGCCACAGACATGTACTCAGAATTTGTAATACTTATTGCTTTTACATTGCAACAATGGTTACGTGAACCCACCTCAGCATTACGTTTGTACGTTGCCTCTCTTGTTTTGGTAGTCTGATAAGGTCTGCATGTTGGTGGGAATGTGTAATGGAGACTGACTATCTGGAGGTAATAATATGCTTTAAATAAGTACACCAGAATGTAACTTACCATTACACATTAAACAGAAAGTTAATATGAAGTAAAACTGCTTGTAGAATGTAGGAGTCTAGTCTGTGTGATGGTAACTGTAATTCCAAGGAACAAAGGGGATGATATGTTTGATACAAGAGTGATGACTGTCAGTAGCCACAAGGAGGCCTGAACAGAGCACCTGCTGTTCAAACAACATGGACAGCCTTAATATGAGTTGAAATAAAAATGGATTATTTCATAAGGCACAGTGGGTTTTTCATAGTTCAAATAATGGTGTTCTTTAGTTGCACTTGGAAATGGCTAGAAATACAGTTGAAACATGTTCAGTTCTGTTGTAATTATTTTAATTCACTTAGACAGTAAACTGTCATATATAGTTATACTACGTGGAACTGAAATATTCTAATTCTATTTTCAGATAAGAATAATTTCATTGAAATGTGCTGCTGCCTATTTCAGGGTCTGTACTGAGGGTGGAGGCAGCATGTTCTTCAAAGTCATTGGTTCTTATCTACCAAACTACACGGCATCACATTCCAGAAGACTGTAATAAATTAAGTGTTGGCCATCAGTCATTTATGCAGCTAATTTATTGTAATTTAAGCTGTACATAGAAACCTGTATTGTTAAAACTATTTGATATATTAGCGCTGTATAATGTACATATAATTTGAAGTCTGAACTTCTTGCAGTAGGTAATACACATACAATCTGATGGAATGAGTTGTCAGCTCTGGGATGAGGTTAGGGGTTGAAAATGGAGACTTTTGTGTATGTAAAAGTGAATCATTTTCAACAGAAAAACCACGTAGTCACTATAGAGAACTAATTGGTAGCAAAGAAGTAACTTCACTTTTTTCAGAGGGCCAGTCCTAAGGCCTAGATGCATTGGGCTTGGAAGGGCTTGAACCCAAATGCCATTCATTCATTCAACTTCAGTTTTTCCCCTCCTTGAACTTCTCATGTGCCTCATAATTTTGTCACATGCTGTAAAAAGTATTCATGTGTGCTGCATTGTTGTCAACAGTGCAGAACAATTGGATCGTGAAAATAATACCCATGGAGAAATTCCTTAACATCAACATAAATCCTTGCATGATGTTGGTGTTCATGATTGTTACTGTGGTTTGTCTGTCACATCTGCATTTCTGTATTGCCAAGCTGCTTTTGTGTGACATGAACAGTCTGCACCAAAATGTGTCAGTTGTCACATCATCCTTCTTGCTTATTGTGCTTGAATTTTGTACCTTATGCTATCCTTTGTGTTAATGTAATCCTTTGTACTGAGAATGGAATGCGTGAATGAATTGTACAGAGACTTATTATTTTCTTGTTTCACAATGTCATTGAAAGTGTGTGAAAGTGTGATTTGTTTTGGTACAGTTTTTGTTAGGCACAATGTATGGTACGGTATGTTTTCTTGAATTGTTTGCAGGTGATTGCTCGTGTTGTGGACGGTTCTCAATTTGATGAATTCAAAGCCCACTATGGAAACACGCTGGTGACAGGGTTTGCGCGGCTCTATGGCTATCCTTTGGGTGTTGTGGGTAATAATGGTGTGCTGTTTTCAGAGTCTGCCCTCAAGGTACAGTGAAAGTCTCTTATTTGTTGTTTGTTGAAGAGGAAAATACTGTATCTGGTTACATTTCCCATGATTTCTTTTATCAGAATTCTATATGTAGATTCTGAGATGCTCATGGCAGTGAACATTACAAGATTTGCTGGTTTGTGGTGCTATGTTGTTTAGTAGTGAGGTACCAGCATTTTGAAAGAACCTTCTGCTTCCATCTTCAGGGCTTGTTAGCTGTCTACACCAAACAGCTTTAAATCATTCTTGATTTCAAACTTTTGCCATGTTCTGAATATTGCATTCTTTCTTTTGGGTGATTCCCTGGCATGTGAGTTTTATATGCCAGCCTTTTGGAAAAATCTGTCTATTCTGTCTTCATAGGTGGTGTAAGTAGGTAGAAAGAATACAGCATTAAATCACATCCCAGAAAACCCTACTGCAGAGATACACAAATTAAAAAAAAAAAATTATGAACTACTTCAAAGTTCTAGGTGCCAGAAGGTTGACGTAAAGGAAGTTCGATACTCAGGACCCACAAATATGAAACACCACTGTACAAAATTTATAGTCACCAGGGTTACCTGGAACCTGAGGCATGTGCCTGTATGCGCCATTCTTCATGTCCTTGCAGACATAATGCAAACATAAACGTTTTGTAAATTGTTGTTCACACTGTTAAGTATCGGGTTGGGTGAAATAACAAGCAGCATGCCTCACAGCTGAGAAGCTTCCAACTTCCACTTCACATGCTTGTCCATTAAACTGACTTTTTGTCACAACTACCAAACAAAACACATCCTGGTTGGTGCTGACCAAAGTTTGTGTGCCATATATGGAACTCATGGAAGTGTCAGGTTAGAGATGGTGTGACATTTGTGGACACCATTGACTCAAAGAATTAAGGAGGCCTGTTTTGGATCCTCTTTGCCAGTGAGCAGCCTGTGTTATCTCACCCCACGCTGACACCTTTACTGTAATGACAATACTATATTCTAAATCAGGGCTGGCCAACTTCAACACACAGGCGGAACTCACAATTCATTAAGGACTCACCTGACAGCCACACTTGTGTATCCATATACGGAAGGGGGGGAGGGGGGATTTAATTCACTAGAGCGGTGTTATTTAGAAACAGTAAGTTAGGCTAAAAGCACGGTGAAATGACAAGGTAGCAGGACTTACTGAACCTGACAAAACACAAAGAAATATTGGTTTACTGTGTGCCGTTTTAAAAATGATGATTTGTAATTTATAAACATTTAATCCGCAATAAAGTTGCCATATTGTGTTTAGTAGACCTGTTACACTGTGTTTGTTAAACTGTATTGCTGAAACTATTCAGGTGACCAAGGGCTGCAAATACTTTCCTCGAGGGCTGCATGTTGGCCAGCCCTGTCCTCAATGTTGGACAGGCTACAGTGACGGCATTTTCTTTTTTGGTGGCGGCAGTTGGTGGTGGTGATGGTTACAATTGTCAGTCATATGCTCCACGCCTGTTCCGGTTTTATTTGTTTCTCTCATTGTTTAAAGACATGCTGTGACTCTGTTATGCTGTTATGCGCAGGGAGCCCACTTCGTGGAGTTGTGTTGTCAGCGCAAGATACCACTGCTGTTCCTGCAGAACATAACTGGTGGGTCTGTTGATGTCATTCTGGGTGTTGTGTTGTAGTTGGAGAGCACTTAACACTATACAGGCCTGGCTGGAAATTCATCAAGCTAACTGCAACGTGCCCATTTTTTGTGTAGAGGCTAATGTTTCTGGGACGAGAATGTGCTCAGAAACACTGTCTCTGTTGTCATTAAATCTCCCTTTTTTTAGCTTGTTAGTCCATTACAGCAGCCCACCACTCTGACATATAACATGTACTGTTACAAGTTGTCCTTTGGACCTGGATAGCGTAGTCAGTATAATGACTCGCTATGAGCCAGACAGTTTGGGAACTGAATCCTTCTAGGGCTAAGATTTTCCACACCCTTCAAGGCTGGCCCTAGGGCCTACCCAGCCTCCTGTACAATAGTTACTGGGTCTCTTTCTCAAATGTTATGTGGCTGGGACATGGCATTAACCACCCACCCCTATCTAGCACTTGGGGCCTACATAGCATGTTCTAGGGTGACTTTACTTTTACCATTTTACAAGCTGTCCTACATGTGGGTTGGGTTGGCTTGCAGGCTGGTGACATGGAAATTATGGTGCATGATGATTTTGAGGTTGTAGCAGTACTGAGATTTCATCATCTTAGGATAAACTTCATCATCATCATAATATATCTTTCATGGAGTTGGGCCACTTGTTGATGGGTTCCGGTCTCACGTATCCAGAAGTCTGTTCAGAGGTCTAATATGATTCCTAAACTTTGTGGAATCAAACAACAATCATAAGGATGCACTTTAACATTCATTGCTCTGAAACTAACTGAAACAGATGCTCCATGCTAGAGACATGTTTGTACTGTTGAACTCACTAATTTGTTATACTGCTTGTGCAGTGGATGCTCGAAAGCATTTAAGAGATGGGGATCACTTGCGAGCACAGACAAACCTTCCACCACTGGATTCTAAGCACTGCTAACTTTACTTAATAGGTGGAATTAATCACAATAAATTATTAACATTTCGTGCATATTCAGATGTATACTGTGTTGGTACAAGACCTGCATGTGCCCAGTACTAACCTCAGTAGTAATCAAAATTGAGTTTACTGGAATAAAGTTATTGTGTCATCTTCAAACTTTCATTGTAATGGAGATATTTCAGTCAGCATTAAAAAAAGTAGGATGATACATTGTGTTTCCCTGAATGCAAGATGACTCTAAGACAATCCCCCAAACAAAACACATCTGCCAAGGGAAAATGTGTTTATCCAATTCTGCTCAAAATAAAACATCCCTTAAGAAAAAATACTTTACAATGAATTTCATACTCTTAATATGCAAGGTATGTTAGGTTTTCTCTACCCTTAAGAACCAGTGTTACTGTCTCCATCTTCACAGTCAGTGCCTTCATCTTTCTCGCACTCACTCCTAACATTCCCATCTTCTTCTTTGCCATTGCACAGCATATCATACACAACACTTCTTAAGAGCCTTCACAATCACTTCAGGTGAGATGTGTTGCCATGTCATTGATCCACATTACTGAATAAGACATTTATATTTCTTGGCTTATAAACTTACTTGAACCACTGAAGATTCACAGTTTTTCTCTGCAAATGGTGTTAGTGGTGTTTAGAATTTTAAATACTTATGTTCAGGACTTTTGTGTTGTGTCTGTGGTCTTATCAGACTGAGTTTGTGGCTGTTTGTATGTTTTTAAATTTGCTGATTGGTCCAGGTTGTACTTTTGAGTCCTGCAGTTAATTTTTAATTTTTCAAGACCCATTTTCCTGTTACTACCCTAGGACTATATCTGTTCTTAGGCATATATCTTAACAAGTCTGTGGTGTGTGTGGTGTATGGACTGAGAATAGTTCGATGTAAGGGGGTCCTTCAGGTTAAGTCGTTCTTTAAAAATTTAGACAATGGTTGAAAGTCCCAAAAAAGTTGAGGAAGTGACTAAAATTCCACAGAATCCTTTTTGTATAAGGAATTGAAGGTTTACTATACAGCTGGTTGACCTGGTTCATTGAATGAAGATGAATGATGTGTATGGCATGCATTAAAGTATACAATGAAAGTTGAGGAAGTGATTGTATAACACTTCTGAACAGGTGATGATGAATTCTTCAGTTTCTGAATAAGAATAGGTCAGGAGACATAAACTGAAACAGCGGATGGCGGTGATGTTTGTGATGATAATGACGACATTCAGTTTGGTGACATTGTCATGTCTTCAGGTTTCATGGTGGGGCGTGATGCAGAAGCAGGTGGTATTGCAAAGCATGGAGCCAAGATGGTGACTGCTGTAGCATGCGCACAGGTCCCAAAATTGACTCTGATCGTGGGAGGTTCATTTGGGGCAGGGAACTATGGCATGTGTGGTAGGTCATATGGCCCAAGATTCCTGTACATGTGGCCCAATGCCCGTATCTCAGTAATGGGTGGAGAGCAGGCTGCAGGTGTGCTGGCGCAGGTGTCCCAACAAATACGAGAACGGGAAGGCAAAAAGGTGAGTAACACATCATTGTTAAACCACATCTCTGTTCACTGTAAGAGCCATGGCTTAATATGTTGGTCTTAAAACTAGTTATCATTAGACATGGTTACTAAGAAAGTTGCAAAATGTTTATGCTTACTTTGAATTGGAGTGGACTTTTGTAATGGTTGTCAAATTGAATCAGGAACATGTCACTCTGACTGGCTACCATGGTCATCTGTTTGTACTGAGACAAAGAGAGAAGTCCCACGTACAATGGTGTGCCACCAGCAACCAGCGGATGGCCAAAATGGTTTTGTATGGAGGGTAAACTGTGTAGGTGCCATTGTACTATAATATTACTGCATCTGATGCAGAAGACATTTACAGTACTTAGTATGAGCAGTGTGATACATGATAAATTCTGTTAAATGCAAAACCTGATGTACTCACACACACACACACACACTTCATGATAAATTCTGTTAAATGCAAAACCTGATGTACTCACACACACACACACACACACACCCATGCACTAACAGATACACATATAGGTACACATCCATGTCAATCTACCATTTGCTTTGCCAGTCAATACACACAATGCACACACCCACCTACATGAACATGCAGATGGGTGCACAAATATAACATACTGTCTGAAAACCTGATGCCCCACACCCAGTCACATGACCTACCTAGCATCATTCATATGTATCCTGTGTCTACTCATCCCCACATTCACACTGCAATTTTATATATAGCTTTTGATGTTTTGCTGACCGTGCATCTCAGTATATTTATCTTAGTAATTAACCAACTTGATGCCAAAAATTTTGTTTTACATGAAATGAAACTTATTGTAAAACAAAATTTTGTGCATCAGGTTGGTTAATTACTAAGATAAATTTGTATATAGTGTTGCCCAGGACATTATATAATTGACAGTAATACGTAGGTTATTCGGAAAGTAAGTACCATCTGCGCATATCTCTCACGCATCCTCGAGACTGTCACTTTGCACATGTGCAGTGACTTCCTCTATCAATAGAGAAGCCACAGACACCATTTCGTGAAATTCGTGTTATGTTTATGTTTGTTCCTGTGCATTAAACATGTTTAAGACAGTTGAAGGGGCCAACGACTGAAATATGGTCTGTAATTTGTTTTTTGAACGCTAGGAATGTGCTACCAAGTGAAAGTCATTACCAGGTCTGTCAAGTGTATCGTGACAATGCGGTGAGTGATGACATGGTTAGGAAATGGGTTCGGATGCTCAGTGAAGAATGAGAGAACGTGCTCGATGAGCTGCGAAGTGGGTGTCCATCTTTGGTGAATGATGATTTGGTGCGTAAGGTCAACGAAAGAGTGCATGATGACATACGTTTCACAATTTCTGATCTGTCCCTGCACTTTCCTCAGATTTCAAGGACTCTATGACATTGTCAATAGTGGCTAACATCGCAGGCGGCTGCATTCTATGAGGAGGGTATACAAAAACTTGTGCCCTGCTACGATAAGTGCCTCAATAATGGTGGTGAATATGTGGAAAAATAGTTTGAAGAATGTAGAATCTGATAACAATAAAATTTTATACGAAACCTTACTCGATTTTTTTAACAGCGAAACGGTACTTACTTTTTGAATAAGCCTCGTAACTAGATTTTTTTTTTTGAGTACTGCTTTTGAAATGAGAGACGAATGGGGTATTGATCAGTGAAAACGGTGGGAACCTCAGAGGTGAAGGGTCAGGGAGCTGTGTGTTTGTGATATCATTTCTTGGTGTCACAGTGGACAGATGAGGAGGATCAAGCCCTCAGGGAACCCATTATCAAGAAGTTTGAAGCAGAGGGCAGTCCCTACTACTCCAGCGCCAGGTACTGTTCTTACTGTAACAACTAGGTACAAAAAGAAATAGGAGGTAAAAGAAAATGAAACTGAAGCCCTGTCTATTGTAGGTTCATGTGTCATGCTTTTTATACATGCTGTGGCATTTTTACTGCACCGTACTGCTTGAATTCAAAATAACTTGACGCTTCTGCAGTGGTTGAAATCAATAGAATTTCCTCAGGCTGTCAGCTGTGTGAGATTATTCAAGTAGAGACTGACATTCATTAAGCATGTGATGCCAATCGCCTGAGGAGATCTTACGGATGATTTCTTCTTTTTGCACCTGGTCTTGTGGTTCTGTAACCAAACACAGCTTGCATACAGCATATTGATCTTGTGATATGTACGGTGTCTTGCTGTTTTTCCGATGACAGATCCTGAGCCAATATCAAGTTTTTAATTTTCATATTTTCACTGATACTGCACAATTAAAGTACTGCATTTGGCCAGGTATGTAACAAGTATGTAACAAAGCAATTAGAAAGGTTTTGCTGTAGGATGCAGACTTATCATTCGGTTACCTAAAAATACATATGCAATGCAAATTAGTGAAAGTCTCCCAAAGCAATTTTTAGGGACATTTGCAAAATTGCAAAAAGTGACTATTAGCTTTGTCTTATCTGTCTGTCTGTCTGTCCATATGGAACAACTCCACTCCCACTAGATGGATTTTTTTAAAATCTGATATTTGAGTATTTTTAAAATCTGTCAGGAAAGTTCAAGTTTGACTGAAATTTGACAGGATTAACAGGTACTTTACATGAAGGTGAATGTACATTTATGACAATATCTCACTGAATTCTTCTGAGAATGAGAAATGATTCAGACAAAAATTGTAGAGAAAATTAAAACACAAATTGTTAGTTCAATAACTTTTCTGAAAATTGTGCCATTTATGAAATAAATGTGGAACATTATGATGAAGCCAGACATGCCACATATTTCAGTACACTCTGGTGCATGCATTTCAGTATACTTTGGCGCATGCACAATGCATGCTAGATCACTAAGGCTACAGGCACACACACACAGAATATGCAATACCTATTGCTTTACCACTGCAACAGTGGTTTCGCAAACACGTGTCTCAATGCTGTGTTCTTTGTACATTACCTGACTTGTCTGAAATACCTGTGGATGTTTTATTGGCCACATGTAAAACTCGTGTTCTTGTGTAGACTAGGCTCTATTATGAATCACTGTGGCTGGAAATTAAGATTTGCACCAGAAAATATAGTGAAACCTCTCAATATTAAATTTCAAGAAAATATGTTCATTGCTTTGTAGGATACATATATAGACCGGGCACACTGTGGATCACTGTAGCTGAAAACTGGAATTGCAGGACAAGTTTCAGTGAAAGTTTGCAGTGTTTAATATTAGAGATCTGTCAGTGGTTTAGTTGCTGATTCTGGGTGACTGTGAAGAGAGACACATGTGAACTGCACAGAAGATATATTTTTTTTTTCTTTCACTTTGTCAATTGTGCCTAAAAGTGAGGTAGGCCGGTATGTATTGACGTGTTATTTGAATGCAACAAAGAAATGTAATATAAGAACTGATAATAAATCCCTAAAAATTACAAAGTTAAAGTGCAATAACAATTGAAACTTATATTTTGGATACGCAAGAATAGTGTGCATTGTTTGTGTTACCATTTAATTCAGAAACATTTATAGGTTTCCTTCCTGTATGCTGGCAAAGTTATCTTGTTTGTCGGCTTGATATTTGTGAGCTTGACAATTGGTTCAGAGGAAATTTGTAAACAAAAATGTGACCCACATTTTAGGTCCAATTCTTTTTCCTGGAAGTCTTACAGTTTTCAAAAGATTGTAACAAAATGGAATGTTTATTCTGTGTCATAATATCAAGAACAATCCAGCTGTTCTTGCATGTCTCATCCTTTGACATCTCTTGTGATGCTACATAGTATCATACAGTACTTGAACACCATGTCAACCCTGTTTTTTAGACTGTGGGATGACGGAGTGATCGACCCAGTGGACTCTCGCACTGTGTTGGGGCTCAGTCTTAGTGCTGCTGTCAATGTTCCAATTCCCGAAGTAAAGTTTGGGGTGTTCAGGATGTGAAGAGGGAGCTCATGGATGTTACTCATTGACTGCTACCATTTTGTGATTCAAGATGTACTTTACATTTATATTTTTGTATTATTTTTACTTGTGTGTTATGAAAGTACAAACCCATTTCCTGTAGTATTAGAAGTTTGCGCAATGTCCCTGTTCCCTCTCCTCCCCCCCCCCCCCCCCCTTCCTTCTGCCGCTTTTTTTTTTTCTCTTTCTGGACCTATGTTTGTTACTTTTTTTCACTTGCTTTTGCTCACTGCACA
>Ga0123352_10016001_pt1 | contig 11941 bp, 5 predicted proteins | sample TergutLab28metaG_FD_89700 | JGI IMG/M metagenome (GOLD analysis project Ga0123352, IMG submission 89700) | Labiotermes labralis P1 segment gut microbial communities from Petit-Saut dam, French Guiana - Lab288 P1 | ecosystem: Host-associated > Arthropoda: Insects > Digestive system > Gut ...
CAGAACTGTCGGCTCAGAAAATGACTCCATGCTATAAATCGCCAGCAAGAACGATCCGCCGCACTCGAAATAACGAGTGTAATGAGGTCGGGGGGAAGTTGCGTGAAGAAATCATACAGCATACTTCCCTGTTGCACAACAACAACAACAACAACACCACCAGAACAACAACAACCACCACCACCACCACCAAAACCACCACCACCACCACCACCACCGCCACCGCCGCCGCCGCCGCCGCTGCCACCAGCAGCAGCAGCAGCAGCAGCAGTAGTACATCATCGTCGTTTTCGTCGTCGTCATCACCATCATCATCACGTATTTTTCCGTAAGGAACGCAAGTAGGATAAAAGAGACACCACGATCTTCATCCTGGCAGGTAATCCCACACGTACATCAGCTGCTTCAAGAAGAAAATGATGTGATGTAACGTGATGCACAACTCAGCATGGGAGGTTACAAACGCTGGGGGAATGGGAATTTGTTTGGGTCGTATATAGAAAATAGACATGTGAGTCGGGACAGCTCGATCAGCGTATTTACTGCGGGCAGACGGTTTCGATTCCTGGCAGGCACAGAACTCCTCCTCTTTCTCCTCCTCCTCCATCATCATCACCATCATCTCACATCCGGGCGCCTTAATCTGTGACTGCAGGTACAACAATACTCTATCGCCGATACCATACCTTTGTCAAAGACCCTCCTGAAACCGTTATTTTTTCTGCTAATTAAAAAACGCCCCGACCATAACAGTCGCTTGGGACGTGACACCGCGCACTCTGCTAAACATGGACTGACGTATAAGATGGACATGCTCTCTGTCAACGTAGCAGATGAACGATTTTACGGAATCGAAATGTCTGTTACCGTGTGTACACAAGCTAATTGGACACTGTCCTGAGCAAGTACAGAGAAATCTCGGGGGCTAAGATGGGGTGGACATGTGTCTGGGACTAAGGCGCGCAGAATTTTGGTGAAACAGCATTTTGAAAAAGAATTCGGAAGGCTGAAGAGATGGGAACCGTTACACAACGAAAGGCTTTATTTATGGGGACGGGTTGTGACGACAGGAGGTCGATGGAACTAGCTCTGAACTGTGTTCAGCGTCGAGCACCAGTACTGGCCGTGTTGGGGACGTTGGTGTCGGCAACCAGAGATTAATTATCCTGAGCACGTTCAATCCAGTTCAAATGCTCCTAACATATTTCTCCAAGACCTGTTACAAAGCTAATCTCGTTCTTCAAAGTATCCATAGATGTACCTCTTTTTCTGAGGTGTTTCAATCAAAAATCTCTAAGCATTTCGTTTTTCTTCCATGTCAGCCACGTGACCCTCCCGTCTCTGTGTTCACGTAATCACCGTGCAGTATGAGCCCAACCTCAAACTGTCTAGCTCTGCACCACATACACGTTACTAACCAACAGGTTTACATGTGCGACATGTTTTCTGAATAAACATTTAATAACAAATGTTACGATGACATTGACACGAAACAAAATACAGACAACTTTCAAAATAAGTTACGTTCAGAAATAATAAGCCAGCGTGTGCTGTATTGTATTTATTGTATTGTGTTGTGTTGTATTGTATTGTGTTGTGTTCTCAAGGTCGTCCATTTTTCACAACCTTGACAAGGTTTGATATAAAACAAACGAATTACGGATAGAAAGGTAAAGTTGGCCCTGTGCTTAATCAATAAATTGATCGATACGTGATGAAGATGTGCGGGGAAGTGAAGGTGTAGGTCCATTCTTTCCTCGGCACCAAGTAGGGCGGTCAGCTCCGAGCTCGAAACACTGTACTCTCGGAAAGGGAAAAATCGGAACCCACTGGACAGGTGGGTGGGTGGGCCCCAGAAACACACACACGCCAGTGGCGTAGATAAGGCTCTCGCAGACCACGAGGTGTGCAGGGCCCCGTGGGTTGGGGAAGGTCCCCAAACATATAGAATATAAAAGTTTGTTTCGTGTTATTTTTCGGACTGATATCTGGGAGTGGATTTGCTAATAAATACAGTTGTTCATTTTATCGAGTGCCTATACAACTCAACCGAATAAAATTTAAACACCATGAAGGGCACAATAAGGAAGTTTTCTTCACAATTGGCTGTACAACAGTCTAATGTGTACTTACTTTATCGAGTGTCTATTTAATTCAACACAACACAGTTCACTCGCCAACAGAGTTATAATTTAAGTCTATTTATATTCATTTGACCCAGTGCCTATTTAATGCAACAGAACATAATTTAAACACCATACCCTTGTCTCCAAATTACTTTCCTTTGAATAAAATATGTGCTTGGCAAAATAAATACAATGGAAGTTTTTACAATCAGGCAAATCTTATAGCAATGAGCCTTAGAGTAATCACTATATTCTATATCACATGTACACCTACGTATGATAATAATTACATTAGTCCTTATTTTAACAAGAAGTTTATAAACAAAATTCTCGCTCTACAGAATCAGCCTTCTGTGTACAAACAGCTGACAGCCGATTGGCTTATCATGAAATTCCCTTTCCTTTGATGGATGTTAAATCATCTGTTACTGTGTTTTCCTAACAGCACCAATGAAACATCAAGTCTCTAATTTATTTATTTATTTAAGGCTGCTGTGAATAGCTCACAATATACACCGCGCAAGGCAGTAAGGTCAGTGAAGATCAAAGTGTGAAGGATTTGAACAGCTGTAGCCTAATATAAACTTCCAGAAGGTCACTCACGGGACGGAGAAAATCATGAAACATGTCACTCAGTATAGCCAATACACCGACAAAGTTCCAAGGTCCGAACCTGTCACCTCCCGAACATGTCAGCACAGTTAACTGCTTGGGCTAGCTAGCGCGGTCTGAGCCTGTTACGTCCATCCCACTGCGTCACACCTTTCTCTCCATGATGCAGTTTAGGTGCCGGGGCAGCGTAATCGGTGTAGCGACTGGGGCTGTGGGCTAGCCAACCGAGGAATCGTGGTTCGATTCTCGACACAGCGTCCAGGTTGGTTCTAGGGTCTACCCAACCGCCAATGAAAAAGGTACACGAGGTGAGGATCTTTCACCAGGGGTAAAGCGGCCACAGTATGAAACTCACGATTCATCTCCATCTAGTGCAAGACTATACCCATATGAAGCAAACCTGCTACATGTTACACATGCTATGTTAGTATGACTTGCAGGTCTGGTTGTACAAATAATATATGATATATTTAACTGCAATTGGGTTGACACCCGGTAGCAGTAAAACAGTGTACATTCACACACAAACAATACACAGAACAACACAATGAGACAGAATATCCAGAATGGAACATACATAACAATAAGAATTCTTAAACTAACAAAAGAATACATAACATAACAATATCAATACACAATTTACAAAATTAAACAGAAGCATACAAAACATACAACCATATATACACTAATATAAGATAGAAACAGAAGAATATGGGAAAAATGTGTGATAAACGAAACAGCCATATACGATCTATATATATCTTTTAATAATGATAGACACCCTGTTACTAAGACCTTCACTCCACTTCACTACACTTGTCGACACTTCACTTCTTTCCATTTAAAACTTAACCCAACTACACTTCACTCCACTTCACTACACTTCACTTCTTCCCATTAAAACTTCACCGAACTACACTTCACTTCTTCCCATTAAAACTTCACCCAACTACACTTCACTACCCTCTCATCTGTCTTAAACCCATTTAAATTTCCTAACTCTCCATTTCACCTCGCATCACTGCACTTCGCCTCACTTCACTTCACTGCACTTTTAGACGATTTTCGCCACACTTCTATTCCTTTCCCTTCACCCCGTTTATTATTGCTTTCCTAACTCTCTTTCTAAGGGTTTTAGGTTTAGAAGGGAAAGTCCCTAACGCTTCTGCAGGTAGTTGGTTCCAGTTTCTTTATGGTCCTATTTACAAAGAAATACTTCCCGATGTTCGCTCTGTGCTTCCTGTCCCTAATTTTCCGAACATGATCAACCCTACTAAATTAGTAAGGCCTTCGCTACCTGTCGCGTTAGCTTTCCACGCCCCTTCCCCAGAGCACGCTTTAAAACGCGCGCACAAGCTTATACACAGTATTAACTACCTCCTTAATAGCACGGCCGAAACTGCCGGATAGTGCATGGAAAAAAAGCAACGAGGAAGAAGGGTAGCAAAAATGCCCACGTAGTATATTCCGAGACCTTAAATAAACAATTAATCAGTGATCCTAACGTTCTTGTAATTTTAATTAGTTCACGGACGTCGTTTAATTCCGGCAGTAAGGTACAGGCGGACATAATTAGATACGTATTATGTCCAAAAAGGTGCATGATTGTAAAATATAAATACCAATGAGATTTTATCGCAATTACCCGATGTACTGATACACGTAATCAAGACTTCAGTATTGTATCTCCCTGAAGAGGGTTTGACAACAAACCGAAACACGTTCAATGCTTAAAGCAGTCCTTATTTTTCTGCTGTGCTTCGGAGGCCGACTGCACAAATGAAGTTCGATAAGTGAAAGGACAAAGTGAATCAATTTAATAACACAGTACGTGTATGTTTCCGCTTTTTATTTCCTGAAGGCGAAGGCAGAGCCTCTCCAAAAGTAGACTTTTTAGAATATTGTGCTTAATCAGACAGTGGACAAATCCCAGTTTGGGTACCACAGTAAACACATACGCCTAATTGGGACTGTTATAATTTGCATGGGAAGTAAACTCTGACTTTTACTCCCTTATAGCATTATCTGTAAACATAGGCCCTTTCAACCACTATAAAAACAAAGCTTTGTTCTAACTTATTTAATGCAATTGACAAAGTTTCGAATTGACGAAGTACAAACTTATTAATGTCTTCACAGAGACCCAACAGTTGCTTACATAAATGCGCCTCGTATAGTCTGTACCGTCACTAGCATGGTTCCTACAGTCACGCAATTACACTCAATCTATTAAGATATCAGAGTTAACTTTTTGTCTGATATAACAAGTTTGTTCAGTGAAAACATTAAGTTCCTGACATTTAAATGTGTAATGGAAACTTCAAAATAGGTATGGATTTTCTTCATTTATAACAATCTGACCGACATTACTTCCAAGAACAGAGGCCAATACTTATTCGCCAGCGGCCTACAAACTTCAATAAACAGCAGAAGATAAGATTACCAAACAGGCGAACACCAGAACTTCAAAATAAATGGGAAGTCCTCCAGCAACTATGAATTCATCATCATCATCAAATCCTTTTACCCCTTGTGGTGCATAGGGCATCCATGAAGAGCTTCCAGGCATTGCGGTCTCCAGCTATCCCCTTGACCTAGTTCCATGAACTTGTGCTTCTTATCTCATCCTCTACTGTCCTTCGCCACGTTCTCTTCGGCCTACCTCTCCTTCTATATCCCTGAGGATTCCAATCTAATGCAGTTTTCTCTATTGCTCCTGTTTAACTATGAATTACATTTCTAAAAAAAACCACACAAATGGAAGTTGAATATAAGAAGCTTTAAGAGACGCACCACCCAGCGATAAATTTCCAACAGCATTCCTCCTCACGATTCACTCGCCGTGCTATTTGACCTCACTAAGAGTAGGCCACTCAGCAGCCTGTACCCTGCATAAAATGGAATACACTGGCCCACGACCACTCGAACCCCGGGGGCCATTTTGTTGGTTATGATGTGACGACAGCAACACACTGACGCAATAACTACGCGCTCTCATAAATGTTAATTGCGCTCTCTGGCATGCAGGATCAATTATGCTGTATGCATGGCAGAACGTAAATGCTCTGGGCGGCATTCGCAAAATCGTCAGCGGTATCTTCAAGAACAGCATCCGGTCCTTTTATACGAGTTTCGTGGTCAATGAGGCAGTGCTGGGGCAGATTTTCTAACTGGATTTTCACTTCAGTCCAGCCACCAACTGCTGCCGACATCGGCGCTGATACATCTCGTGATACGTAACCTCCGCGCCTCTTCTTCCAGGACGTATATAAAATTCTTTAAAATCCCAGAACCATTTTCCAGAATTCTTAAACATGACAAGTACTCTATCCGCATGCCGGTGTCACGGTGGTGACTGTGGTAATGAACACAGTTACAATTACTGAACAGATTTCAATCAAATTTGGTACCGCTTCGTGCACATTAAAAGTCGCCAGGCGAACACAGTTTTGTTTCACGTCGTTCTAATATCCAAACCATTCTTTACTAAAAATTCAAAATACATTTTAACAAATTCTGTCAAAACAAAACGGCCCTACTAAATTTTAAAAAATCGCACATGCTATAAAAGTACATACGAATTTAAGATCTATAAATTTTAAGTGCAGCGAATGTCTAATGGAGTAAGAAGAACAACAATTCCTTATTCCATGCACCGTCATACCTTCTGCAATATCTGTGTCAGCAATAAAAGCGGTATGGAGACTCGCAAAGCACTACTGACTTACTAACTCCTTAACTCAACGGTCCTCTGGGAACCTTGGTCTCCTTTACGATAAATGACTGTTCTTCTCTGTTATTTGAATTTTGCTTTCATGGCTTCACTCCAGCTCTCGTAAATCACTCTTCACTTCTTCCAGCCATTCCAATCTGGGTCGTTAAATTTTTTTTTTTTTGTACATTCTGGCTTATATTCAAAAACTGTCCCAGCCACTCCTGCTTAGTCCTGCTGATCACACGCTCTTGTCACCTAACTGCTGCTAGTTCGGAGATTTTAAATTATTCTCCCACTTATTGATTGGTGGTGTTCTTAAAAACCCCTTACCGTTACTACTCCATAAGCACATACAAAAGTTTTCCTCTACTGCTTTTTTAACATAAATATATTTTTCCAGCCACGGGCCCTGTTTTATGTCTGCTTTCAGTGCTTTTTTGTATTTAATTTTATTATATCCAGCTCACAGTTATAGACGTAAAATTGTGTTATAAGCTGTAATAAAAAAAATCCCTCAAGCAATTCTCATAAATTCGCGAACAACGCACCTATGAAATACAAACATTTGTACGCCAGGCTGGAGACAACTTTGCAGCCTTATATTGGTTAAGAGTTATGAATTTTCGGGTTCAATAGGACGAATATCTTGAACAGCCAAATAACTACGAACTGTCCACATATGTTCCTCTACTGTGGAGATAGCCATCTAACAGCTGAAACCTACGAATGAACCACATAGGTCTACGCTCTTGCACTGTGGAAATAACAGGCTATAGCCGAATACCTACGAACTAACCACATAGGCCTATGTTCTTACAAAGTGGAAATAGCCAGGCAACAGCTGAATACCACAGAACTAACCACCTAGGCCTATGTTCTTGAAATGTGGAAATAACAGACAACAACTGAATACCAACAAACTAACCATATGGGCCTATGTTCCTGCACTGAGGAATAGCCAGGCAACAGCTCAATATCTACGAACTAACCCCGTAGGCTTATCTTCCTGCATTGTAGAGATAGCCAGGCAAAAGCTGAATACCTACAAACTGCCCGCATATATCCCTGTACTGTAGAGATATTCATGTAACAGCTAAATAGCCTAACTACGAACTAACGCAAAGCTGTTCCTGTACGATGGAGGCAGTCAAGTACTATTTATTTAGCTAGTTACTCAATCACCGGTTCTTAAAATCATAATGTTCAGTGAGACAATCTGCTGTAGCTACGAAACATGACACAATTTCTACCAGATAAAAACTCCAAAGACACTAAACACAGGTCTACTTACTACTGACCTTGCGCGCTTATAGCTCCGTTTATTTCCAAAGCAACAAAATCAATCTCAAGCTTTTAAACTACACGATCGTGTAGTTTCTTCAAGTGATGAAAACTGAAGTAAGGTAAATAGACAATATATATTGAGCATCTAACAACTGAAAGCCACAAAACGTGTTCAAGAAAATAAATCTCAGGATTTTCATTTCTGTGTTCACGTATTCAGAATAAATAAAACAACACAGACCCGTCTCAAACGTTTGCGTGCTCGGAAACCATCATCTTCCACAACGTACTGTGAAAGCCACGATAACAGGGAAAAGCATGTCAAAACCACTTCATGTTTTGAAGAGGATTTTTAACAAGGCGACTTTCATTCTGTGTGCACGGGTATTCAGGTAGGCCTAATCAAGGAAGTAAAATATAGTGCCACGTTGAATAGGGTTTTATGTTGCCGTGGTTATTACACGGAATAAAACATCCGCAACAAGAGACCCTCATATTTTGCAAACGAAACTACGAATTATTAATTATAAAAAGAGAGAGCTGTAGAAGCTGTTAACAAGTCTGATAGGATAGCGAGATATTGTGTGTGAAGGAGAGGGGAGGGGAAAATGGAGGAAAATAAGGACAGAGAAATAAGGAGAGAGGGAGAGAGAGACAGAATATGCTGTTAAAAGACTATTTGACAGCATGAATTTTACGAGGGGAAAGTAACGAGGAAGTGACAAAGGAGCTTTGTATTACAGTTGTTTGTATGCGTAATTCTAAGTGACTGTTGCATAACACATGGTCTGTTTTCTGCATCACAATGAACGCGTACTCTTCGTACACCCCATGTTTCATTTCCATTAAAGTCATTTCTAATTTAAGGGACGCGTCACTGCAGACTATTTAAGTAATGAAGATAATGATATAAACTAGGATTTTTATTTTAAAAAATCGTTAATAACATTTCAAATCCAAAGAAATAATGCCGACCATACTGCCTTAAAATGAAGCTGCAGATACCTAACTTCGGTGAAATGCAGCGTTAACATCAGCGGGCATTTTATATTCATGAACTGTCTCAATCAAGATTACTTTTAAAATATCCAACATAAAACAACTTAGGGGCAATACTGGAGGAAATGTAGTTTCTTAACTAATTACTTTATTTAAACATCCATATATCTGCTGGAAACGAGGCGGCGCCATTGGTCAAGGCACTGCGCTATAAGCCGGAAGGTTGTGGGTTCGATTTCCGATGGGATCATTGGGAGTTTTTATTGACTTAATTCTTCTGGTCGCATTATAGCTCTGGGGTCGACTCAGTCTCTAAAAGAAACGAGTACCAGGAATATTTCCTGGGAGGAGGGGTTAAAGGCGGCCGGTGTGTAGGGCTGACAACCTTACCACTTTCATGTGCCGACTGTCACGAAATCTGAGGGCCTCAACCTCCTGGAGCCCTAAGGGTCTGCTCAGGCCGGTAAGCGATAGCTTAACTTCATACGTACTTAATATACTATTTAGCGCCGAATGAAGGGATGATTGTGCAAAAGGGATTGTAAAAGATAAGGGTTGACTGGCCCTGACCTATTTTAAGGTAATACCCCTGGAGAAGAACTGAGAAAAATCAAGAAATGCCGGTGGGAACTGCTAGTAAGCCGGTCGGAGACTGTTAAGCAGGTCTGCCCCAACGTGCGACGGATGAGGCGTGGTGACAGTTTAGGCGCACAATGAATATGTACGCAACAGGGAGCTGAACTGGGTGCTGAGACAGATGTTTGTGTCTCTGTGACTGAAGGGCGTGTCGTTTCAGCTATGCAACCACTCCCACCAACACAGCTTAGATCGTTATTCATTTGCGACGTTTACGTCATCCAGCCCCAGCAGATGAAGCCGTGACAGCGCGGTCCATGTAGTAACCAGGCTATGGGCTGGAGGACCGAGCCCGAGGAATTTGATTAGATTCCTGCTAAAGGCAAGAGAATTGCACTCTTCTCTAAAGCGTTCATACAAACTTTGGCGACCAGCCTTTTCGTATTCAATTGGTGCCGGGGGCTCTTTCCCCGAAGGTAAACGGCAGGGACATGAAGCTAGCCATTCAATTTCATTTAGTGCCGAGATTATGAATAGGCACAGCTATACCTCTAGTCCCTCATACGCCATCATTAGGTGGTACTTCTTAAAGTAAAGGGAACAATTTTACAGCTATTGAAGTAACTTCGTAACAATAACCCAATAAATCGAACGGCACAGTTATATGCAACTGACAAAGTAATTAACCTACCGACTACCGTACAAACTAACGACATGACAACATATTCCTTAAACAATTACAAGTTTTTAACTAGATCAATAAATTCCCACATCGAACCTTCCCAACAAATGACTAGAACTCTTTCTTGTTTAGGTGGTCACGGGTTCGAATCAATACCCACAAACCAAATGCCCTGGCTAAAATCTCTTGTAGTTTCACTCAGCCAGGCAAATGCTATGGCAATATTCATGTCTTAAACAATCGTTCCCCTACTTCCATACACGTAGCGTCCAGTCCAATATTCACGGTCATTCAACACTTCGCCACTGAACGGCCTGAGCAACTGGCAGCTTTGTTAAATGCACTACAGTCCTTTTTATTACACAGTATAGTGCTGTAACATATGCAGCTGCAAAAGCGTCTTACTGAACCAAGAGACAAACAGTAAGAAACGTACACACCTCCTGATGTTAAAAAAAAAAGAATTCACTATACGTGACTAGGAAGTAATTAACTTTTTTACTTTAGAAGGGAAGAACCAATAAGCTTTCCAGACGCCCTCCTTAAGCATGCAATTATCGGAGAAGATAATATTTCCACGCCCGGTCGGTTGTAAACGTGGAAAGATCTCGCTTTAAGCCAGCGAAGTTACAATTTTTGCATTTATAATAGGACATGCTGTTGCACAGTGCGCAACACCCAGCTTATCTCTCAATAATACTCCACTTCCGTACCCACACGGACTAGAGAGGATTTCCTGCACTAAATCTGTGTTACACAATAAAGTCTGTGTTCGAACAACAACGAGACCTCTTTCAAACTTTTGTATAATTAAAATCTGTATTAAATAGCCGTCTTCTGCTATTCGACGCCATGCTGACTGGTGTAAGTGCACCGACGCTTCGGAGGTATAAATGTACCAGATTACCAGACTATACGGCGTCACAACCCGTAAGACAGCAATCGTTATACTCACCACCACGTTTGTTTGTTTTTGGCGCGACAGCCCCCAGTGAGCCAAGGCCTCCTCATTTAGGAGGCTTCTAGATCACACACAACGACGCATCACAATTGGTAGGACTCCTCTGGACGAGTGATCAGCTCGTCGCAGAGACCTCTACCTGACAACACACAACACTCAAAACAGACAAACATCCACATCCCCGTTTGGATTCGAAACCACTATCTCAGCAGGCGAGTAGCCGCAGACCCACGGCTTAAGACAGCGCGGCCAATTGCGACCGGCTCTCACCACTATGCGACCGTGAAATTTCGTCTTTATAGTATGTGTGGCGAGAGTAAGAACACTTGATGCCTTTTATAACACTGGAAGCTGCAGTCACAGTCCTAATATCGAAAGCTGCCACATAGACTTGGATTCAACCGCACTCAGCAAGTGCCGTGCTTGCCGAATGCTTGACTCAGACCTCAAGTACTTTACCAGAAGAGATAATATAAAAGTGCAAAGTTGTTCCTTTGCACGTCATAAAAGCGTGCAAGAGGAGCAGAAATACAAGCCTACTGATTCTTAAACTCTGCGATAGATAACGGTGAGTGTTCAGATTCAGGAGCCAGCCGATTTATCCACCCGCGGAAAGAATAACCGGCATCCATCGGAAAAAAAAAAGAGTTGAGTGGGCCGCAGAGCCGGTCTGGACGTTATGGAAAAGAAAACATCTCTTGCCCCATGCCGGGTATTGAACCACGGACCGACAACCCATACCTAGACAGTATATGTTATCTCTGCTCCGAAAAGAGAAATACGGACATAAACAAAAACAACGCGACACAAAAAAACTGATATGTCAGAAAAAAGACAGGCAATGTAGGTATAAACGTAAAGTTTAGGTGCGTTCGCGTAACCATCGTTGCTGTGGTTACATGTTCTGAGTGTGTGCCTGTAGCCTTAGTTATCCAGCATGTAATGCGCATGCTGGATATTGTCATCTGTGACCTGCCGGGCTGGAC
>Ga0123352_10016002_pt1 | contig 11941 bp, 7 predicted proteins | sample TergutLab28metaG_FD_89700 | JGI IMG/M metagenome (GOLD analysis project Ga0123352, IMG submission 89700) | Labiotermes labralis P1 segment gut microbial communities from Petit-Saut dam, French Guiana - Lab288 P1 | ecosystem: Host-associated > Arthropoda: Insects > Digestive system > Gut ...
ACATGTTGAGCATAGAAGAAGTGAAATAAAACATAATAATTAGTGACACACCAAGTTGGTCTTTTATTCTTCAACTATGACAATAGTTCTTTGAAAGACAGGAACAGTTCAAATATTTGGGAACCCCAGCGTATCAAAATTCTATTCAGGAAGAAATTAAGAGCAGATTAAAGTCAGAGTATGCTTGCTATAATTTGGTGCAGAATCTATTGTCTTACAGTCTGCTACCCAAAAATATAATGATTAAGATATACGGAACCATAATTTTGCCTGTTTTAGTACGGGTATGAAACTGGATCGCGCATATTGGAGGGGGGGGGGATTACGACTCAGGGTGTCTGAGAATAGGGTGCTAAGGAGAATATTTGGGCATACGAAGAACGAGGTAACAGGGGAGTGGAGAAAACTACATAATGAGGAGCTTCATGATCTGTACCACGCACCATTTATTATTCGGATGATCGAATCGAGAAGAACGAGAAGGGTAGGGAACGTATCATGTATGGGGGAGAGAAGAAGTGTATACAGGGCTTTCGTGGGGAAACCAGAGGGAAAGAGTTAACTTGGAAGTCCCAGGCATAGATGGGGAAAAAATACTGAGATGGGTCTTTAGGAAGCCGGATGGGGGGCATGGACTGGATTTATTTCGTTCAGGATAGGCACAAATATGGGCTCTTATAAACGCGGATGAATCTTCGGGTTCCATAAAATGCGGGGAATTTCTTAACTAGCTGAGGGTCTGTTAGCCTTTCAGGAAAAACTCTGCTCCGCGAAGTAAGTAAGTATTATTATCTGCCATATCTCTCTTTTTTTCCTGGTAATTATCATGTTCAACAAATGGTGCACCCCACCACTCAGATTGTATCGTGTCCTCATTATGTGAGGTTCCCGCTACATATGTTTTCTTTGTTTTGCGAATAGTCTGTTGAGTGCTAGCCTGGTATTATTTTCAGGTACTTTCAGTAACAATTCATATGACCCCAGTGGTTGCTGGTATAACAAAGCTTTCTTTTCCCCACATTGCTTGAATTTCTACGATCGAAATTTTTATATTTCATTTCCTTTTCAGCTTTGTTTTTATCACGTCCTTATCCGATGGTATTGTTACGTCTAATCAGTAAATAAGTTGTATCTTTTGTGTTTTTAATTATTATGTCCGGTTTATTTACCAAAAACTCATTCTGTTAGTTCCCCTTGGTCCCTTACTGCTCTTACAACGTCTTGTTTGCACACTGACTTGGGTGTTGTTGTTGTTGTTGTTGTTGTCGTCGTCACCACCGCCACCACCTCCCACCCTCACCTAGCAGGTCAAATGAGTCGCACTTATGCTTCAAATTCGGAAAGTCCCTATTTCAATACTGGCCAGAAGACGGGTTATTATGGATCAGCTTTCTTATGGTTTTCCTGGATAATTACATTCAAATGCGGACAAATTGCCACAAATTAATCCATGGATTCTTCATTCCACCTTCTTTACATTTCGTTATTCATTGGCGGTCCTTAAAATCGATACTACACGTTCAATACGAAACTTCAACAGCGTCGTTGAACAAAAGTATTATTATTATTATTATTATCATCATCATCATCAACCACTCCACGTTTCAGTTAGGATTATTTTTACAAAACATCACTAAGTCTAATATCTGGAACACCACAAGAATTTAAACTGTTTTCATTCCGATGAACTCCTACAGTGCAAATTAGATGCAAATATCAATATGCAGTAGTACAGGCACGAATAAATTACGCGTTTTCCGCCATCGCACCGGACAGATGAACTTGCTGAATAATTTTACATTTTCAAATTTTCCTAACGCGTTACCTCCACGCGTATTGAATGCCGCGTTTCCACAAAATCCGCGCCTCCAGGCGTTTGATACGAGCTGTTTGGTCCGGTACATTAACACGAGGATTTAGCAGGCCAGCAATTCAAACAGAATCCGCCATTGTTGAATACCTTCGGCCAGTTCAGTCTTTTGCTTCTTGCATTTCCTGCCAACGGGTGCGAAGCCCACTTCAGAAGCTAACAGTCTTTCAGCTGTTCAGTGAACCCAAGTGAATATTACCGTGCTCATAACGACCCGTCACTGGTCAGTATCCAAACCAGCTTAATCCACTCCACGTCATCCAACCATGTTTCTTGAAGATTCATTTCAGTACTGTCCTTGCATAAACGTCTGCTTTCCTCTGGTCACTCCTATGCATGCTACATTCCCATCCTTCTCATCATCTTTATTTTATAATCTTAATATTTTTAAATTGTACGAACCACGAAGCAGTTTCCAGCAACTTCTCCAATGGGTCCAAACAGTTTTCTCTGCATCCCATGTCAACAGACAACTTATGGCGTCAGATTAACCTTGTTCGAATCCCGGAAGAACCAGTAAACTATCTTCATTACTATGTCCAGACCAGTTTTGGATCCCCAGTAAAAATCTAGGCTCTTTTCCTACTAATAAACCGGCTGGGAAGTGAAGCTATGCACTATCTACTGCAGACGTTCCCCTGTGACGTGTTTTACCTCTGCACACCTACATGCCTTCATAAGTTATTATATATGCAGAAGGACATTTTTTTAATATTCTGGGCCCTTTCCACGTTGAATTGATTTATAAAGTACATTTCTTTCTTTATTTGTATATTTCCTTCATAATTTACAATTTTCAACCATTAAAACTACAAATAATTTGCTTGTCTTACAAAGGATGAGAGTAAATGACGTTTTCTTGGAGGTTAATTAAACTTCTCCATTCATTCACGTCAAAAGTAGACAATTTCTGAGAACTACATCTAGTGTGTAGCATGGGAAGAGTGTTATTGTGCTGTTCAGGAAATGTGATCTTTTGGTTCCGATTTAAGTCACACCGCAAAATAACTTTTTTTACGTTTTAATTACATGTTGGTAAGAAAAGGTCGTAAATACGGCAAGGCTCTGATTTATGTTAAAGACAATTGCCATCTAATCTAATTGTGTTGGCTGCACTGCCGTGACGACACGAACCTCCCTGAAGGATCTGTAATGTGATGTTTATCTTAAACGAGTCTGCCTCAACGCCCCGTTCGAAAGTCCATTATTCCCCCTACACTGACATGTATGGCTTCCATCGCACTTGTTCAGAAAAAAAAAACCTGGGGAGGATTCCAATGGAATAACAAGAAGTTATCTGGCGACGAATGTCAGATGCACGCGAGGTGCCACTTGCTACCTGTATGGGTGTGTGCGTTAAGCGTGGTACTGACACTGATAGATGCATACCCAGAGGAAATAGTTACAGAAGGATGTCTGCTACCAAACTGGAACAAACCAACACAAATCACACTGCTTTAGATTCCACAAACCCATTCTTTTTTCCTCATTAATCAATAGATAAAAAAGAGTTCCGACCAGAACTCACAAAGCCTATTTTCTTCTTGAATATCAGTCCAGGTCCATGTATTTATCATTATTATTATTTCTCACGTTGATGCGGGAATTTACAATTACATACGGGAGACAAAACATGTCTCTATAGAACATAATTTTGCTGCTGTTCTATGGTTAAATTTTGTGGTACCGGTAATACCATTTCCCATGACACATGTTATGTACTTTGCATTAGCAATTTTGGAAATGTTTGCACATTTCGCTTTATTATTATTATTATTATTACGTCTCTCCTCCTAGGTCTCTTCTCCCTGATACTCCTTCCCTTGAACCACACTTCGCATTATTATTATTATTATTATTATTATTATTATTACGTCTCTCCTCCTAGGCCTCTTCTCCCTCCCTGATACTCCTTCCCTTGAACCAACGGTGTGATCCCCACCGCTCAGGCTTCAAGTTCCGGACTGCAGTACTTTCCGTATTATGTTTGATGTTCCAAGTACAGCTGCCTTTTGTAGTGAATCTATTGAATGTGTTCCTGGTACGGCTTCCAAATTTTTCTTTAAAACTCTTGTTACTATTCCGATGGCTCCAATTACTACCGGTGTAACCATACATTTAATGTTCCACAATCTCTGTATCCTTATACGTAAACTCTTGTATCTTAAATGTTCTGCTTCCTTCTGCGTGACGTAGCTCTTCACGGGTATAGCTCCAGCCATCAGTATATCTGTTTTCCCTTTTCTTCTAATTATTGTATCTGGCCTATCCGAATAACTTTTCTAGCCATCCAGCCAAAGTTAAGAATGAGTGGAGTTATGCTTCTAATCCCCCTATACACCTTCGAAGTGTAGACAGCAACAATTTAAGCTTTCCCTTGTCTTCCGGTGCTGATTCTGTCATTGTCCATTAGGCGGTTGAGTTAGCATGTAGATAAACCAAAACTGAATTGAATAATTATCTTATACCATTAAAGTCTTCTGATATATTACGCCGTATCGACTGGTAAAGAACTGCCGACGTTTCGAAGGACTTTATTGCTTTCCTCTTCCAAGTCAAGCAGTTCCAGCCACCGCTTTGACTGTTTGACCCTGAAGATGAACGAAGTAGGGTCCTACGAAACGTCGGCATCTCTTTACCAGTCGATACGGCACACCAGAAGACGAATCATCTGCAACACTGCTGTGAGAACATAAAATCTAATAATATTACTGTACTTTGAACAACTTGATAAATATTACCTCAAATTTTCGGACCCTTGGGAAGTTTGAGGGCTACCTTTGGCTTAAGCAAATAATGCACACAGCATGCAGCCATTCTTACAATCAGTCTCAGCACCAAATTTCACATCTCTAACTGCAGTGATTCGTTGGCTATCACTGTCACGATGGCTACTTTGTTATTGTACATTCCACAAAGGTCTGCCTGAACAAACACTGCACATTAGCCGTCTGGCACTGTAAATACTTTCAGGAAGCTAAATTCAGCACCACTAGTTTCGGCCGCAACTGAAAAATTCTAACGTCCGACTGCAGGACGTATCACATCGCTGGAGTAGGCCGTAATGGCATAAGGTGCATATCAAGTTTCGTGAATATTGATCAGCTGCTTCACAAACACAACGACACATCGCGTGGTTACCTCATAATGATACTACTTTATTCCTTTAAGAAGCGAAAGCAGACTGAGAAGAAACCTTCGTTTACTCAGACGCCAATAAATCGATTTTAACAACACAGAATGCAAATACGAAATTTCCTGCAGTGGTCGTACGTGACTTCTCACGGAATGCCGCTAATCGGAAGGGTTCAATTATAAGGTCCTAAGCAGCAAATGGTACAGAAAAGTTAAAGGTAAAGTGCAGCCTAGAACAGACCACGAAAACCCAGACGGGGAGTAGAGGTATAGCCCTACTCTTTCTTTAACCTCGGAATTAGATGTGGTGGGTGGTCAAAGCCACGGCCCGGTCGCTTTACCTTCGGGAAAGAACCGGTACCTATTGTATAGTAGGCCTGGTAGGTCCCAAGGCCGGTCTGGACGAGTGCGGAAAATCTCGCCCCCACCGGGATTCGATGCCCGGACCGTCCAGCCCGTAGGGAGTCGCTATACCGACTGAGCTATCCCGGCCCGTGAAGCAGCAAATGGGTGTGCCTAAATATACGGACGGGAAATATTTCTTCGCCATCACTACGGACTTCCATCTTATTCTCTATTTTACTCGTACGTGTTTGTACGAAGTGAAACGAATTAACCCAAAATAAACATTTTGTCGTCTGTCTGTAAGCATCTGCATCTGCATCAACGACCTTTATGTATAAAGTCTGGTATTAGCGAAAACACTCCTAAAGTCAAGCGAACCACTGACTCTGCTCCTTTTATTTAGACAGATGAGACTGTTCTGATGTTAATCGAAGTGGAGGCGACATCCTCTCAGCTCTTAAACCCTTCCGTTATTTTCTCCCTTAATCGCGCTACACTAGAGCATTTATGAGCAGGATTCAAGCATTACTTGGCTCTACCTCCGACACTGTTCTAACGTCAATATGAAACAGACTTCCCTTCCCGACAGAACAAGTCGACACGTTTACCGAGCTTGTTTTCGGTTCTGGGAATTTCAAACTGTCGATGACTACATTTCACGTTCCAAAATATAGTACAAATGGTACAATTGTGTTTGTTTATCATTCTCGCCCAGTCGTGAGGTCCCACTCGCACTCAAATAATTCGTGGACAAACAGACACGTAAAACAAGAGACCACTCACAAATTCGCTCTTTGGGAATGATTCGGCTTGAAACAGCACGTAACTCAGTGGCAATTACAGATATCGGTAGACGAACCGGCCATAACTACGGAAGAGCATTTCAAGAAGCAGTTTCTTCATACGGAGTCACCGAAGGCCTCAAGGCAATCAGCTGTTAAACTTTAAGATTTCTTAGCGTCAGACAGTTCTGTGGTTCGGTACAAGAGCTAGAGTGTTTGTAGCTACACACGGGTACAAAAAATTATCATCTAAGGCCTGTTGCGAACTTGTCTAATAGTGTCTTCAAAGGTCTTCCAAGTCGCCTTCGTCCATTTAGTCTATAATTTAGCATTATCTTTGGCATCCTATTGCTGTTCATTCTTGCTACATGTCGTAGCCTATTTGATTTGTATCTTCTTAATTTCTCGTCAGCTGGTTCTACTTTCAACTCTACCAGAATTTCTGTGTTCAAAGAGAAAGTGCAAAGGCTTAAGTTATAACATTCCAAAACAACGCAGTCGCGTTATATACAACTTTATGTTTCCATAGGCAACATCTAATCACTCGAATATTAAACTTGAACTGAGGAGTAAAAATTTATGAGCTCATTCCGTGTATTTCTCTTATGCAATAAAATTAGCAAGCAAACTTCTTATCTTGTGGTGTTTCCTCTACACACTAAGCGAACACTCCGCTTTTATTACCTATTTAGTAGTAGTAATAGTAGTAGTAGTAGTAGTAGTAGTAGTAGTAGTAGTAGCAGTAGTAGCAGTAGTAGTAGCAGTAGAAATAGAAGTAGTATTAGTAGTAGCAGTAGTAGTACTAGCAGCAGCAGAAGTAGCAGTAGTAGTAGTAGCAGCAGTAGTAGCAGTAGTAGTGGTAGTAGTAGTAGCATTAGTAGTAGTAGAGTAGCAGCAGTAGTAGCATTAGTAGTGGTAGTAGTAGCAGTAGTAGTAGAGTAGCAGCAGTAGTAGTAGTGTAGCAGCAGTAGTAGTAGTAGCAGCAGCAATAGTAGCAGTAGTAGTAGCAGAAATAGTAGTAGTAGTAATAGTAGTTGGTAAACTACTCCCCCACTCGGATCTCCGGGGAGGAGTGTTTCCAGGGGAAGCGTCGCGCAGCAGGCAAAAATATTAGGATGGATCTCCAGGAGGTGGGATGTGGGTATATGGACTGGATTTGGCGGGTCCAGGATAGAGATAGGTGGCGGAAGCTTGTGAGTGCGGTAATGAACCTTCGGGTTCCGTGAAATGCGGGGAATTTCTTGACTAGGTGCAAACCTGTTAGCTTCTTAAGAAGGACTCTGCACCATGAAGTAAGTAAGTAGTAGTAGTAGTCGTGGTGGTGGTGGTGGTATTAGCAGCAGCAGTTGAGAGTAACATTCACATAACATTCTTTCCATTCTACACGCGAGTCAATGGGCAAAATGTCTCCAGTCTCTTCTGTTAGCACAATATTTCCATTATCTTATCATACATTGAGTTACTGTTTCCTGTCTTCCTGTACCAAGCTGAACCATCTTGCTCTGGGTCATCCTATGGATTCTTTCCCTTAAATTTTAAATCCAAAGTCCCTCCCCGTATCGGATATTTTTCACAGCTTTCAAAGTTCTTTGAGCGACACTTGTTAAAACATCTATTGTAAATGCATGAGCACATCTAAAATTTATAAGAAGTCGCTACTTACGGTAGAGTAAGACACTTATTAGTTATTTAAGTAATCTCCGCCTGTTCAATCTTATGACGAAAACAGAAGGAATTGTCTGTAAAGTGGGGATTGGCTGACAAAAGAGAAGACTTCACATGGTTATAGTGTTGAGCTGTTTGAACTGTATAAGGCTGAACCCAAACATGTGCTGATCCCGGTAACCGCGCGGTCTGAGGCGTAGGTTTGTTGGGATTACGGGTTCGAATTCCATCGGGGGGGATTGAATGTGGAGGCCTGACGTCGGACCGATCCTTCGTCCAGAGGAGTTCTACAGCACGTGATGAGTCTGTGTGTGGAACCTCAACAATGAGTCGGCCTAGGCCCGAAAATGGCTAAGGCACAACAGGAAAAAGAAACACTTACGTGAGTGTTGGATTTGAGATTCTCAGGGCGGTGATTCCAAAGCATATTTCCTGCTGGGATGTAACAACGTTTAGTGTGGTCGAAATTTACTGCAATGTCTAACGAATATGCCGCCTCTTTCTTCAGGGAAGAAATAATAATTCTACCCCAAACGCTGGGACAGCAACTTGGGCCTGCACATGCAGGAAGGTTCTTGCTAAAAGTTAGTATATTTATAACAGGCGATAGGTTGACACATCCCACAAGACCACATTTTAGCAATGCTAGCTCACTCACTCTCTTCTTATTTCTTTCCTATTAGCCTCGGTATTCCTCGTATTTCTTTCCAATATAATTTACAGTCGTTTAATTTTTATTAACTGCAGCTACATGTAGTTGTGCTACAACACGTTAGTTCCTTTCTTCTCAGCCCTCGGAGTAAAGAAAAGCAGGTAATAAAATTGGGACCAGATCAGAAAAAATCTCTCCTTTTATCCGTACTTGTTATCTTCACGTTAGTCACTGAAATCCATACTAGCCAATACGTGCATGCGAATGTTCCCTTTATAAAAACAGCGTTCGCGTATTTATCATTCGCGTTATAGCCAATTCGCATTAGGGAAAAGGGCATAATAACAGAACCGACTGTACTTCTTATTTATTTGGATATGTTAGTTCTGTTGCTGGTTCCTCAAACGTATGCTCCCATGTTGCATTTCTTCATTTGTGTGTCGTTACATTTATTCTCTTTCGTGTCACTGACAGCTCTTCTTTCTTCTTATGTATGTCATGCCTCTTCTTTTCAATTCATGTTACACGTCTTCTGTTCTTTCAGTTTATATTTATTATACTTTATTTCCGTTCTCATAGTCATGACTAGCACATTTAATTGTTCCGTTTGTTATTTTAGATCATTCTCACGCTCTGTGCTTTACGTTCAACCCCCCACCCCCCACCCGTCATCCACTTGCCTTAATTTGTAACTGATAAAGTAATATAATTTTTGAAAGTTGGTAAATGCAAACTATAAGTCACAAACCCAAGCAGCACAATAGTACAAAAGCCCGTCTACAGACGCACTTATAGGATATAACTCAGACCTGTCGCTTAATGTGAAAAAAAATACATTTTCTTGAACTTCCTATACCTTAAGCACTGACGTCCAAAATTTCAACAAGGTCCTGCGACCGGCCACCTCGACACAGGTTTTTCTTGGTTTCCTTGTGTACATAAGCAAATGCTGAGGTGGTTCCCAAGATTCCAAGTTGCCACTACATGCTCCTCATGTAGCCCTCCCGACTTAAATTTGTTAGTAACCAATTTCATATTTTGCATAAATGTAAAATAACCATTGCCACCGGGTGACAACCCAATTGCTGTTAATAAAAATTATTATTATTATTATTATTATTATTAAATTCGGTTTCGCGGCCACCTGTCACGTAAATCACGAAGATTTATTCTAATTCTACTTTTATATCTCGATATGTGAGTCCCTTGTTCCCCCCTCTTTCTTCAATAAATAATAATAATAATAAACTAACACTGCATAGGCTTTCTTGAAAAGCTTAGTTTTTCAGTCAGTCAAAAAATTCCCCGCATTGTATGGATCCCGAAGTTGAATTAAAGCTTTCAAATGTACCCATCACTAATTTCTATCCATAGCCACATGAATTCACCAACTTCAAAACCATTTCTTTAGGATTTATTTTAACATTATCATCCCATCAACGCCTCGGGCTTCCAAGTGGCCTTCTTCTTTCAGTGTTCCACACCAAAATCCTGTCTGCGCCTCTCCTTTCCCCCATACGTGTTACATGCCTCGCCAATCTCACTCTCCATGATTTGACCACCGGAATAATATTCGGTGAGAACAGGCCATGAAGCTCCTCACTGTGCAGTTTTCTCCATTCTCCTTAACATCATCATTTGAGAAACACCTAACATCATGCGGCAGATAGCAGGTAGTAGTTAACAGTTATCCTTATTGTAGGTCTTAAAAAATGAAAATTTCCAGTGCACTATAGCAGAAGATGAGGTGCAGTTGTTGCTATTGCTGCTACTACTACCACTACTACTACTACTACTACTACTAATAATAATAATAATAAGAAGAAGAAGAAGAAGAAGAAGAAGAAGAAGATTACTACCACCAGATAGGAGAAAAATATTGAAATTGATCTTCAGGAAGTGGGATGGGATCATGGACTAGGTTGATCTGGCTCAGAATAGGGACAGGTGGCAGGCTGTTATGAATGTGGTAACGAACTTTGGGGTTCCATAGAATGCACGTAATTTCTAGCCTTGCTGACAGCCTGTTAGCTTCTCAAGATGGACTCTGCTACATGGAGTTAGCATTACTACCACTACCACTAACCGCAAAACTACCAAGAGTACTACCATTACTGCAACCACCCCATCGGCTTACAAACACTCTCATACAAAATGTGTGCGATTTTGGGGCTTAGAGGCAACTATACCGTGATAACATTAAACGGTGATGTTTCTTATCGCCAAGTTAAGACAGATTAAGCCTACGTAAGGAGTATATAGGAGTCCAAACAAATGCCCTCAGTACTGCAAAACGAATAATAGCTCAGCCTGTCTACACTTATTATTACAAGTATCACAAATCGAACGTTAAAACGCGGGCCTATCGTTCTAGAACACACCATCACGCATTCAGAGCTTCACATATCTCTGACTCTGTCTTGCTTTGACCGCAGTCCGGCGCAGTGTGTCGGATCCTGGCCGTTGCTATCGAGGTTGGTCCTTGTTTTACGGACTTGGTCGTGCGTTCCATCAACCGAACTGCTATGCTGCGGCCATGGACAGCCGCACTCTGATCGACCCCCACATATCTATCGAGTCGCCAGCTGCTCTATTGCTAGTGACAGCCACGTGGTAATCTGCGGTAACAACAGGCCCTTTGGGCCCTATATTTTATCGACGCATTCTGCTGTACCGCTGGTAGATGTAAATGATTAAAAATCTGAAATTCTTTTTACACAGTTATTATTACACAAGTGGGAAAATACCTAGGTGAATAAACGACTATAGAAATTTGATTAAGTCAGTAATGCGATATATTGAATAGCAAAAAAAATACAATTTGAAAATTGAGACGTTTGTGGGTTGTGTTCAGTGCGCTTCGGGTTCGTTGACGCAAGCCTGATGGCGTTTGCGTGCAATACACTACAGACAGCGAACGTTCTGGAGAGTTGTTACTTCTAGAGGCTCTGTATGGCGGTACGGTCAGGCCAAAGCCATCAAGGACGACGGTTCCGCCCTCACCGAAGCTTATGTTATCCGTCATTTATGCAGTCTGTCGGTGAATAATACAGCATCGGTCCGGAGGTTGTGATAAAATATAAAGCAATGCGGACAAGGAGAATGAAACTTGGTTTCTCGACCAGAGCCACCATTTCCGAAGAAAATCTCAAGGATAGGTGGTCAGAGGATTGATAAATTTACGCAGTTAGGAGCTTCATAATTTTTAATCTTCACTGCACGTTACTAGGATCATCAACTCAACGAAAATTATATTAACGGGATATGTAGCACGCATGGGGCATATGACAAATGCCTACGCCTACACAACTGTGGTTGCAGAAGGTCGAAGAGAGGAGGCAGTTCGAAAGACCCAGGAGTATATTGGAGGATAGTACTGAAGTGAGATATGAGCGTCTGGAAAAGGTGATTGTGCAGAACAATATGTCCATGGATAGTACTGAAGTGAGATATGAGCGTCTGGAAAAGGTGATTGTGCAGAAAAATATGTCC
>Ga0123352_10016003_pt1 | contig 11940 bp, 11 predicted proteins | sample TergutLab28metaG_FD_89700 | JGI IMG/M metagenome (GOLD analysis project Ga0123352, IMG submission 89700) | Labiotermes labralis P1 segment gut microbial communities from Petit-Saut dam, French Guiana - Lab288 P1 | ecosystem: Host-associated > Arthropoda: Insects > Digestive system > Gut ...
AGAGTACAGTACGCAGACACAAAAGACATCCACACTTTTCTCTGGCCAATATCTCCGTAACCATTGAACTTTGGATATAGGTGTTTTGGGTTATATCGGTATAGTTTGACCTAAGGAACACTCCCGAAGTTAGGTCCTTTCCTCCTGGGACACCCTGTATATATATATATGGTCGGTATGCTGTTTTATTTTCTCCGTAACGTACCAACGTCTAGTGTTTTTTGATCCGCCGTGGTGTGTATAGTCCTTGATAGTGGCAGGGGGTCGCCGAAACCTGCAGCAGGTATGAAGAACTTCTTATTTCTATATATAGCGTATGTGCATAGGTTTCTTTAAGAAAAATTAGTATAATCTCAGAGCACTTGTAACATCTTCTGTTTCGATTAAATTACGCCTATTATCTCGCATTTCCGTTTGCCGCAACCCCAGTTCCTAAAATGTATTTAATAGACCGGTTACTTGTCCTTTGTGTTCAGTAATCTCCCACAAATTGGTCAGCGCATTCTTAACTGTGGGTAAACGTTTTTTTTTCACGTCTGTAGATTTCGTGTATTTTTTAACGCATCGCACACGTAAAGAAATCTTCTCTTTCTGTACGATGTTGGATGTGATTTCTTCTTTTTGTTTTTGCTGTGCTGTATGTAGCGGTTACCCAGACTTGCAAATTTATCATTTTGTTTTTTACATTTTTATAGCACTTTCAGCGACCCCGATTACCGATGCAACACGTTTGAGCGCTCGGATAACAGATTTGTATTTCACCCCCTTTATTTCTGCACTGAGTGCAGCACATGACGGTCAAACTCCTGTGTCTGACCTTTCAGTTTTCCGATAAACTCGGCAGCGAAGGGACGGCATTATGCTCCTATAATGGATAGTGGTGTGTTGTTCATGCATAAAAGGGGTCAAATTAACGAATTCTGGCACCAGCACCCCTCTAATGGCTGAAGTGTACCGATCGACACGCACTCCGACTTGCGCACGATACCGACAGATGCGGTCAGCTTAGGCTTGCTGACGTCTCGTGCTCCTGGAGCCAGACTAATCCTCGTATAGTACACACAGTGTTGGGGCGGCTACCAGGTAATAACTGCCGTTTATGGTAAGTTCCATTCTGATATCAAATTAACGTGCTCCACGAATCGCAGCAAACATTGATAGGGTCAAGTTCTGTCCGTCCGATACAGGGAAGTCTCACTTGATGAGAGTAAAGAGTTGATATTGTTATATTTGATATGAAACACCATACTTTGCAATGCTTGTGTCTCTTTCTTATTATTTTTCTCGTGGCTAGACATCCCTAGTGGTCCTAGGCCTCCTCTATGAGGTTTCTTGGTCACACTCTCACAGTGGACTCGGTGGGACTCCTCTGGAGAAGTGATCGGCCCCTCGCAGGGGAGTCTACCTGACTATACACAACATTCACAAGAGACGGCCATGCTACCAGCGGGATTTGAACCTGCAGTCCCAGCTAATGAGTGGCGGTAGGACCACGTCTTACACTGCGCGGCCACTGGGATCGGCTCTTTCATACTTTCCAAGGAATAAAATTAATTATTTAATTAAGTGAGTAGAATCTGAAAGTGGTTGATCGTTTGACTTAAGCGTGAATACTGGATACACAGTAAGTATGAAGAACACGTTTCGAGAATCTCGTATTCGTCATATGATGGAAATTCTGGAAATACTCATCTCCGAAAATAAGTGGCTTTTCGGCAAAAATGCAAAGCAGTTTGTGGCTCTACATATTATCTATAACGCATCACTAGAAGGAATTTTTGTTTTCTTTTGACGCAACAGCCCCCCCAGTGGGCCAGGGCCTCCTCATTCACGAGGTTTCTAGTTCACACACAACGACGGACCACAGTCAGTAGGACTCCTTTGGACGAGTGATCGGCTACTCGCAGAGACCTCTACCGGACAGCACTCAACACACAACAGATATCTATGCCCCCGGTAGGATTCGAACACACAATCCCAGCAAGCGAGCGGCCGCAGACCCACGCCTTAGACAGCACGGCCACCGGGACCGGCATTAGAAGAAACTAACTCTACTAATTTTTGGAACACTCTATGTACTTATTTTATGTTCGCTGTAGATAGGAGAAGGGCTGATAAATTATTCTGAATGCATTAGTAGTCCTAGCATAAATTTCCGTAACTAATCCATCCTTAATGTTATAATGAATATAATTTCGATCTGTTACTGTCGTTGTCTCGGCCACGTTTCGAAATAATTAATTAGGATTCCTGCTTTCATATTGGAAGTCAGACTGTTGTTGTATTGCCAATCATAATACAGATAATTAAAAAAAAACTGTTTCCTATTAGTGAACCGTGTCCGACATGTCTCGTAACAACAGGTTTATTTTCAGGGGAAGTACACCGTACGTAAATTGGTATAATTTCTAGTTACCCAAATAAATTGGAAGTTTATCGTCATATACACAAATCATGCTTCCTGAAACCACCCTGCTGAGTAATTAAAATCGCAGTATTAATAATTGTCCAACGAGATGCAACACAAAGCAGTCTTTTTATTATTCTGCAAGTTCAATCTACATGTTTTGGGTGCCAACCTCACCCATCAGGAGTACACAAAACAGTAACTACAGTCTCCGGTACAGGTCAGGCTAGCTTGGTCACGTTGGAGGGAGCTAGCTGCACAAAAAAATATGACCTGTACCGAAGGCTGTAGTTACAGTTTTGTGTACTGATGACGGGTATGGTTGGCACCCGAAACATGCAGAGTGAACTTGCAGAATAATAAATAGACTGTTTTGTGTTGCGTCTCGTTGGCCAATTAATAATATAGATAAGAGATGCACGGAACCATAAACATAAAATCACAGTATCTTTGTGTCGACACAATAGTATATTGAATAGGGAATAGCAAAATAGATAATCAAGTACAAATAGTGTAATGTTCACACAGAAGACCGTGATTTTGTAAGTAACGGCATAGTCTGATTATCAGTTACTAACTCCACGGAGCAGAATCGTTAGTGAGAAGACAGCAACTCCTCAACTGTTCAGTAAATTCACCGCTTTTTATGGAAGATTTAGGTTCGTTACCGTGCTCAAAGCGTCCCTGTCCTGAGCCAGATCAATCCAATCAACCCCTTCCAATTTATTTAAAATCAATTTTTTAATATCCTGCAATCTAACACACATCAGACCTTCCAATTGGTCTCTTTCCTTCAGAATTTACAACCAAAACCGTTATGCATTCTTTTTCTCCACCATGCATGCCACATGCCCGGCCTATTTTCAGCTACCCTAGTCTACATTTTATATGCTCTTTGAGACAGCTGCTTTCACCCTGATTTTAATGATATAACGGGCGGTTTTTAGCATACAAGAAACAACTACATAATAGAAAATTCTCGGACTTCTGTAGTTGTCTGTGACTAATAATACAGAGTGTATCTTTAATCGCGGACCTAAAGGAACACGAAGATTGTAATACATGGCCAGTCCGCCGAGTGTTTCATCATTACTCAGCAATGGAATGGGCCACATGCCTTATCTGTTGTGTGGTTCGGTGAGTGTTTGAAACATGCAGTGTTGAGCAGTGTACATTTTCAATACTTGCGCAAGCCGAGCGTCATGGGAACAGTGTCGCCGAAAGATCTGTAAAAAATCCCCGTCAACAACGTCGTCTGAAGCAACAATCCACAGAATAACTGACAGATTCCGAAGGTCAGGTCCATTGGCGGACAAAAATAAAATACGAAGGCTGAAACATAGTGCCCAAATCCGCAACTCGCAGAGCAACGAAACTTCTAAAATTACGCCATGAAACAACTCTTTCCTCTGGATCAGGGGTGGTCAAAACGTGTCCCGCACACCTCACTGGTGGGTTTTGCGAGAGTTTTTTTTAATTATATTCGGGAAGTTTACATTCACACGAGGCTGACTGAACGGCGTGTTAAAAGTGCCTCTAAATAAATAAATCTCATCACTACCTGAACGTAATTATTGTTGCTGGATAAAGAGAACTAAGGATCCGTCAAATAAAGACGTAATATTTTATTAACGCATGGTTGTTGCTTATGTGGCCTCCTAGAGTGTGGCTCCCAAAACTCGTCTATTTTGCCACCCCTGCTCCAGAATCTGAAGCGACAGACAGGTATTGCAGATGCTTTCAAGACTCGGTAACCAATGGAGTTTTTGATCCGGAAATCGTGTCGTTCTTGGATGAGGCGTGCTTTGCATTAAGTGGGAATGTAAACAGCCAGAAAAGGAGGTATTGGTTTTTTTGAGAACCCCCGTGCGGTTCATAATTTCCTTCTGCATAGCCTGCAAACTCTTTTCAAAGAAACGGTAACTGATAACCCCTACATTATGCTTATTCTAACATCATTTTTAGACATTTGTGACCTCCTAGATCTCCAGATTTTAACTATTATCAACGGACGGTACTGAAATGTGAAGTTTATATGAATAGAGATGCGGTAGTGAAATTTTTTCAGCACTGTAGCTGAAGGTTTCGTTGTTGTGGGGTATGATGCTGTGTCATTGGGTAATCTGATCCAGAAGTGGCGAGGCAGTGTAGTGACCTGGAAGCTTTGGGATCCGATTACCCATTGACGCAACCTCCTACCCCACCCAGAAGAACTAAATCCTCAACAATCCACATCATTGCAAGAAGGGAAGGGCGGTATTCAAGCAGAGATATCTAGTATTTCAAGAGCTGAGCTCCATCGTGCTTCGAGGAATATTTTCCTGCTTAGAAGCTGGAGGACGGCTCTTGGATACTCTTCTATGAAATAAGGTGCGTGTAGGTTGAGATGCACGGGAAGTACGGCCTACAGACTGCCGGCGGAAGCAGGTTTCCTTGGCGGCAAAGGTCAGCTACAGGTGTCCTGCTGCGACCGGAAATTGAAAAGACGCTCCGTAGAATACGTACGATGTTCGACCACTCAATATGGACTTACATTTCGGAATGTGTCGGCCCTATGGCCTATATTTATTATCAAATGTATATGTAAAATTACAGGTGGCGGGCACTTGTGAATGCGATAATGAACCTTCGGATTCCATAAAATGCCGTGAATTTCTTGACTAGCTGCAAACCGGTTAGCTTCTCAAGAAGGGCTCTGCTCCATGGAGTAAGTAAATAAGTAATCACTCACACACAACAAGTGACTTGTGAACGTTTTCCTAGCGACAAACTTCGGCTGTAAGTTCGGCCAATCATCAGGCCACTACACAGGAACACACAAAATAGGAACTGTTTGTATCATTAGGATAGAGATCTCCCCCTTGACTACATATACATTTTACATTGTTAATGTATATAAAACACGTAAATTTTATCTATGCGTGAATTCTAAGTAAAATATTAAAATATGCATAAATCAATAGTAAATATTACATATATACATATGTTTCTTCTTGTTCACACGACCTATGAAGATGGACTAGACAGTGTGTGCTGAAACGTCGGCACAAAATTCAGACGCCGGGGAATCACCCAAAATAAATAATACAAAATTCACAACACGACTAAAGTTTGAAATCCAGAAATGCTACACACCTGGCCAAACGCGAGAAGTTACACAAAAAACAGTAAAACGCAAGTAAAAGTTAAGTGTCAACTATGAAAGTTTAAAGTGTGCATAAAAGCATTACTTATTCGTATGTAATACTGTGCCAGCATCATCCGATGTGTTGGCGGTTAAAAATACACGTGTCGCGCACGTGATTTCAGGCTTCCGCCGCGAAGCAGATGAGAACCACGCCTTGCTGGGTTATTGCGCAGCGAGTAGTGGTAATTTCTTAATGATTTGCACTCCTCACCCAATATTGTGTTGGTAATAAAATCGAGAAGAATGACATGGGCTGGGTATGTGGTGCGTATGGGTGAGGAGAGGGGGGTGTATAGGGTCTTGGTGGGGAAACCGGAGGGAAGGAGACCACTGGGGAGACCTAGGCGTAGATGGGTGGATAATATTAGGAAGGATCTCCTGGAGGTGGAATGTGGGTATATGGACTGGATTGGGCTCCACCAGGATAGAGACAGGTGGCGGACGCTTGTGAGTGCGGCAATGAACCTTCGGGTTCCGTTAAATGCGGGGAATTTCTTGACTAGCTGCAAACCAGTTGGCTTTTCAAGAAGAACTCTGCACCATGGAGTAAGTAAGTAAGTAAGTAAGTAAGTAGTGGTAATTTCTTACCGAAGTCTCGGGAAAAGCTATTGGTCCCATATCAAGGGTGACCCTTAAAAATGGGACAGAGAGGTTGTCCCGAAACGTCGGTAAGGGATTACCAATACTCGTTGCGTAATAGCCCAGAGGAGCGCAGTTCTCATGGTTTATATACATTAAAAATGTATCTTATTAATTCAAGGAGACAGAACTCCATCATAATGATATACAGTTTTTACTTCCTGTGTTCCTATATATTGGCCAAATGAAGGCTCCAACTTAGAGCAGAAACTAGTCGCCAGGAAAACTTTCACTAGTCGCTTGTTGTTTGTGAGTGATAACTGAATAAAAGTACATTTGAGAACTGATACACCAACGGGGATATTCTATATCAAGTTAATTTATTGAATTCTTATGTTGTGATGAACAAGAAAAGAATGGAAACCACACATACAGCGTATTTAGTGACTGACAGAAAAAGTGAAAAGATTATTTAAACAAGATGTTAATTATGAAATTATGTACTGCGTGTTTTCCATTTCTTAGTGTCGAGACGTGAACTGAAGCTGTGAAATGCTCACCTTGCTTTCAGACCAACAGTAGGATATGCGAATGAGTAAGCAAAACAGGGCGTTATGATATACAAGTACATCAATTGTTCTGGCTCAAGAATTGATAACTAAATAACTCCATGGAGCACAGTCATTCCTGAGAAACTAACAGTTCATCAGCTAGTCTAGAAATCTCCCGCACTTTATGAAACCCGAAGGTTCATTGCTGCATGCACAAACGCCCGCCACCTGTCCCTATCCTGAGCCAGATCAGTCCAGTCCATGCCTCACCATCCTACTTCTTGAAGATATATTTTAATATTATCCCTTCATCTAAGCGTAGGTCCTCCAAGTGATTTCTTTCCATCAGGTTTCCCGACCGACGCACTGTATACACCTCTGCTGTCTCCAATACATGCTACATGTCCAGCCTATCTCACTGTCCTTAATTTAATCACCCGAATAATATTTGGTGGGGAGTACAGATCATAAAGATCCTCATTATGTAGTCTTCTTCGCTTTCCTGCTACCTCGTCCCTCTTAGGCACAAATATTTTTCTCAGCACAATATTCTCGAACAACCGCATCCTATGTTCTTCCTTCAGTGTGAGAGAAAGAATTATTACTTTCGTAAATTTGGTCTGTTTTTCGGTTGTTCTAAGTACAGGAACACATGGGAGCTTTCAAGCTGTCTCAGCGGTGTTACTGATGATCCATTACTTCTAGGACACCTTGTCTTTGGGCCTGTAATTCCTGACAATACGAAATATCCTAGTTCCTTCATCTTCCGGGCCAAGGTTCAAGACCCTGAAGGTGAAGGCACTAGGATACTTCGAACTGCCGGAAACTGAAACTACACACCCAGTGACATGGCGTCGTAGCGTTGCATTAGAGAAGAACTCAGAACATTTTTTTGATCGAAAGTGGTAGTGACAAAAATTAACCTCAATTCTGGTTGCATTTATAAAGTTGTTTGGAAAAATTTGTACATGAGAGACAGAGGCCCAATTTCCAACGAAACTCTAATGCGTCTGCGAGCTTTTCTCTCCTACTTATACGTGCATTTTGTGCGCATGTGTATTTCGTTGTGCTTTAGCGGATACGCAAATTACCACGTCATGTTATGCCCAATTACCACTTCATGTTATGCCCAATTACCACTTCATGTTATGCCCAATTACCACGTCATGTTATGCACAATTACCACGTCATGTTATGCCCAATTACCACGTCATGATATGCCCAATTACCACGTCATGTTATGCCCAATTACCACTTCATGTTATGCCCAATTACCACGTCATGTTATGTCCAATTACCACGTCATGTTATGCCCAATTACCACTTCATGTTATGCCCAATTACCACGTCATGTTATGCCCAATTACCACTTCATGTTATGCCCAATTACCACGTCATGTTATGCCCAATTACCACGTCATGTTATACCTAATTACCACGTCATGTTATGCCCAATTACCACGTCATGTTATGCCCAATTACCACGTCATGTTATGCCCAAGATATTTTTGCTGAACTGAGCGCCGTTTGTAATCGTTAGTAGGATTATCGGGACTCACCCTGGTCTTCCCATCTGACATTCGTCATTGATATATGTCCTACAGACTTCTGTGACAAAATTGGTGCAGGTGGGACAATGGTTTCATATGAAGAGAACGGTTACTGAGCTGGCCAATAAATTATCCACCTTTATTGCAATCGAAGATTCGTGCAGTACTCAAAACAACCCGCTACCGGTCTACTATCCTGAGCCAGAGAAGTCCATTCCCTACCCTTTCACCTCATTCCTTTAAGATCTACTTTAATATTGTGCTCCCAAAGCGCTCGCTTCCTCCGAGGGATCAATCGACTTTGTGTTGCCCGACCACAAGTTTTATGCATTTTCTCCTCTTCCATGTGTGCTACATTCCCAGCTTATCCCAACCTCCTTGATGTGACATCCATAAAGATTTTGGTTATGAATAAAATTCAACGGAGTTCCCTACTATCGCCGTATATTTTCTTCGGCTTCCTGCCACTTCCTCCATCATACGTTCCTCTCCCGAACGCCAAAAATCTGTGTTTCTCTCTTAGTGTGGGAGACCATGTTTCACAACCATACAAATCAACAGGTAGAATTATAATATTTTGTGTGTTTTAATTTTTAATTTAGTGTCTCTGTCACTCTTGCAATTTAATGTATTTAAATTTTCAAAAACTACTCAAACGTATAACACACAGGGGCGTAGGTCGTGGGAAGTGACGCTGCCGCCTCAGGCAGCAGAGCCCAAGGGGCGGCAAAACGAGTATTGTAAATTATCTACTCGATTTTCTGCTCTCAACGCATCTTAAATAATTGAGCTAAATAATCAATAAATAATTTTAATTTTTTTTGTTTTGCAGTTCGTTATTTCTGTTAGGGGCGCATGTGCGCCACAAAATCTAGCTACGCCACTGATTACACACCTAATGTTACTGCATATATTGGTAGATAAATTTGTCGAAAACAAAGGAAAAAAATATATAAATTCAATTCCGAATTTCTTTACTGATGTACAGGTTAGAGTACAGTTTACGGGCTCTGTCTTTGTGTCTTTCAGGTAAATTGGCGTTATGATAACAAAGATTGGCTTTATTGTCCCTGTAAGCCACAAAACGTATACGATTTAGGAATTATGTAAACGTTTCTTACATTTAACATTACCTTATGATTTTATGGCTGTAAAAAGGGAACTACCCGGTACTTTTAGAATGCCCGGTATATGCGGCGAAACTAAAGTGTCACTGCAGGATCTTTGTGTTCTCTTCACAAGTGGTTATTGCAGTCTGATATTCTGTTCCTCCTCTGTTTTTGTCTGTATCGGGTCATAAATCGGGTCTCCGCGTTTACCGATCTGCATGTGTCTGATTTCACTTTCACCATCCTTCGTGTTACTAGAGTATTCCTTTTTAATTGACAAAGGTATTTGAAAATAAACGTACCTACATTTGGACATAAAACTAAAGTCAGCCAGCCTTTAAACTGCGAAATTCTATAAGAGAAAAAGTGCCCTATAAATTACTTAACTGAATACTGTATTGTAATTGTATATTTATGCGTTCCGTCCCCACACTTCGCTGTTTTTTTAACTGATCATTTACGGTTAATTCACTTTTTCTGTGGCGGGTTATGGTCATTCCGCAGTGACTCTGCTCCACAATTTGCTAATTAAATCTGTAACTCTTACGATGTTGTTTAGCTTCATGTATATTTTACGTGGGTACGGAAGTTTCTGAATTTTTTCACATGATGTCTTCACCGAAACCTTTACTCCGCTGTGACACCGAATTATTGTAGGCTATAATGTATTTGATATCCATAAACAAGCTATTTGTTTCTAGGAAGTGCGTCATCCCCGTTGTGTGTGTGAAAATTGGAAAGGGTATGTAATCAAACACAACTATGTCAATTAAGGTGTATTTAATGGCTATATTAGACAACTACATGTTTCGGCCTTTACTGGCCATCTTCAGGTTGTCTTCAAGAGAACTTAAGGTCCTACTATATACATTGAGCGCACACGTGGTGCAGAGATCTCTACATACGGGCCTTATTGCATAATGTAATTTCCACACCACCACATATGGAAATTACATTACGCTGTATTTATTACTTTCATGCTAGTTTACAAAGAATGCCTATGACTCTTCCTACCACATCACATACGCTTTTATCCAACAAACCTTTGTATATCTGCAGTCATCCTATGCCATTTCTTATACAACCGAAGGGTCATTTCAACTATTTAATAAATGCGTAGACCTATGTTCGTCTCTCTGCTAGTGTTAGTGGCACTACTTTAAAATTGTCTAGCTCTTCTTACAGTAGAACGGTTTCCTTGAAATTTAAAACAGCTCTTCATTCTGCCCGCCCCGTGTGCTTATACTAATGTGTTTGGTTTAATTCTTAAAATAAACAGCGATTACTTCCCTAAACTCTCTTAATCTGGTGTCCGGGCGGTGGAAAATTTATTACTCCATTAATTAAATATATGACAAGCTGCGTGCTCTCACAAATTTGTGCTAAAGTTCTTTGCTTTAATAGCTAGATTGTAAGCCCTTCTTGGTCTGAAATATAATTTAATGTTTGTAATCAAATCGTGTGCATGAGACAGACTGGAAATGCAGCATACTTGGGGGAAATGTGAAATGCATACAGCATTTTAATGTAAACCGCTGAAACGAAGCGTAGATGGCTAAGTAACTTTAAACGGAGCATTAGAGTGCGTTGGCCTAGTTTCAGATAGCTCAGAACAGGACAAAATGGGCGTCTGTTGTGAACAAAACAGTGAACGGTGCTATTATCAGCCCACCAATTTCCTGACCATTTGAACCGTTCTTATCTCTGTTTATACATCTTCCATGCAATTGGAAACACACAGATAAGATTTATTGCAACTTATTGCACTGCTGTGTATCGATATAAAAATATAAAATTTATTCCAAACATGTTTCGGCTGACACACGAACCGTCACCAGGGAGTACACACAAAGGTCATATGTAGTTAGGAATATATGGCATTGTCCAAGGTGAGGTAAAGTGTACGTTCCATAGTGGCCCTAAACTACAATATCTTTGTATGCAGTAGGCAGTCGTATATAAATTATATAATACAAAATAAACAGAACTCAATTAATAAAAAATAATTTCCCTCCAAGCAGCTTCTTTCCAAATTAGTAGTAGTTCAGTATAGAATAGTTTAGAGGCCTAAACGTGTCGTTGTTAAGACAAGCTAGGTAGAAAAATCTCTTAGCAATACAAATACTAAAAATTGCGTTTGACTGCATTTTACCGATGGTTATGATCCTATCAACACAAGGAAAATGTCTTACCTGAATGTTGTAGGTTAGTATAGTTGTGCATACATCGGGCGAACACTTCACATGAAGAGTGGTATACTTCTTTAACTGAATATGACCTTTGTGTATACTCCGTGTTAGAAGCTACGTGAATCAGCCCAAATATGTTGGAATAAATTTATATTGAGGAACTTGAGGGTTGTTTGAACGTGCATCTTCCTCGTGAAATAATTTGAAATGCCAACTTGATGCAACTAGTTAATTTTATTGATGTATTCTTAGCTCGACATGTTTCGGTTACATACGCCCATCATCAGGAGCATTAGATGTTGAGTTGCAGCATATGGTTTTCTGCACCGAGTTTTTGGATGGGTGGTGGTCTTGAGAGCCGCTGCGTA